>Ga0105050_10005282_pt1 | contig 16637 bp, 14 predicted proteins | sample FRY01_FD_78088 | JGI IMG/M metagenome (GOLD analysis project Ga0105050, IMG submission 78088) | Freshwater microbial communities from Lake Fryxell liftoff mats and glacier meltwater in Antarctica - FRY-01 | ecosystem: Environmental > Aquatic > Freshwater > Ice > Glacier meltwater ... | reverse complement strand
TGCGTAAAAAACCCGGCCGCACCGAATACCAGCGCGGCTGGGTGTCTACCGCTACTGACGGCACGCTTCAAGTCAAAACTACCGGCAACCAGGGCTCGGGCGTCTTAAGCTCGATGGCCCAGGCCAACGGGCTGATCGTGTTGCATCACGCGCAAGGCAATGTGGCGCTTGGCGATGCGGTGGACGTGCTGATGTTTGATGGCATTATTTAGCTACATACTCCGGATGAACGGCAACTGAGTCCGGCACTTCTTTGGCGACAGCCGTGTTAGCGCCCGGTATTGTCTTACGGGCAAACAGCGCGTACATGGTCGGCACGACAAAGATCGTCAACAACGTGCCGAGCGACATGCCGCCCACAATCACCCAGCCGATTTGAATGCGGCTTTCAGCGCCTGCGCCCGTAGCCAGTGCCAGCGGCACAGCGCCCAGCACCATCGCGCCCGTGGTCATCAAAATCGGGCGCAAGCGCTGGCTGGAGGCCTTGATCAATGCATCGACCATGTCCATGCCGCCAGCGCGCAACTGGTTAGTAAATTCAACAATCAAAATGCCGTGCTTGGTGATCAAGCCCACCAGCGTGATGAGGCCAATCTGCGAGTAAACATTGAGCGAGCCACCTGACCACTTGAGCGCCAGCAGCGCGCCAATCATCGACAGCGGCACTGACAGCATGATCACCAGCGGATCAACAAAGCTTTCAAACTGCGCCGCCAGCACCAAAAAGATAAACACCAGCGCCAGCACAAACACCACGGCCAGCGCCCCTTGCGATTTTTTAAATTCGCGCGACGTGCCATTCAGGTCGGTGGTGTAGCCTGTTTTCAGCACTTTGGCGGCTGTTGAGTCCATGAATTTAAGCGCTTCGCCCAGCGAATAATCAGGCGCCAGACTGGCGGTGATCGATACCGAGCGGCGCTGGCCAAAGTGGTTGAGCTCGCGCGGCGAGACGCTCTCGCGTATCTTGACCAAGGCTGACAGCGGAATCATCGTGTCGTTACGGCCGCGCACGTAAATGCGTTCAATGTCTTCTGGCGTGGTGCGTCCGCGTGCCTCGGTTTGGACAATCACGTCGTACTGTTCGGCATCGCGCTTGTAGCGCGTCACGTTGCGGCCACCCAGCACGGTTTCAATCGCCTTGGCCACCGACTCAACGCTTACGCCCAGGTCGGCGGCTTTGTCGCGCACGACTTCAATGCGCAGCTCGGGTTTGTTCAAACGCAAGTCCACATCGGGTGAAACAATGCCCGGGTTTTTAGCAATTTCTTCCATCATCTGGCGCGCCACCGCGCTCAGATTTTGGTAGCTGTCAGAGGTTTGAATCACGAAGTTCACGGGCCGCTCACGAAAGCCCTGGCCCAGTGATGGCGGCGTGATGGTGAACACCGTAACACCTGGCAGACCAGCAAATTTAGGCTGCAATTCGCGCGCCAGTTCAAGCGTTGTCCGTTTGCGGTCTTCCCAGTCTACGGTGCGGTACACCACGCTTCCCTGCGCTACTGTGGGGTTGCCGACGTTGGCAAAAATACGGTCGAACTCTTTGTAAGGCTGGCCAATCTTTTCAACCGCCTGTGCATAACGGTTGGTGTAGTCAAGCGTTGCGCCGTCCGGCGCAGTGATGTTGGCCAGAATCACACCACGGTCTTCTATCGGAGACAACTCCTGCTTCATGGTGGGGAACACCAGCGCAATCGCCACACCGCTGGCCAGCATCACGCCAACCACCAGCCATCGCGCTTGCAGCACCGCACCTTTGAGGCGCTGACCGATGCCGGGCTGGCTACCGCGAACCGGCGCGCGCGCCGTCACCACCCAGCGCAAGGCCGTGCCGTAGCGGTTTGACATGCGCGTCAACAGCCGCTCCATGGTGCGGTCAAACCAATTGGGGTTGGGGTTGTGTTTGAGCAGTTGGCTGCACATCATCGGGGTCAGTGTCAAAGCCACAAGACCTGATACCACCACCGCCCCGGCAAGCGCCAGCGCAAACTCCACGAACAGCCGCCCGGTGCGGCCCGGGGTGAAAGCCAGCGGCGCGTACACAGCTACCAGTGTCGCCGTCATGGTGATCACGGCAAAGCCGATTTCACGCGCACCCTTGATGCTCGCCGAGAACGGATCCATGCCTTCTTCAATATGCCGATAAATATTCTCCAGCATCACAATCGCGTCGTCCACCACCAGCCCGATAGCCAGGACGAGGGCCAGCAGGGTAAGCGTGTTGATGGAGAAGCCCGCCAGCGCCATCAGGGCAAAGGTGCCAACCAGACTGACAGGAATCGTGATGATGGGAATCAGTGATGCACGCAGGGTGCGTAAAAAGACAAAAATCACCAGCGCCACCAAAATTACCGCTTCAACGATGGTTTTGTAAACGTTTTTTACCGAGCGATCAATGAACACCGAGTTGTCATTGGCAATGTCAATCTGCATGCCAGGCGGCAAGTCGGCCTTGAGCTTGGGAATCGCCTCACGCACACCTTTTGACAAATCCAGCGGGTTGGCTGTGGCCTGACGAATCACGCCTACCGCCACAGCGGCACGGCCATTCAGACGCACGGCGGTGCGTTCTTCTGCAGCGGCTTCTTGCACCCGCGCCACATCACGCACCTTGACGGGAAAGCCGTTGACGTTCTTCACCACGATATCGCCAAACTGCGCGGGCCGGATCAGGTCAGTTTGGGACGTGACGCTGAACTCGCGTTGCTGCGACTCAATGCGCCCGGCTGGCAACTCAAGGTTGCTGCGGCGTATCGCGTCTTCAACATCTTGCGTCGTCAACCGGTACGACGCTAGTTTGTCGGTGTCCAGCCAGACGCGCATGGCGTATTTGCGTTCACCAAAAATACGAACGTCCGCCACACCCGTGACGGTTTGAAGACGCGATTTGACCACCCGGTTGATCAGGTCATTGATTTGCAACTGCGTTTGCGTTTCGCTGCTGAAAGCCATGAAGATCACCGGAAAGGCATCAGCCTCGACCTTGGCAATCACGGGCTCATCAATCGCTTGCGGCAAACGGTTGCGCACGCGTGAAGTACGGTCACGCACCTCGGCTGCGGCAGAGTCGGCATCTTTTTCAAGCCTGAAACGCACGGTGATCTGAGCCTGCTCGGCGCGGCTGATGGATGTGATGACATCGACCCCGTCAATACCGGCAATCGAGTCTTCAAGTGGTTTGGTGACTTGCGACTCAATGACTTCAGCCGATGCACCGGCATAGCGCACGCTGACAGTCACAACGGGCTCGTCAATCTTGGGGTATTCGCGCACCGTCAAGCGGTCAAAGCTGACCGCACCAATCAGCACGATCAGCAAGGACAGAACCGTAGCAAATACCGGGCGGCGAATGGAAATTTCAGCTAGCTGCATGACAAAACTCTCGTTTTACGTTCATGGTTTTTTCGTTTACTTTGATCACACTGTTTTGGCACACTGCCTTGGCAGCCTGGCATCAGGCGGGTTTGCGCGATGGCTTGCCCTTGGGCTTGTCGTCGGCCATCTGCTCGTCACATGGGTTTGGGCCCTTCGCTGCAGGCGATGCAGGCTTGCCGCCAGCAGCTGGCCCTTTGGCACCAGCCGCAGAAGCAGTGGCAGATGGCGGCACCGCTGCTGGCGCCGCCGGCATTACAGCAGCCGATGCGGCCGGCCTGGCTGCGCCAGGCGCGCCACCTGCAGGCGCATCACCTGGCCGGCCGGTCCGGGGGCTGCTCAGGTCCACCACGTTAACGGTCATGCCATCACGCTGTACCCGCTGTTGGCCCGCAACCACCACGGTGTCGCCGAGCTCCAGGCCTTCCAGCACCTCGACCTTGCCCGGGCTGCGCAAGCCGATTTTGACTTCTACCCGCTGGCTGATGCGGCTTTGGGGCGTGTCGCCCGGCATCAGCCTGATGACAAACTGCTTGCCGCCCTGCGGAACAATCGCTTCTTCAGGAATGACACGCGCATTCTCACGCACGCCGAACACCGCATTAACCCGCGCAAACATGCCCGGCCTTAGCTGCAATTGGCGGTTATCAACACAGCCCCGAATGCCGACCGAACGGCCATTGGCATCAATCAGTGGGTCAATCGCCTGAATTTTTGCGCTGTATTTGCGGCCGGGCAGCGCGTCCATGTCGAGCATGGCCGTTTGGCCTGGTTTGACCTTGGCCTGAAACCGCTCTGGCAACCTGAAATCCACAAAAATCGCATCAATGTCTTCAATGTTGACGATGTCTGCGCCATCTTTTAAATAATCGCCCACATTGACCAGTCGAATGCCTGCAATCCCGTCAAACGGCGCAACGATTTTCAAACGCTCGGCCGTGGCTTTCGACAAGGCCAATTTGGCCTGTGCGACTTGCAAATTAGCAGCGCTTTCATCCAGCGAACGTTGGCTGATGAAGTTTTGCGCCACCAGTTCCTGGTTGCGTTTTTGATTGGCCTGGGCAATCGATAACTCGGCCATACTTTGCTGGATTTGCGCTTGCGGCAACTGGTCGTCAAACTGCACCAGTAGCTGGCCTTTTTTAACCCGCTGACCGTCGGTAAAGTTAAGCTGGGTGATGCGCCCATTGACTTCCGGCCGCAACACAACACCCCGGCGAGACCGCAAACTGCCTACCGCCTGGGTGTCGTCCGTCAGGCGGGCGGCCTCAACCTTGGCCACCTCTACGGAAGGCGGGCGGCCGCCGCCAGGCCCACTGGCTGCCACTAGCGGTGCAGCTGCGGCGGGGCCAGTCGCATTTAGCGAGGGTGCAGGGCTATTTTTAGGTTGCTGATACCACCACGCGGCACCCGATGCCGCCGCAATCCCAACGACTGCTACTGCTGAATAAAATAGTTTAGAAGCCATGCTTTGAGTGCCGTTATATTGCCGACTTATTATCAAATGAAACGATTGATTAATGTATCAGCACTCACCCTTTTTGACCGCCATTAACTCTGTCTGATCTTCGTGCTGTACAGCGGCTTTACAACGACTTTACAAGGCAAGGGACTGAGATGCAATGCATACTTATTATGCGCGGGTTCAAAACGGCGGGGGGTAAGAGGGCTAGGGTCATGCTAACGCCCGCTCAACACCTTTTCAGCGCCCTTATTCGCCAGGCCATCTGCGCGCTCGTTGCCCGGGTCACCTGCATGGCCCTTGACCCAGCGCCAGTCAATCTTGTGGCCGCTGCTGGCCACAATGGAGTCAAGCCTTTGCCACAAGTCAACATTTTTAACTGGCGCTTTGGCTGCCGTTTTCCAGCCCCGCGCTTTCCAGCCGTGTATCCATTCTGTGATACCTTTGCGTACGTATTCGCTGTCCAGGTACAGGGTGACGCTGCAAGGCCTTTTAAGGGCAGCCAATGCTTCAATCACGGCAGACAGCTCCATGCGGTTGTTGGTGGTATCCAGTTCGCCGCCAAAGATTTCTTTTTCGACGCCGCCCTGGCTGAGCAGCGCGCCCCAGCCGCCTGGGCCCGGGTTGCCTTTGCAGGCGCCGTCGGTGTAAATCACCACCGGCTGGGAGGCTGTGTTTTGTTGCGGCTCAGTCATGCTTGTTTTTCTGAATGTTCGGTCATTAAATTGAGATTGGGTTCTCTATTGGCCACTACTGCAGGTGCGCTGGCCACAGTTTTGCGGGTTTTCCAGGCCGGCTCCAGCAGCCGCATGCCGCGTACACGCTTGACAGCCACCAAAAAATAAACCGCGCCAAAAATGGGCCACCACCGCCCGCCTGCCTTGTCCATCCATTCAAAGCGCGAGAGCCATTTATCAGTTTCAAAGGCCGGGCGGTAGCAACCAAAACGGCCTGATTCCACCTCAAAGTTCAACAGCCGAAGCCAGTCGCGCAAGCGCCAGTAACCAATAAATTCCCCAGCCTCGGGCAGAAACAAATCACTGCGGCCAAAGCGCTGGTAAAAATGCGCGCGCCGCTGGCGCATGGCCCACAAGCTGGTCGGGTTCAATCCACTGATGACGACACGGCCTTCAGGCACCAGCACGCGCTCAACCTCGCGCAGCGTGGCGTGTGGTTCCTGGCTTAACTCTAGTGTGTGCGGCAGTACCAGCAAGTCCAGACTGTTGGCAGGAAAAGGCAAAGCGCCCGCATCCGTCACCAGCGCAGCTTTCGGCAGGGAACTTGATACGTCCAGCGCAGTCCCATGGTGTGCAGCATGCTGCAATGACTCTGCTGACAGCCACTGGTGCGGCATGCGGTTGGCCCGCAGCGCGTCCAGTTCAGCAAAGCCCAATTGAAGCGCGTGGTAGCCAAAGATGTCACTCACGGCCTGGTCAAATTGCTCGCGCTCCCACGCCAGCAGGTATTTGCCGGGCGGGGTTTTTAGCCAGTCAGTCAAACCTATAATTTCTCAGCTCCTCAATACCGACACATGTTGACATTAATTCCCATCCCCGCCTTTGCCGACAACTACTTATGGCTGCTGCATGACGGCCAGCGTGCGCTGGTGGTGGATCCGGGCGATGCGGCACCCGTGCAACGCGTGCTGCAAGACAACGCTTTGCAATTAAGCGCAATTCTAGTCACGCATCACCATGCGGACCACACGGGGGGTGTCAATACCCTGCGTGATGAAACCGGTGCCAAGGTGTTTGGTCCCGCCAGCGAGAGCATCCCTGAGCCATTTACACCGCTCCATGAGGGCGACAGTATCAACGCGATGGGGCTGGACTTTCAGGTCATTGACGTACCCGGCCACACATCAGGCCACATCGCCTACTATGCGGCCCCCACGCTTTTCACTTTGTGTACTACGCTGCCCCCCGAGGGGGCTGGCCTTGCTAGGGGCGGCCCGGCGCTGCGGCCCACGCCCAACATGAACGCCAGGCCTTTGCTGTTTTGTGGTGACACGCTGTTTTCAGGCGGGTGCGGCAGACTTTTTGAGGGGACTCCCGCACAAATGCTGGCATCGCTAGACAAACTGGCCGCCTTGCCTGGCAACACCGTGACTTGCTGCACGCATGAATACACCTTGAGCAATTTGCGCTTTGCAGTAGCTGTTGACCCGGACAATCAGACATTGGCCGCCTACCAGGCGCATTGCGAAAAACTGCGCGAACAAGATCAGCCAACGCTGCCTACATCGATTGCTCAGGAATTGTTGATCAATCCATTCTTACGCACCCGACAACCCGCACTTATCTCTTCTGCCCGGCATTTTGATGCAGCAGCCCATGACGACGTTTCAGTATTTGCCGCCATCCGGCAGTGGAAAAACCAATTCAAATGACCCTTCATTACCTGCCTGCCGCCCTGCTTTGTGTTGCATTTCTGGCGGGCTGCGCCAGCAAGCCCGGCATGCCGGGAGATCCTGTTTTAGGCGCTTCTCCAGCACCGGCAGTTGCTACCGTCAAACCACAAGTACCCGATACACCGCTGCAAATCATCACGCCAAGTCAAATCAGTGGCTTAAAAGTTACATCTGCCGAGCCCCCCAACGAATTGTGGGACCGCATACGCCGGGGCTATGCCATGCCCGATTTGCAAGACCCCCTGGTGACGGATCGGGAACAGTGGTATTCAAGTCGGCCCGACTACATCCAGCGCATGACCGAGCGCTCCAGAAAGTACCTGTTTCACATTGTTGAGGAGCTGGAACGCCGTCAAATGCCGACCGAGCTGGCGCTGCTGCCCTTTATTGAAAGCGCCTTTAACCCACAGGCTGTGTCCAGCGCCAAGGCTGCTGGCATGTGGCAGTTCATGCCAGCTACGGGTAAAGACTTTGACTTGAAGCAAAACGCCTTCAGGGATGACCGCCGCGACGTGCTGGCATCGACCCGCGCTGCGCTGGACTACCTGCAAAAACTCCATGGCATGTTTGGCGACTGGCACTTGGCGCTAGCAGCCTACAACTGGGGCCAAGGCAGCGTGAGCCGAGCCATTGCTCGCAACAAAAAAGCAGGCTTGGCCACGGGATACCTGGACTTGACCATGCCAGCCGAAACGCGCATGTATGTGCCCAAGCTGCAAGCGGTTAAAAACATTGTGGCCAACCCGCAGAGCTTTCGCGCCGAGCTGCCTTTTATTGCGAACCACCCTTACTTTCAACAAGTGCAGTTAAGCCGCGATATTGACGTGGCCCTGGCTGCGCGGCTGGCGGATGTACGCATTGAAGACTTCAGGGCACTGAACCCATCGGCGCATCGCCCGGTGATCCTTGCATCAGGCACACCGCAAATTTTGCTGCCATGGGACAACGCGCTGGTGTTTCAGCGCAACTTTGACGCTCACAGCCAGGGACAGTACGCCAGCTGGACCGCCTGGACGGCTCCCACCACGCTTAGCGTGAGCGATGCTGCCAAACGTGTCGGCATGAGTGAAAACGATTTGCGCAGCGTCAACAACATTCCGCCCCGGATGCTGATCAAAGCTGGTTCAACGTTGTTGGTCCCGCGCTCGGCAAAAATGGCAAGTGACGTTGCCATTCATGTCGCTGACAACGCTCAAATGTCGCTGGCTCCTGAAATTGTGACGCGGCGCACTACCGTCAAGGCGCGCAAAGGCGAAACGGTGGCCAGCATTGCCAAACGCTACGGTTTGAACTCTGTCAATGTGGCCGAATGGAACAGCACCAGCGCTGCAAGTGCCTTCAAACTGGGGCAGCAAGTGGTTGTCTACTTGCCAGTCAAGGTGCAAGCTCATCGCGCCACAGCTTCCAGGAAAAGTCCAGTGAAGGCTACAGCGCGAAACCCGCAAGCCAACGTCAAACGCCAGAAACGTTGAGGCTGGAGACAATTTCTGTATGTTGGCACGTCATAACTGACGGCATGACGTCCCAAGCGGAGATTTATTCAAGCCTTAAAGCGTTCCTTGGATCGCGCCGCAAAAACGTTGGTGTAAGTTTTGCTGACGTCGATTTTGGCTCGCTGCAAGGTTGAATCAAAACGGCTGAGCGCCTTCAAGGCTGTGCGTGGCCCGTCTTCAGGCAAAAAACCATCAAGCGAAAAGCACTGACGGATTTTATTGAAGGATGCCAGGTACAAGGCCCTGTCGCCGAGCAAATAGCTGTCTGGCACCACCTTGATGATGTCGCTGGGGCCTGCGGTTTGCAGCCACTTCAGGCTGTGAACGATGGCATGGGTGAGTGCCTGGCAAGTGTTGGGGTTTTTCAGCACAAAGTCACTGCTGGCATACAGGCATGCGGACGGCATGGATCCACCGAAAAGGTCTGATGTGCCGCGCAACGTTCGCGTGTCACTGATGATTTTTACATCGCCCTTTTGTTCGAGCATGGTCATGACAGGGTCAGAGCTGCACAGCGCGCCAATCTGACCAGAGCGAATCGCGCTTAACGCAGTGGCTGATGAGCCAACGGGTATCAAGCTGACATCCTGGGCATTCAGGCCGGCTTTGACCAACAGCAGGTTAGTCATCAGGCTGGCAACTGAGTCGAGTGCCATAACTCCGACTTTCTTGCCACGCAGATCAGCCATTGAAGCGGAGGCTGACAAATTACGCGTCGACATGCCAAATGCGATTTGTGGCGTCCGGCTTTGCAAGACAAATGCCTTCACCATCTGATTTTTCGATTGCAGATTCAGTGTTCTCTCAAAGGAGCCGGAGCAAACATCTGCGCTACCCGCCAGTATTGACTGCGCCGCACTGGCAGCGTCTGCATAGTCATTAATCTGAAGATCCAGGCCCTCTTGCCTGAAAAATCCCAATTGGTCTGCAATCGTCAAAGGCAAATAGGCGAACGATGCCTTGCCGTCAACAGAAATAATGATTCTGGATTTTTCAAGCCGACCTTGTGCGTGCAGGTCAGGCAGCGCCAACACCAAAGCCGTACAAGTCATGCTGCTTGCAAAGCGTCGACGGGATATCGGACATTGAGAGGTCATTGGGCTGGGGGGGTTATTTTTAGCGATTCACGACAGCCTATCAAGACAACAAAAAACCCGCATCGGGAACATCCCGTGCGGGTTATTACTCAAGTTGTGAATTGAGCTTACGACAGGTTACGCAGGTTTAACAAAATATCAGCGGAAACCCGTAAACAATATCCAGATATTGATCAGCAACGCAGCAAACCAAACGGCACTGCGGGTTTTAGCCATGTCGGCCACATACATCAGGACGTAAGCAATGCGCAGCACAACGAACATGAAAGCCAAAATATCAACCACTGTTTGCCGCGCCTGCAACTGGTGCGCAATGATGACGGCGGCAAAGAAAAATGGCAGCGCCTCAAACGTATTGGCTTGCGCCGCATTGGCACGGGCACGCCAGTCGGTTTGTCTGGCCAGCCAGGCACGCGGGTTATGGTTGTCATAACCGCCGTCGCGTGGTGATTTACTGAACATACCGTACTTGGCGATGCCCGTACACACGACAGGCAAGAGGGCCATGAATAAAACACACCAATAGGCGATGGTAAAGCCTGCAAAATTCATTTTTTAATTACCTTTCTGGCTTCCAGGCCATATTTTACGGGCGTAATCAGCTATTTAAATTATAGCAGTCTATTCTTATCCAAAGCGTTGCTAGCGTCTGTCAACCAGTGCATGCGCAATCGTACCCAAGTCAACATACTCCAGCTCGCTGCCGACCGGCACGCCTCGCGCCAGGCGCGTCACTTGTACACCGCGCGCCTTCAGGGCCTGGGCAATCACATGCGCTGTCGCCTCGCCTTCAGCGGTGAAGTTGGTCGCCAAAATAACTTCTTGTACTTCTCGTTCGCCCACCGGCACCGGTTGACCTTCAGGGTTTTTGGGTACCACCCGGTCAAACAATTTTTGCAGACCAATGTCAAGTGGGCCAATGCCATCCAGCGGGCTCAGCTTGCCCATCAGCACAAAGTACAGACCCTTGTAGGCCAGCGTTCGTTCAAGTGCGGCTTGATCAGCTGGGGTTTCGACGACGCACAGCTTGCTGCGGTCGCGCTGCAGGCTGGCGCAGGTGCTGCATAGATCCAGCTCGGTCAGCGTGTTGCACATTGTGCAATGCTTGATGCTTTGCACGGCATGCTCCAGTGCCTTGGCAATTTGCAATGCGGCTGGTTTGTCATGCTGCAGCAAATGAAACGCCATGCGCGCAGCAGACTTGGCTCCCACGCCGGGCAGCTTGCGCAGGGCCTGAGTGAGGCCTTCGAGGGCGTTGGTTCGCATGTGTTTTTGCTTAGGGCGGGTAATTCGGGGACGGCCGCGGATTCGGGTGCAGGAGCGGGTTCGGGGATAGCTGATCAGTTGGGGACCGAGCAACGGGGCGCTTTGCGCTGTCCGTTGGTCCGTCCCGCAATGTATTAGAAGGGCATTTTCATCCCGCCCGGCAAGCCCGGCATCCCGGCGGTAATCTTGCCCATCTTCTCGCCACTGACCTCTTCTGCCTTGCGCACGGCGGCGTTGAACGCTGCGGCCACGAGGTCTTCAATCATGTCTTTGTCGTCTGTTAGCAGGCTGGGCGCAATCTCGACCCTTTTGACTTCATATTTGCAGGTCATCGTGACCTTGACCAGGCCCGAGCCTGACTCGGCCGTGACTTCAATAAATGCCAGCTCGTCCTGCGCTTTTTTCATGTTGTCTTGCATGGCTTGCGCCTGCTTCATGAGACCAGCGAGTTGCCCTTTGTTAAACATATTTTTTCCTTTAAAAATGGGTAGGTTGACTTCGGGTGATCATATCGTTTTGGCGGTATGAGCAGACGCGTGAACGCTGTGCCTGATGCTGCCAGGTACGACTTTTCCGCCCCAGTTGCGCAGCATATCTTGTACGAACGGGTCGTTGTTGATCAGCGCTTCAGCCAGGGCTTGGCGCTCTTTGGCCAACGCCTGGTTGCGGCGCACGGGCGTGTCCAGAACCGTGCCTATGTCGACGGCCAGCTGGATGGCAGGTGCGCCATGCTGCCGCGCGTTGATGGCGGTTTGCAGCTTTTCAATATTCGCTGGGCTGTTGAGTGACGGGCTTTCAACCCGCAGCGTCCAAAGCGCGCCAACTTTGGCCATCAGCTGGGACTGCAAGGCCAACTCGCGCACCATGGTTTTGATGGCGTCGAGCGCGATGAGCTGCGCCACCAAACCGGCCCAGAAATCGCCCAGCTCGGTATCAGCCGGGATTGATTGTTCAACCGGTGCCGATTGCAGCGCTATTACTTCGGGAGCATCTTGCGCCTGAATTGATTGGGCTAAAGGCTTGTTTGATACCTCAAAATCGTTACTTTTAGGTATTTTTAACGTTATTTCAGGGTTTTCAACAGCAGCGGGGGGCGAAGCAGGCAATATGGCCGTCTCAGGGGCAGCCCGAGCGGACTCAGGCAAGTTCTGGGGCTTTTTTCCAGGCTCGGCGGCGCTCCCCGATTGCGGGGCTGGAGGCTGAGCCACATGGCCCGCGGGCTTGAAAGCCAGCAAACGCAGCAGCACCATGGTCAGCGCCGCATATTCGTCAGGCGCCAGGCCGAGCTCACCGCGCCCGTGCAGACACAGGCTGTAAAGCAACTGGGTTTCGTCTGGCGGCAGGGTTTGCGCCAGGCGAGCCGTCTCAGTCGCTTCCGGGTCGGTGTCTTCATCACCCTCAAGCGACCTGGCCATCATGTCAGGCACGGCCTGCAGCACCGCCATGCGTTGCAACACACTGGTCATTTCCTCCAGGGTAGACGCAGCGCTCAGGCCATTGACGCGCAAAACTTCTGACGTTTCCACCACCGTTTTGCCATCACCCCTCGCCAGAGCGTCAAGCAGCTTGAAAACATAGCTGCGATCCACACTGCCCAACATCAGGCGCACGCTGGCTTCTTGTAACGCACCTGAGCCAAAAGCAATCGCCTGGTCGGTCAATGACAGCGCATCGCGCATCGAGCCGCGCGCCGCCCGCGCCAGCAAGCGCAGCGCCTGCAGCTCTGACGGCACGTTCTCAATGCCCAGCACATGCTGCAGATGGCCCAGAATTGTCTCAGGCGCCATCGGCCGCAGGTTAAATTGCAGGCAACGCGACAGCACCGTGGCGGGTACTTTTTGCGGGTCGGTGGTGGCCAGTACAAATTTGAGGTATTCGGGCGGCTCCTCCAGCGTTTTGAGCATGGTATTAAAGGCCGGGCCTGTGAGCATGTGGACCTCGTCAATCATGAAGACCTTGAAGCGGCCCAGCACCGGCTTGTAGACGGCCTGCTCCAGCAATGTCTGCATGTCATCAATGCCACGATTGGACGCAGCATCCAGCTCGGTGTAGTCCACAAAACGTCCGGTATTGATGTCCAGACAGGCCTGGCAAACATTGCATGGCGTAGCGGTAATGCCGCCCCGCCCGTCAGCACCAATGCAGTTGAGCGATTTGGCCAAAATACGCGAAATGGTGGTCTTGCCCACTCCCCGCGTGCCGGTAAACAGATAGGCATGGTGCAGTCGCTGGGTTGTCAGCGCATTGCCAAGCGCCTGCACCACATGCGACTGCCCCACCATCTCAGAGAAGTTTTTCGGGCGGTATTTGCGGGCTAGGACGAGATACGACATGACAGCATTCTAAAGTCCAGCATCACTTACAATCTGGAGTGACGAGCCTTCCCGCATGGTAAAGCGGCCAACCGGGTCAGGTGGGGAACCAAGCAGCCCTAACTGTGGAGTCAGTGCCGGGGTCAAGGCTCGTCACCTTTCGGTCACCTCTATAAATTCATTTTTCGGGCGAATTGCGGCGTTGCGCGGTGCTCGCAATCCTCATGTACTGAAGTACATTCCGGTTGCTGTGCTCCGGGCGCCTTGCACTTCATCCCGACAACCTGAATTTCTAGAAGCGCCCCTGTTCACGCTTATTCAAGTTTCAAGAGCCCAGACAATATGCTCTTGCACCAGCGCGCTGCCCTGGCCAAGGCGCGCTTGCAACGCTGCCTGAATCCCGTTGTCAGACCCAGCTCGCAAGGCATTGCCCATTGCCACCGCAATATTGCGCAGCCAGCGTTCATGGCCTATGCGGCGAATCGCGCTGCCCTCCGTGAAGCTCAAAAACTCTTCTTCAGTCCAGGCAAACAACGTCACCAGCTGCTGACCGGTCAACCCTTGCCGTTCGTCAAAGTCTGGCAAGGCGCTGCGTTGGGCAAATTTGTTCCAGGGGCAGATGAGCTGGCAGTCATCACAGCCGTAAATCCGGTTGCCCATGAGTGGCCGCAACTCTATGGGAATCGCCCCGGCATGCTCAATCGTCAGGTAAGAAATGCAGCGCCTCGCATCCAGCTTGTGGGGCGCAATGATGGCCTGGGTGGGGCAGACGTCAATGCAAGCATTGCAACTGCCGCAGTGGGCGGTGACGGGCTGACTCGGTGGCAAGGCCATGTCAATATAAATTTCACCCAGGAAAAACATCGATCCGGCTTCGCGGTTCAGGATCAAGGTGTGTTTGCCGCGCCAGCCCTGGCCGCTTCTTGCCGCCAGCTCGGCTTCCAGCACCGGGGCGGAATCGGTAAAGGCACGGTGGCCCAATGTTTGAACCTGGGCGGCAATTTTTTCACCCAGCTTTTGCAAGCGGCTACGCATGACTTTGTGATAGTCACGCCCCCGGGCGTAGCTGGAGATGATGGCTTCAGCGGGGCGCTGCAAACGACTGAACTCTATGGCCTGCCAGTCATCAGGCGTGGCTGCTGGCAAATAGTCCATGCGCGCCGTAATCACACTGACCGTACCCGGAATCAGCTCGGCCGGCCGCGCCCTTTTAAGCCCATGCGCCGCCATGTAATGCATGTCGCCATGAAAGCCTGCCGCCAACCACGCTGATAATCCGGCTTCTGCGGACGACAAATCAACGCCTGCAATGCCGATTTGCGAGAATCCAAGTTCATGCGCCCAAGTTTGAATGATGTCCACCAAAGGCTGCCCAGCTAAATGAATACTTTGAATCACGCCTCGATTGTAAAAAGAATTGCCTGGCCAGACGAGATAGCAACGCAAGCGTTTGCCCAGGCGCTGGCTGGGCGGCCTGCTGCCGCTGAGGCGCTGATTGAGCTGCAGGGAGATTTGGGCGCAGGCAAAACGACTTTTGCGCGCCATTTGCTGGCAACTTTGGGCGTACACGGCCGCATCAAAAGCCCAACCTATGCGGTGGTTGAGCCTTACACACTGGAAAACGGACTGAACATCTGGCATTTTGATTTTTACCGCTTCAATAACCCGCGTGAATGGGAAGAAGCGGGTTTTCGCGATATTTTTGCCAGCGCCGGACTCAAGCTGGTGGAGTGGCCTGGCAAGGCGGGCGAGTATTTGCCGCAAGCCGATCTGGTGCTGGCCATTGAGGTTCTTGCTGATGAAACCAGGCAGGTCACGCTGACAGCACAAACCGCTATCGGCAAGGCCTTACTGCCATGAACCACAGACGCGGTGTTTTAAAGCTGGGCGTACTGGTGCTGCTGCTCGGCGCGCAGCACATCGCACGCGGCGCAAGCATTGTGGCGGTTCGGGTGTGGCCGTCCAAAGACTACACGCGACTGACGATTGAATCGGATGGCGAAATCAAGACGCGCCAGTTTTTTATCGCTGAGCCGCCGCGCCTGGCAGTGGATATCGTAGGCATTGACCTGATACCCGCGCTGCGCGAGCTGGTAGCCAAAGTCAAGCCTGACGACCCCAACATTTCAGGTATCCGCGTTGGGCAAAACACGCCGGGCGTGGTGCGACTGGTGATTGACTTGAAGCAGCCAATCTTGCCGCAAGTATTTACACTGGCGCCGATTGCGGCCTACCAGTACCGTTTGGTGTTTGATCTGTACCCAACGCAGGTGGCTGACCCGCTGGAAGCATTGATAGCCGAAAGACTGGCCGACAAAAAGCTGGCGCCCACCACCGCAGCGCCCCCAACACCGAGTGCACCGGACCCGCTGGGTGAACTGATCGCCAGGCAATCGGGCAAACCCGCTACCAGCACGGTACCGGCACTCCCCACACCAAACAAAGCGCTTGGTGCCAGACAGTCATCAGACATGGCATTGGACACACCCGGCAAAACCGACAGGCTGGTCATCGTGGCACTGGATCCTGGCCATGGCGGCGAAGACCCTGGCGCGATAGGGCCTGGCGGCACGCGTGAAAAAGATGTGGTGCTGCAAATCGCCCACCGCCTGCGCGACCGTATCAACCAGCAGCCCAACATGCGGGCTTACCTCACGCGCGATGCTGATTTTTTTGTGCCGCTACACATCCGCGTGCAAAAAGCGCGCAGGGTGCAGGCCGATTTGTTCATCAGCATCCACGCCGATGCGTTTTTTACCGAACGCCCGCAAGGTGCCAGCGTGTTCGCATTGAGCGACAAGGGTGCAACCAGCAGCGCTGCCCGCTGGATGGCCGACAAAGAAAATTCCGCCGACCTGGTGGGCGGCGTGAATGTGAAAGCCAAAGACTCACAGGTGCAAAAAGCCTTGCTGGACATGAGCACTACCGCGCAAATCAGCGACAGCCTGAAGCTGGGCAGCGCCATGCTGGGCGAGATTGGTGCTGTTGGCAAACTGCACAAACCCCGAGTCGAACAAGCAGGTTTTGCAGTATTGAAAGCGCCCGACATCCCCAGTGTGTTGGTTGAAACCGCCTTCATCAGCAACCCGGATGAAGAAGCCAAATTGCGCAGCGAGGTGTATCAGGTGCAACTGGCTGATGCCCTGATGCGCGGCATCAACCGCTACTTTGCGCGTAATCCGCCATTGGCAAGAAATCGCCCTTTATAAGCACTGCGATCTGGATAAC
>Ga0105050_10005279_pt1 | contig 16643 bp, 17 predicted proteins | sample FRY01_FD_78088 | JGI IMG/M metagenome (GOLD analysis project Ga0105050, IMG submission 78088) | Freshwater microbial communities from Lake Fryxell liftoff mats and glacier meltwater in Antarctica - FRY-01 | ecosystem: Environmental > Aquatic > Freshwater > Ice > Glacier meltwater ... | reverse complement strand
CATGATCACCGGCACGCTCGCGAGCGAAATCACGTTGTTAACCACGGTCGGGCGGCCCATGAACCCTTCGAGGGCCGGGAGCGGCGGCTTTGCCCGCACCACGCCACGCTTGCCTTCAAGCGAATTGAGCAGCGATGTCTCTTCGCCACAGACATATGCCCCGGCACCAACCCGGACCTCCATGTCAAAGGTCAGATCCGAGCCCAACACATTCGCGCCAAGCATCCCGCGCGCGCGCGCCAACGCAACCGCCGCCTGCATGACCGCAATCGCGTCGGGATACTCCGACCGGATATAGACAAATCCCTTGGTCGCGCCCACCGCGACCCCGGCAATCACCATCCCCTCGATCAGGCAGAACGGATCACCCTCCATCAGCATCCGGTCGGCAAAGGTGCCACTGTCGCCCTCATCCGCGTTGCAGACGATATATTTTTGCGGCCCTGCGGCGCCCAAAACCGTATTCCATTTGATCCCTGTCGGAAATCCGGCGCCGCCCCGGCCACGCAGGCCTGATTGCGTCACTTCGGCCACAACCTGCGCTGGCGCCATATCGAGCGCGCGGCGCAACCCGTCAAATCCGCCATGCGCAGCATAATCTGCGAGCGACAATGGGTCGATCAGTCCAACCCTGGCAAAGGTCAGGCGGGTCTGGCGTGCAAAAAACGGAATGCCTTCCACTGGCCCTAAAGCCTTGGGATGGGCCGCAATAACATCAAACAATCCAGCCACATCAGCGGCTTGCATCGGGCCAAATGCGACGCGACCGGCCTCCGTCTCGACCTCGACCAACGGTTCCAGCCAGATCATCCCGCGCGAACCGTTGCGCACGATAGTCACATCCAGGCCACGCCGTGCCGCCTCCGCCCGGATTGCATCAACCACAGTATCGGAGCCCAGCGCCTTTGCTGCTGCATCCGCCGGGACAAATATCTTCATGCCCCACACTCCGCAGCAATATCAGACAGCCGAGCAGCATTCACCCTACCGATCACCCGCCCATCGAGCATCGCGGCCGGCGCACAGGCGCAGAGGCCAAGACAATAAACCGGCTCCAGCGTAACCGCGCCATTTGCGGTCGTGCCGTGCCAGTCAATGCCCAGCAGCGCCATCGCAGAGTCCGCGAGCGCAGTGCCACCCATCGCCTGACAGGCTTCGGCCCGACACAGCTTCAGCACATGCCGGCCCGCAGGCATCTCTTTGAAATCGTGATAAAAACTGACCACCCCATGCACTTCGGCGCGGCTGATGTTCAATTCTTGCGCCAGAACTGGCAGTGCGTCCTGCGGAATGTGACCATATTCCGCCTGCACGGCATGCAGCACTGGCAAAAGCGCTCCTTCCAATGACGCATGACCAGCAACGATTTCGGCCACGCGGGTCTGAATGGATGTCTGGCTCACGGGCGGTTTCCTTTGTCACGACACCCCGTCACAACGCCATTTCACGCAGCAAATCAATATCAATCTTTCGTCAGTCGATAGAGTAAGGCTATCAAACTTCGGCCATGCGGCGCGCGTCCTGCAGGAGCGCGGCCAATACCGGCGTATGCGGTTCACGGTAAGGCGCAATCAGGCCAACAGCGTGACGGGCATCGGGCTCGATAATCGGAATTCCGCGCAGCGGCGCATCTGCCAGAAAAATCTCGGCGGCCTTGACGGGCAGGATCGTTGCCCATCCACCATGCAGGACATGGCTGATCAGCACGATGGTCGAATTCGTCTCGACCCCCGGCACGACACTCACCCCCGCCTCGGCCAGATGGCCGCCGATGATGCGGCGGTTCTGCATATCGGGTGTGAGCAGGCAGAGCGGGAGCGCACCGAGATCGGCCCAACGCACCGACCCCAGATCAGCCTGCGGCGCATCGGCACGCACGACCAGCACGAAGCGTTCCTCATAAAGCGGGACCGTCACCACGCGGCCCAATGGTTCATTGTCCAGATAGCTGATCCCGGCGTCGATCTGCAAATCCTCCAACAATTTGAGGATTTCGATCGAGGTCGATGACAGCACGGAAAACCGCACATTCGGATGCGCACGGGCAAAGCCGGTGGTCAATTGCGACACATAGGACAGCGCGGTGGGTATGACCGCCAGCCGCACATTGCCGGACAGGCCGGCACGGGCGGCGCGCAATTCCTCCTTCATGGTGCGGGTATCGCCGACGATCTGGCGCGCCCATTCCAGCACACGTTTGCCCTCGGGCGTCAGGCCGCCGAACCGGGATCCGCGCAATACCAGCATGACGCCAAGCTCGCCTTCCAATTGCTTGATCGCGGCAGATAATGTCGGCTGCGCGATACCCAAACCCTCGGCCGCCTTGCCGAAATGCTGTGCCTGCGCCAAGGCGATGAACATTTCCAGTTTGTCGATCATCCAGCAGACGCATCCGTTAGAATCGGTCCTGGCATCGCCTGCACCGGAATCACCGCGCCATGTACAGCAATGACCCGCAGCGCAATCGCATGTCCCGCCTGCGCCGCAGCAACCGGATCGGCCCCCGATAGCCGCGCCGCCAGATAGCCCGCGTTGAAACTGTCCCCCGCGCCGGAGGTGTCCACAACATGTGTCGGTGCAGGCATATCCGGAAGCGATACCGGCCCATCCCGCCACAAGACCGGCCCAGCAGCACCCCGCTTCAGGACAACTTCCGGCACACCCAGCGCCACGATCCGCGTCAGAACCTCCGCAGCCGTTGTATGGCCCGCCAGCATGATCTCATCATCCAGAGATGGCAGCCCGATGCTCGTCACCGCCCACAGCGCATCACATGCAGCCCGCGCGGTCGGCGCATCCTGCCAAAGCCGGGGGCGATAGTTGCTGTCAAAAACGATCTGCGTCCCGGTTGTGCGCAACGCCCCCAATTTCCGCGTCAGGGCCGCGCGCGCCGCTTCAGGCAGGATCGCAAGCGTGATCCCGGAGAGGTAAATGACATCAAATGCATCCAGATCGCCCCAGGTCGCACCGACCCCGTCAAAGAGGGTCCGTGCCGCTGACCCATCGCGCCAATAGCGAAACGAACGCTCACCAAACGGGTCCGTTTCGATGGCATAAAGGCCGGGCAGGCGGGTTGGATGACGGCCAATCAGACTGCAGTCGATCCCTTCTGCGGCAAGCCCGGCGATAATCTGGTCCGAGAGTCCGTCCTGACCCAGATTGGTGACATAACTGACCTGTTGGCCAAGTCGGGCCAGATAGATTGCAGTATTCGCCGTATCACCCGCAAATCCGGCCCGCGCCGCCCGCGCGGCCAGATCAAGCTGGCTCAACTCGATCATGCACTCTCCGATGCAGGCGATACGCATGATCAAGTACCCTCTCATTGATGAAATTCAACGGCTCGGACGGGGCGCCGGGGGCGGGTAGTCCTAAACGTCGAGTTCTTCTACGAACCGCGCATTTTCCTGAATATACTGAAACCGCAGTTCCGGCTTTTTACCCATCAGGCGTTCTACCAGATCGGCCGTCTCGCCCGCAAAATCATCATGCAGCGATACCCGGATCAGCTTGCGGGTGGCCGGGTTCATCGTGGTGTCCTTGAGGTCCTTGGCATCCATCTCACCCAGCCCCTTGAATCGCTGCACGTCAATTTTGCCCCTGCCGCCCAGACCCTTTTCCATCCAGATCGCTTTTTCCGCATCGTCAGACACATAAAGGCGTTCGGCCCCTTGGGTCAGACGGTATAGTGGCGGGCAGGCAAGATAGAGATGTCCCTGATCGATCAGCGGGCGCATCTGGGTAAAAAAGAATGTCATCAACAGCGCCGCGATATGGGCGCCGTCCACATCCGCATCAGTCATGATGATAATCTTGTCATAGCGCAGATCTTCGACGTTGAACTTGGTGCCCATGCTGACACCCAGCGCCTCGCACAGGTCCGACAGTTCCGCATTCTGGCCCATCTTGGCCGACGCAGCACCGAGCACGTTCAATATCTTGCCCTTGAGCGGCAATAGCGCCTGCGTCTCGCGGTTCCGTGCCGCCTTGGCCGAGCCACCCGCAGAATCGCCTTCGACGATGAAAAGTTCGGTGCCGTCGCGGGACTTTGACGAGCAATCAGTCAGTTTACCGGGCAAACGAAGCTTTTTGGTTGCGGTCTTGCGGGCGGTTTCCTTTTCCTGCTTGCGGCGCAGACGTTCCTCGGCGCGCAGCACGAGAAAATCGAGGATGGCCCCGGCGGATTTGGTGTTTGCGGCCAGCCAGTTGTCGAAATGGTCGCGAACGGCACCCTCGACGAGGCGGGTGGCATCGGCAGAGGCGAGCCTGTCCTTGGTCTGGCCCACAAACTCCGGCTCTCGGATGAAACAGGACACCAGCGCACAGCCGCCGGTCAACAGATCCTCGCGGGTGATTTCAGTGGCTTTGCGGTTCTTGACCAGTTCGCCATAGGCGCGCATGCCGCGCAGGATCGCGTTCCAGAAGCCGGCTTCATGGGTGCCGCCCTCGGGCGTGGGGACCGTGTTGCAGTAGGATTGGATAAATCCGTCACGGGCAGGGGTCCAGTTGATCGCCCATTCCACCTTGCCCGGCAGACCAAACTTTTCGTCAAACGCGACCGTCCCGGCAAATGGGCGCTCGGCATAGGTGCTGTTGCTGCCAATCGTCTCGCGCAGATAATCCGCCAGACCACCGGGAAAATGAAACACCGCCTCCAGCGGCGTCTCGCCGTCGTCGATCGCTGATTTCCAGCGGATTTCAACGCCGGAAAACAGATAGGCCTTGGACTTTATGGATTTGAACATCCGGGCCGGCTTGAAACGGTGATGGCCAAAGATCTCTTCATCCGCATGAAATGTCGTCGTCGTGCCGCGCCGGTTCTGTACTGGGCCAAGCCGCTGAATCGGCCCCAGCGGGATACCGCGCGAAAACCGCTGTTCATATAATTCCTTGTTGCGGGCCACCTGAACAACCATCGAATCCGACAGGGCATTGACGACCGACGCGCCAACGCCGTGCAAACCACCCGAGGTCTGATAGGCCTTGCCCGAGAATTTGCCGCCCGAATGCAGCGTACATAGGATCACTTCAAGCGCGGATTTCCCCGGAAACTTTGGATGCGGATCGACCGGAATGCCTCGGCCATTGTCGCGGATCACGACCGCATAATCGGCAAGTAATTCGACCTCGATCCGGGTCGCATGACCGGCCACTGCTTCGTCCATGGAGTTGTCGAGGACTTCGGCGACCAGATGGTGCAAGGCGCGCTCATCAGTGCCGCCGATATACATGCCGGGCCGTTTGCGAACAGGTTCCAGCCCTTCGAGCACCTCTATCGACGAGGCGTTGTAGTCATCGGGTCCGGTGCCGGACAATAGGTCTTCGGCCATGCTGCCTGCGCTCTCTTGCTCTTGATTGGCACGCATTGTGGCAGGGGTCGCGGGGCAGGGCAATCAGCGAAGTGCCGCACCACCCCGGCGTTTTGGCTGTGGTGCGGCTGGTTTTTGAGTATTTTTGCCAGAATGAATGGCAAAAGCACGGTCAGTCGTTCGAAAGCGTCTCAAACCGCAGCCCGGCAGCGGTCCTAGGCGCAAAACCGGCCCAATAAGTATCCTCAGCCGTAGGTTGACCAGCCTCGTCCAGCACAGTCACGCCATCCGCCGCATTCGGCACCAGATCAACGTAACGTGCGTTGTCCACTACCCCCTTCAGTTGCAGGTCCAGAAACGCCGTCACGAAATGCGCCGATATGTTGTTCATTCGCACCGAATCCCAGACCGGGTCGGCGTAGTGATCGAAGGGAATGAAATCGAGGGTCGGCACCGCCTGCCAGCTTTCCAGCGGCGCGGGCATCGGAGCACCGGCATTGTGATTGGCATTCTCAAAGGTCAGCAAATGCCGGGTTGTGCCTGTTGTCTCTTCAAATATCTGGCGGATCGCCTCATAGCCGGACACATCATCGACCGAGCCTGCAATCAGCAGCAGCGGCTTTTCAATTCCCGCCAGACCCTCTGCATCCCAGAAATCCGTATTCCGACCCCATGGGGCAAAGGCGACCACGGCCTTGACCCGATCATCAACCAAAGCGGCGAGACTGTCAGTCCCCACCATGTTCCGCTCCAGCAACCGCTGAGGCGCCGCATAGGAGAAGGACGGCGCATCGACAGTGACTCCCGCCCCGGCAAAGATCAGCGCGCCGTACCCGCCCATAGAATAGCCCACCACGGCGGTATTGGTATCGTCGATCACGGCACCCAGATCACCTTCCAGCCCGGCCAGAGCATCAAGCACAAACCGTTGATCCCATGGCCGATTTACCAAGGTCGAGCCAAAGGCGGTCTGGTCGTCATAAGTGCTGTCGCGGTGATCGATCGAGGCAACAACATAGCCTTTCGACGCGAGGTTTTCGCCCAGATGCGACAGCAGATACCTGTTGCCCGGATAGCCATGCGAGAGGATCACCAGCGGAAACGCCCCCGCTGCGGGAGCAACATCCCGGCCCGCACGTCCGGTCAGTGTCACTTCAGTCACCCCATCGCGCAACAGCGCGGTGTAGCTGCCGACCTGGGCTACGGCCTCGGCCGCCGGATACCAGACTTCGACAGTCAGGCTGCGGTCATAAACCGGCGCTGCATCGGCAGTTGCATTGGCAATATCGATTTGACCTGCGTTACTGAACTGCAATGTCTGAACACCGATCGCAAATTCGCCATATGCCGCAAGGGCGGGGGCATCGGGCCGGATAAGATCAATCCGGTTTTGCGCCACAACCGGACCGGCGATCATGACCGCAGCGAGGCTTGCCTGAACCAAAGGATGCATTTCGTTGTCTCCCATCTCCATTGGCTCCACCACTTAGCCCGCTGTGCCGTTTTGGGCAGGTCATCGCGCGCACAATCACAACTCTGCGTCTTGCTATGCAGGTTCTGCATTCCGCCTTGCCCACATTGCCTGAAACGCAGGGCGGGCCTGACAGGACTTCAACCAAGCACCCACGGCTGGGAATGCTGCAATCAGCGGCGCGTGCCCTTGTCCATATCGAACAATTTCCGCCATATTTATGTCGGCCACTGTAAAGCGGCTTCCAACAATATAAGAGGCTTTCTGCAGGCGACTCTCAAGCACCGCCAGCGGTCGTTTCAGTTTTTCAACATGAGACACAATCTCGGCTATTCCGTCGTCGCTGGTCGAACGCCCCTCGGCATAGGTATAAAGAATGGCCAGCGCGGACGGCTCGATGGAAGTGGCACCGTAAAGAGCCCATTGCTCCATCAGCGCATTTTCGCTGGCATCTGCTGGCGCCAGCGGCCCCCCATGCTTGCGGGCGAGGTATAGGTTGATCGCGAGCGATTCGGACAAGACCAGCTTATCGTCGACCAGCACCGGGATCGCTCCTGCCGGACTGATCGCCAAAAAAGCAGGCGAGGCGGTATTCAGGAGGGCCTCCGCGCCATGCGGATCTGCCAACCGGTAGGCTTGCATGACCGGCACGTGCTCCAGTTCGATCCCCAGCTCACGCGCGAGCCATAAATTGCGCAAGGCGCGGCTGCGATAGACCCCATATAGTGTTGGCATCGTGTTCTCCTCCTTCGACTTAACCATGGCTAGCGATTTGTCACTCACCTTGCCAGTCCGGACCGGGGCGGCAATAAGGGTAAGGTATCATCGTGGGAGGTGGGAATGCGGATTCTGTTCACAGGCGGCAGCGGCAAGGCTGGCAAACATGCAATCGCCTATCTGTTGGCGCAAGGGCACCGGGTCACCAACGCCGATCTTGTGAGGCTCGACCATCCGGGTGTGAATAACCTCCGCGTTGACTTGATCGACGCCGGACAGGTGTTCAACGCGTTTTCCGCCTACGCCGGTTTTGACGAGTTGGAACCCGGCACCGGCGTGCCGCGCTACGATGCCGTGGTGCATTTCGCGGCCATTCCCTGCATCCTGATCCGTCCCGACAACGAAACGTATCAGATCAATACTATGAGTACTTACAATGTCTTGGATGCCGCTGTTAAACTCGGCATCCGCAAGGTTATCTTTGCATCCAGCGAAACAACCTATGGTATCTGCTTTGCCGATGGAGAGGCAAAGCCCGCCTATATCCCCATCGACGAGGCTCATCCTACGGTACCGCAGGACAGCTATGCCATGTCCAAGGTAGTGAACGAAGTGACCGCCCGTTCATTTCAGGCAAGGTCGGGTATCGACATCTACGCATTGCGGATCAACAACGTCATAGAACCGCATGAATATGAAGCGAATTTTCCTTTCTATATGGCAAACCCGGCATCGCGCAGACGCAATATCTTTGCCTATATCGATGCACGCGATCTGGGCCAGATGGTTGATCGCTGTCTCAAGACGGATGGTCTTGGCTATCAGGTCTTTAATGTCAGCAATGACGACATGTCCGTCGATCTGACCACTGATGAGGTGATAGCGCAGTTCTATCAAGGTGTTGAGCAGCGCCGTCCGATGGGCCGGGATGAGACGTTTTACAGCAACGCCAAGGCCAAAGAGCTGCTGGGTTTTGCGCCACAACATTCCTGGCGTGACGTGCTCAAATCATGACCGGTTTTGCAGCACTCGACCTGTTGGCATTCGAGACTGCAACTGGTGATGATCGCCGGTTAAAAGCCCGAGAGATCGACGCAATCTGTCGGTCAACGGGGTTTCTGGTGTTGCGCAATCATGGCGTTCCGACTGTTGTCATCACCGAAGTCTGGGCCGCAGCAGCCGGGTTTTTCGCACAGGATCCGGCCTTCAAACAAACAGTCGCCGCCCCCTATGCGGGCTACCCCTACGGCTATCTGGGCCCCGACAAAGAGGCTTTGGCAAAATCCAAAGGCGAGGCGACGCCGCCTGATCTGAAGGAAAGCTTCAACGGCGGCCCACTCGCCACCCCGCGCGGTATGAACGACCCCGACGCACTGGCCTTTTGTTACCAGCCCACGCTTTGGCCCCACCTGCCGGGCTTTCGGCAGGCATGGGAAGCATATTATACCGCAATGGAGAACCTCGCCGCGCGGATCATGGTGGCCTTTGCGGAGGCGCTTGATCTGCCCTCCAATCACTTCGCTTCTTGTATCGGCGCGCCGATTTCCGCCCTGCGCGCATTGCATTACCCGGCGACCATCAACCAGCCACTTGATAAACAACAGCGGGCCGGGGCGCATACGGATTATGGTTCGCTCACGATCCTGCTGCCGCAACCCGGTTCCCGCGGGCTCGAAATCCGTGACCAGACCGGTCAATGGGTCGAGGTGCCGGCCGAACCGGGGAGCTTTGTGATTAATATCGGTGATCTCATGGCGCGCTGGACCTCTGACCGCTGGGTCAGCACCTTACACCGTGTTGTCGCCCGCCCGGATCAACCCGCCCGGCAAAGCCTCGCCTTCTTTCATCAGCCCGACTGGGATGCAGAAATTCTGCCGCTTGACGGGTCCGACCGCTACCCGCCAGTCCGCTCCGGCCCGTATCTTATGGCGAAATTCCGCGCAACCGGCACATGATCGCGTGCATCGGCTGTGCTGCTGTCGCATTGAAGCGCGCCGCACCACAGCGTATGTTCACAACATGAAACACACTCTTTTGATCACCGCCGCCCTCTGTGTCGCCACCACGGCACAGGCGCATCCGCATATCTTCGTGGAGGCACAAGTCGAGGTGGTCATGGATTCCGCAGGGGGCATGATCGGCGTCCGTCTGATCTGGGACTACGATGATTTTTTTGGCTTTCTGCTGACCACGGACCTTGGAATAGATACTGATGGCGATATGGTCCTTACCGCAGAAGAAGCTGCGATGCTCGAGGCGCAAGTGCTCGACTGGCCTGCAGATTTCTCCGGCGATCTCAGCGTCACACAGAACGGTCAGGTGCTGGCACTCGGGCCGCGAGAACAGGCATCGGCGGAATTGCGCAACGGTCGGGTCCGAGAGACGCATTTCCGGCCGCTGGCCACACCCGCTGACGCCGCAACACCTGTTTTGGTGCAGGTGTACGATCCCTTCTACTACGTAGCCTATGAAATCGTGGGTGATATCGGGCTCACTGGCGGCGACGGCTGCGTGGCCCAATATCAAAAAGCTGACCTGAACGCCGCCTATTCATTGGTGGACGAGTTGCTTTATGGCCGCCCGGCCAGTGATGTGGGCCCGGACGAGCAGTTTCCCGAGGTGGGTGTAGCCTTCGCAGATACAGTGACTGTGTCATGCAACGGCTCATGATCGTTGTCGTTGTGGCGGCGCTGCTGCTGGCCGTCTGGCTATGGGGTTTTGGCGGCAGCCAGACGGTCACACGTCTCGCCGCCGAAGGGCAACGCGACGTGCAGAACGCGATGGCCGCCGCATTGCGTCGCTTGCAAGCAGGCGACATGGCCGCGCTTACCACGCTCTGGGGGCTGTGTTTTGCCTATGGTTTCTTTCATGCTGCCGGGCCGGGACATGGAAAGCTGGTCATCGGAGGCTATGGCCTTGGCCGCCGTGTGCCGATGGGGCGGCTTGCGGGGCTGGCTGTTGCCTCTTCACTGGCACAGGCCGCGACCGCGGTGATTCTGGTCTATGCCGGGCTGCTGCTGCTGGACTGGACCAAGGAACAGATGCAGGGTCTGGCCGATGTCACCATGACAGTCGTCAGCAATGCATTGATCGCGATGATCGGGCTGTGGCTCTTGTGGCGTGGTTTGCGGCGGCTCTGGCGCTCCCGTCCTGTGGCACCCGCTTTAGCCGAAGCACCAGCCCACGACCTTCATTTCATTCCGCCGCTGGAACATTTCGTCGCCGATGACGGCATCTGCGAGACCTGCGGCCATGCTCACGGCCCCACTCTCGCGCAGGTCGACCAGGTGCGCTCACTGCGCGACGCCGTCGTCGTCATCGGCGCCATCGCAATTCGGCCCTGCACCGGGGCGCTGTTTTTGCTGATCCTGACATGGCGGCTGGGGATCGACTGGGCCGGGATCGTCGGCGCCTTCATCATGGGTATCGGAACCGCGTCGATCACCCTGCTCGTCGCTGTCGCCTCTGTCTCGTTCCGCGAAAGTGCTCTGGCGCAGGCAGCGAGCGGTCCGCAGGTGGTGCGGCTGGCCGCCGTGATCGAGGCATTGGCCGGCGGCATCGTTCTCGTTCTGGCGTTGCAACTGCTGAACCGGGTGCTCTGAACCGGGCCTCTGGACGCTGCGGATGAATGCGCCTAATCCTGCCGCCATGTCCAACATTTCGCCCAATAAATCGCCACATCCGCAAAGCTATGCGGATCACGCCCGCGCCCTGCTGGCATTAGGGATTCCGCTTGTGCTGAGTTCGGTCGCGGGCTTCGCGATCCACATGACTGATACAATCATGCTGGGCTGGTATGACGTCATCTCGTTGGCAGCCGCGACAATCGCCACATCTTTCTGGTTCATCATATTCATCCTTGGGGCTGGTTTCGGCCATGCCGTGATGTCGCTGGTTGCGGCAGCCGCCGCCGCAGGTGATGAAGTGCGGGCGCGACGGGCCACCCGCATGGCGCTCTGGCTCAGCCTGATGTTTGCCATCATCGTGCAGCCGTTGCTCTATTGGTCAGAGGCGGTGTTTCTGGCGCTTGGCCAGACGGCGGATGTCGCGGCAGAGGCGCAGCGATATTTGCGCATTGCAGGCTTTGGCATGATCCCGGCGCTGCTCGCGGTGGTGATGCGTTCATACCTTTCGGCGCTGCATCTGACGGCGGTGCAGCTATGGGTGACGCTGGCGGCGCTGGTCGTCAATGCCATGGTTAACTATGCGCTCATCTTTGGCAACTGGGGCGCACCAGAGCTTGGCATTCGCGGTGCTGCCATCGCTTCGGTCATCGTGCAGGTGATCACTTTGGTGGTCCTGCTGATCTATGCGCAGGTCAAGATGCCGCAATTCCGGCTCTATCAAAGGCTGTGGAAGGCCGACCCTTCGGCCATCCGCGACGTATTCTGGCTGGGGCTGCCCATTGGGCTGACCTCGCTGGCTGAGAGCGGCTTTTTCACTGCCAGCGCCGTGATGATGGGCTGGATTGGCGAGATCGAACTGGCCGCCCATGGCATCGCTCTTCAACTCGTCGCCCTCATGTTCATGTTCCACGTCGGCATGTCGCAGGCAGCGACGATCCGCGCCGGAAATGCCTATGGACGGCGTGACGAAGATGATCTTCGGCGTGTCGCCAAAACCGCCTTTGGGGTGGCGCTTGCCTTTGGGCTGGTCGTAGTGGTGATCTTCCTCACCGTTCCTGAAGCTTTGATTTCGCTGTTCATCGACCCGTCCGAACCGGCGCGCGGCACTTTGCTCAGCATCGGCGCCACGCTGGTGATGCTGGCCGCGCTGTTTCAGTTCGTCGATTCGACGCAGATCATCGCGCTTTCCCTGTTGCGCGGCGTGCAGGATACCAACGTGCCAATGTGGCTTGCGGCGGTCAGCTATTGGATCATCGGGCTACCGGCCAGCTACATCATGGCCTTCACGCTGGACTGGGGTCCGGTCGGACTCTGGCTTGGCCTTGTCGTAGGGCTGGGGGCCGCGTCCGCGCTGCTGATGTGGCGGTTCTGGGGGCGCTCAGTGCGGATCAGCCGCCCGGTCGCGGCGCTTTAGCCAGAGGATCAATCGGCGTGACCGCAGCGCGGCGGTCAACGCCGTCCCGGCGATCAGCACCCACAATGCCACGGGCAAGACATAAGCGGTCTCGCTGAGGAATGGTTCGATCGCTGCCAGAACGGCGGCCCCGGTCACCAAAGCCATGCGTTGCGGCTTGGCCAACGGGCCGCTGAAATCGGCCGGCATCGCTTCGGCGCGGCCCAATTCGCGCACATAAGCGGTCAGCACCGCGAGCGCAGCCGCAGCCCAACCCAGCACCGGCATGCCAGCACCCAGACCCAGCCCGGTCAAAATCAGAATATCCGCCGCCCGGTCCGGTGCCTCGTTCCAGAACGGGCCATCCGGCGCCTTGCGGCCCCCTTCGATGGCAACCATGCCATCCAGCAGATTGCAGATCAGCCGGCCCTGACAACTCGCCGCCCCAAGCAGCAGCAATAGTGCGCGCACCACATCACCCACCTGAGCCGAGGCCCAGAACGCCGCCCCCGCAAGCAGAGCAAACCCGACCGAAGCTTGCGATATCTGATTCGGGGTTATCTGCGATGCAGCCAGTCTGCGCGCCATCTCCCTTGCCCAGCCAGCATCCCGGCTCGCAATCGGACGGCGTGAAAACCCGCTCATGTCAGGCTCCAGAACCAGCGGGTCAAATGAAAGAATACCGGAGCCGAAAACACAAGAGAATCCATCCGGTCCATCACGCCGCCATGGCCCTTGATCAGATGGCCCCAATCCTTGATGCCCCGGTCGCGCTTGACCGCTGACATGACCAGTCCGCCAAAAAAGCCCATCAGCGTGATGACCAGCGCCATCCCCGCCGATTGCAGCGGCGTGAACGGCGTCATCCACCACAGGGCGGCCCCGGCCAAAGTGGCCGTCGCTACCCCGCCAATCAGCCCCTCCCATGTCTTGGAAGGCGACAACGACGGCGCAACCTTGCGGCGGCCCAGCAACTTGCCCCAGATATATTGTGCTACATCAGACAGTTGCACGACAAAAACCAGATAGGCGATCAGCAGCAGATTACGACCGTCATAGTCAGGAATAGAGAGGTAGAGGAGCGCAGGCACATGGCTGATTGCATAGACACAGATCATCAGCGCCCAATGCGTCACCGAAACGCGGCGCAAGAAATCATCCGTTTCACCCCGGATCACCGTGGCGATTGACAGCAGCAAAAAGGCATAAACCGGGATGAATATCGCATAAAGGCCATACCAATCGACCCAGATCAGCCAGTATTGGGCAGGAAGGGCAATGGCAAAACTTGCCACCTGCGCCCATTGATCGGCCCCGGTCCGGGCGCTCAGCCTGCCAAACTCGCGCAGCGCGCCCAGCGACAATAGCGCAAAGAGCCCGATCACTCCCAGTGACCCGATCCAGAACGCCGCCGCAAGTGCCGCAACCATCACCCACCAGGCATAGATCCGGGCATTGAGGTTGGTGATCACTTCGGTCGGCCCTATCCGGACCCGCAACACCTGCCCAATGATCAGCGCGACAATCAGGATCACGCCGACCACAGATAGCAGCGTGATCAGATCGTCAGGCATCATCCCTCATCGCGCGGCGTGCTTATCAGCCGGTCGGCTTTCTTGCGCACCAGCACTGACCGCAGGTCGTGCATGGCGAGCAGAAGCGCGTCGGTCACATCTTCAAGCTGGGCATCATTTGCCTTGGACTGTACCCATTGCGTCGTCAGGTTCATATAATCTACGGCACGATGAATGTCGTCGATATCCCGCTCGGCCAGCAGAGCAATCCGGCGTGTCAGCCAATCGCGGATCACCTCCAGATCGGGATCCGTCAGATCGCGGTCACCATGCGGTTTGATATCGCCGTTGCGCACATTGACCGTGGCGATCTGGTCCATCTCGATTCGCCGCTGCCGGTTTTCCGTATCCACACGAAACACCGCCGCCCCGTTCTCACGGATGCGAAAGTAGTAATCCGGTAGTTCTGAACCCATGCAAGCCCCTTAACGCAGCCCTGCGCAAAAGGACTGGATGCGTGTGCAGGCCTCTCGCAAGGCCTCATCCGAAGTAGCGTAACTGATCCGGAAGTTTGGTGAAAGTCCGAACGCTGCCCCAAAAACTACCGCCACACCCGTCTCATCCAACAGCGCCGTCGCAAAGGCTTCATCATTCGTGATCACGGCCCCCGCCGCCGAGGTTTTGCCAATGCACGCTGCGATCGAAGGATAGACATAAAACGCACCTTCGGGCTTGGGGCAGGTAATCCCCTTTGCATCGTTCAACATCCCCACCACCAGATCGCGGCGGCGCTGAAACAGCGCGCGATTGGGCGCCAGAAAATCCTGCGGGCCGTTCAGCGCTTCGACCGCGGCATATTGGCTGACTGAACAGGGGTTCGACGTCGATTGCGACTGAATCATCCCCATTGCTTTGATCAGCGGCACCGGTCCGGCCGCATAACCAATGCGCCAACCGGTCATGGCATAAGCTTTCGACACGCCATTGACGGTCAGCGTCCGCTCATACAGTGCCGGTTCCACCTGCGCCGGAGTGCAGAACTTGAAATCATCGAACACCAGATGCTCATACATATCATCTGACATCACCCAGACATGCGGATGGCGCAGCAATACATCGGTGAGCGACTTCAGCTCATCCCAGGTATAGCCGGCACCGGTCGGATTGCTGGGTGAATTGAACAAAAACCACTTCGTGCGCGGCGTGATCGCCGCTTCAAGTTGCTCTGCGGTGATCTTGTATCCGGTCTGCGTCGGCCCCTCGATCACTACCGGTTCACCGCCCGCCAGATAGACCATATCGGGATAGCTCACCCAATAGGGGGCCGGGATGATCACCTCATCACCGGGGTTCAGCGTCGCCATGAACGCGTTGTAAAGCACCTGTTTGCCGCCGGTGCCAACGGTCACCTGCGCGGGACTGTAAGTCAGGTCATTCTCGCGCAGAAACTTGGCACAGATCGCTTTTTTCAGCTCAGGGATGCCATCGACCGCAGTATATTTCGTGCGCCCTGCGGTAATCGCAGCAATCGCCGCATCCTTGATATTCTGCGGCGTATCGAAATCCGGCTCACCGGCCCCCAGACCGATCACATCCCGGCCCTCCGCCTTCAAAACCTGCGCGCGGGTTGTCACCGCAATAGTGGGAGAGGGCTTCACACGGTCGAGTGTCTTTGACAAAAAACTCATCGGGGCTCCGGCGGTGGCAATTGCGACATGCTTGTGTCATATGTCGGGCCTCACCCCCGATCAAGCGGCAAGGAGCGCGGAATGGCAGGCGACGATATGACCACCGGCTGGTACAGCGACGAGACAGCAACCTTCGGCGACAGGCTGGCGGGCGCGCGTGAAAAGGCCGGTCTTTCTCAACACGAACTGTCCGAACGGCTCGGCGTCAAACTGACCACGCTGCGCCAGTGGGAGAATGATCTGGCCGCACCGCGAGCCAATCGGCTGCAAATGCTGGCGGGGATGCTCGGCGTCTCGCTGACATGGCTTCTGACGGCACACGGCGACGGCATCGACGCGCCTGTTGACGTGGCCGCCGTACCAAAGGATGTCACCGCTGCCCTCTCGGAAATCCGCGCCTTGCGGCAGGATCTGGCCCGCACTGGCGACAAACTCGAACAACTCGAACGGCGCTTGCGCCAGGCTTTGAGCCAGGCCGCATGACCGAGCCGATCGAAACCCAGCGCAAGCGCCTGCAGATGCGTTCGATGCGACGCGGGATCAAGGAAATGGACCTGATACTTAGCAGTTTTGCCGCCGGTCACCTTGGCGCGATGGAGGCGGCAGAGCTGAAACTCTATGACAAGTTCCTGTCCGAAAACGACCACGACCTCTACCTCTGGGTCTGTGGGCACACCGCCGGACCGCCAGAATACGCGTATCTGATCGCCCAGATCGCCGATGGTGCAATTGGTCTGGTGCGACCGGCCTGATATAAATCATGCGCAATTTTAAGCACAGTTTTCTGGTGATTTTCGTCACTTATACTCCGAGTCTTGCGGAAGCCGAATTTGACGTCTTGACGGCTGGGTTTGGAACGATTCAGTTAAGCCTATGATCCGTCCCGGCTTTCTTTCCTCAGCAGAGCGCCTCGAGCTTGAGGCGT
>Ga0105050_10005278_pt1 | contig 16644 bp, 15 predicted proteins | sample FRY01_FD_78088 | JGI IMG/M metagenome (GOLD analysis project Ga0105050, IMG submission 78088) | Freshwater microbial communities from Lake Fryxell liftoff mats and glacier meltwater in Antarctica - FRY-01 | ecosystem: Environmental > Aquatic > Freshwater > Ice > Glacier meltwater ... | reverse complement strand
TCAGGTGCTATACGCAAATACATATCCATGCCTAAGGCATGGTGATGGGTCACAAAAGGTCGCGCCACAGCGCCACCCGGAATGGGATGCATCATGGGTGTTTCTACTTCTAGAAATGCATGGCTGTCCATAAATTGCCGAAATACTTGAATTAAACGCGAACGTAACATAAACGTGCGACGCGTTTCTTCGTTAGCAATTAAATCAACATAACGTTTACGGTAGCGCATTTCTTGGTCCGCTAAACCATGGAACTTATCTGGAAGCGGTCGTAGTGACTTGGTGAGTAATTGCATGCTCTCTGCATGCAACGTAAGTTCACCTGTTTTGGTCATAAATAATGTTCCCGTGACCCCCACAATATCGCCTAAATCCCACTGTTTGAATTGCTCGTAGATTTCTGGCATTTCATTGGCTCGCGCATACACTTGAATACGACCTGAAACATCTTGAATGTGAAAAAAACTGGCCTTACCCATCACACGCCGCAGTACAACACGACCCGCAATCGCCGCAGAAACCGCTTGCTCAGCTAACGCTTCTTTTTCAACCTGGCTATAAGTTTCGCTTAAATCTGCTGCAAGTGCATCGCGACGAAACGCATTTGGAAAATCGAACCCCTCTTCGCGTAAAGCTGCAAGCTTCTGTTTACGTACTTCATAAACATCAAGGGCTTCTGTTGCATTCGTTGTATCCGTTGCGTCAGTCATGATTATTTATTACTCCTGCCTTTAAACTAGCTTCAATAAATGGGTCTAAATCGCCATCAAGAACGGCTTGTGTGTTACTCGTCTCAACGCCGGTGCGTAAATCTTTAATGCGTGATTGATCAAGAACATAGGAACGAATTTGAGAGCCCCAGCCAATATCGGACTTACTTGCCTCGAGCGAGGCCTGTTCGGCCATCTTTTTTTGTTGCTCATGTTCATATAATTTAGCGCGTAACTGCTTCATCGCCTGATCTTTATTTTTATGTTGGCTCCTGTCATTTTGACACTGAACCACAATATTCGTGGGCATATGCGTCACTCGAACGGCAGAATCCGTCTTGTTAATATGCTGCCCACCCGCTCCTGACGCACGATACGTATCAATACGTAAATCAGCCGGATTAATTTCAATTTCGATATCATCATCTACTTCAGGTGTAACAAAAACAGAAGCAAACGAAGTATGACGTCGGCTACCTGAATCAAACGGTGATTTTCTTACCAGCCGATGAACCCCTGTTTCGGTTCGAAGCCAACCGTAAGCGTAATCACCCGTCATTTGGATCGTCGCACTTTTGATACCAGCCACTTCACCGGCTGAACACTCGAGCAAGTTTACCTCAAATCCGTGCTGTTCACCCCAACGCAGGTACATGCGAAGTAATATTTCAGCCCAATCTTGTGCTTCTGTACCACCTGATCCCGATTGAATATCAACAAAGGCATTGGATGCGTCCTGCGCGCCAGAAAACATCCGTCTGAACTCGAGTCCTTCGACTTCTTTCTGAATGGTCGCAACGTCATCAGCAAGTTCATGAATCGTTTGTTCATCTGATTCATCACGTGCCATCTCAAATAAATCTTTTAAATCAACCACACTCGATGCAAGCGCGTTAATTCGAACCACAACCGACTCGAGCTGTGCCCGTTCACGACCTAGAGCTTGTGCTTTCTCAGGATTGTCCCAAATGCTTGGGAGCTCAAGCTCACGCGTCACTTCTTCCAGGCGTTCAGCCTTAACGTCTAGCTCCAAATATTGACTCAATGCTGTAATACGCTTAGATAAATCATCCAAGGTCAAATTGACTTGATTCACTTCTAACATAACGACCCTTGAGGTGTGGTAATAACTTGATTTCAAACGATGTGTTATTTTACATAGAAAGCAAGCGCTGACCAACTGAAATCCACCCGATTATACAGATTAATCCAGATTAATCTTCAATACGCGCTCGAATACGGTGTGTAGCTTGACCATGAAGTTGTGACACACGAGATTCACTTACACCGAGTAAGTCACCAATTTCTTTAAGATTGAGCTCATGTTCATAATAAAGTGACAAAACCAAACGCTCTTTTTCAGGTAAGCCATCAATAATTTCCGTCAACTGCTTTTTGAAATCATCTTTCATAACGCGAGCTTGTGGTTCGGGCAAAGCTGCAGCCCCCTCATTTTTGAGAACGTCATCGGTCACACCTAAATCATCAAACCCATACAAATGCGCACCGGTCGCATCATTCAAAATATGGTGGTATTCCTCAAGGCTTACCCCAAGTTCTCCGGCAACATCACCATCTTTTGCATCACGATTAAGTTTATTTTCTACCTGCCGCACGGCCTCAGCAACCATACGCGCATTGCGATAAACCGAACGCGGAACCCAATCATTTCGACGCACTTCATCCAGCATATGTCCACGAATACGAATGCCTGCATACGTCTCAAACGAAGCACCTTTACTGTCGTCATAACGCATCGCGGCTTCCAGTAAACCCACCATGCCCGCTTGCATTAAATCATCCAGTTGAATCGATCGCGGTAGCCGCCCTAACAGATGATACGCAATACGCTTAATTAAGAGCGTATGCGTTCGCACCAGCACTTCTTTAGCCTGTGCATTCAACTGATTATTGACGCGGGTGCTGCCCGACACCGGCTCTTTGAGGCCATCCATATCCATCAAGTACGCTCGCCTTTATCCAATACCTTATAAAAACAGTATTGACTATAATCAGCATCCTTGCAATGCGCCTTAGCAACATGCAATCTTATAGGTATTTTTTTACAAGGACGTATAAACATGAAAACAATGCTGATTGCTGTGGCCGGCGCATCGGGTTCAGGTAAAACCACCATCGCACGCGAACTTCACCAACATTATGGCGAGGGTCAATGCCTAACCCTATCTTCAGATAATTATTACAACGATTTACGCCACCTATCACAAGAAGCACGTGATGCGATTAATTTCGACCATCCTGACAGCATTGATTTTGATCTTTTAGCACAGCATCTTCAGCAGCTAAAACAAGGTGAAAGCATTGATATGCCCACCTATGATTTTGCAACACATGCCCGTCAAGAACAAACCGTGCGTGTATCACCTAGACCTATGATTATTATTGAAGGTATTTTGATTTTACATCCCGCATGCCTCACACCTTTATACGACACAAAAATATTTGTGGATGCCGATGCAGATATTTGTTTAATACGACGTTTGAGACGCGATATAACCGAGCGTGGTAGAAATATGGAAGATATTTTGACGCAATACACACACCACGTAAAACCTATGTTTGATGCCTTCGTAGAGCCTTGTAAAGCTTTAGCCGATCTTGTGATGAATACCACAAATACGTGTGATATAACGCCTTTGATTGCAAATATAGATAACAAGATTCAAGCCGCACAACGCGTAGATTTAAGCATTTTTGCTTCTCCACACACCACAAGGCCTCAGGCTGAAGCTGAAATATACCAAGGAAATTACACCTATTGGTCTTAAATATCAGCACAAACCAAACAAAATTAAAACAAACCTGAGAGATACGCCTTGCCAAATATTACCCTCACGAATCATACCCCAGATACCTCACTGAAACATGTAACGATTGATATCCTAACGGGCCTTGTTACACTTTCAGACGGACGTCAACTTAACAACATACACGATCTTGACCATGAACCGTTCATGCACCCCCTCTTACTTGAGCCCTACACACCAAAACCCAATCATCAGTTTGATTACACCTATGATGATCTCAATGGATTATTTTACAGCGCTATTTTTGTGTACGCTGTCCTCATTCATACGGACGCCCCCTTGGCATGTCAATTTTCGATCAAACCATCCGCTCAATTTAAACAATCAAGCGATATAGACAACCTTTATTTCTCATTGAACTATCGTAAAACATCAAACCGTACGATTACTCTAGAAGAACTAAACCGTTTTATCAGTAAACATTTAGGTCTACCTTTCTTTTTTTCTAACGATCTGATGATTCATGAAAATAACATCACGCTTGATAAACTACCTGTCAACGTTCATGCTGACTGTTTGTACGAGGCAACACCCGAAGCTACCCAAGCCCTCAACACGCCTGTTGATTTAACGCATTACGAACTACGCTATATCGACCCTGTGATTGGGTTTGGCGTTTTCGCCCGAACGCTCATCAAAAAAAATACATGCCTAAGCATTTATGCGGGTATTAAAACGCTTAAACCATCCAGCTCATGTGTTTTTTTATTTGAGAAAAAATTGGACATGCTTAATTTAAGCACGAATGCCAAACAACAAGGTAACCTCACACGTTTTATTAATCATGCCTCCACCACCGCAAAAAATAAAAAACATAGGATTGCCAATACTAAAAATAAACGGCATTGCTTACATGGCATTGAATTTATTACTTTTATTACAACACAAGATATTCTTCCAGGAGAACAGATTTTTACCGATTATTCTCTCCCTTATTTTGGAGGAATAGAGCCGATATACTTCAATCATCATGGACGCGTGATTCATACTCAATTTAACATACACAGAAGACGCGACAAACTAGAGCACATCAGAAGCATGGCGCGTGAAGGTTTTCAAGTAGCACAACGTTATGTGTGCATGAGATGGTTGGCAATACTCGGTGTTATTGTCAGTACGGCGACGCTCCTACAATACTTATGAGGTCCCAGAGCAAAAGCAGGGGTCAGCTGTAATGATGATAAATAATCACCTCCTTATTTTTTGTTGTGCTATACTACAAATGTAGCGTTTAAACATGAAGGGGTGAGTTATGGGTATTCCTATACGAATAGATGATGAAATTTATCGTGACGCAAAAAAAGTCGCAAAAGCAGAATGTCGTTCCGTTCCTGGTCAAATTGAGTTTTGGGCAAAAATAGGGCGTTGCGCTTTAGATAATCCAGATCTACCTATTGAATTTGTGAAAGACTTGTTGGTGTCGAAAAATATGGATAAATCGCTAGCCGAGCCATTTCGTTTTGACGAGAACGAGGATGAGTGATGTCTGATGTTATCATTAGCCAAATGCCAGCATTTAAAAAATCATACAAAAAACTTCATCAAGCACATAAGAATAGTGTAAATAACGCAATAAAGCTGATTGTTTCTGCTCCTGAAATTGGAGAACAAAAGAAAGGAGATTTAGCGGGTGTTTATGTATATAAATTCAAAATAAACAAACAGGAAATGTTACTGGCATATGAATGGGATCCTGGCGAAAGGATTTTAATTGCCCTTGGTATGCATGAAAATTTTTATAGGGATTTAAAGCGATAAATTTAACCAAGGATTTTGTCCTGTGTGTCATGAATTCAAGACTGCTTTTTAGCTCTCATCTTTTCTTGCCAGGTTTGTAGCATCACATAAAACGAAGGTACAAAAACAACAGCTAAACAAGTAGAGGCAAGCATCCCACTACTCACAGCAATACCAATCGAGCGGCGTGCATTGGCACCCGCGCCGCTTGCAAACACCAGCGGCATCATCCCAAGAATAAACGCAAACGATGTCATCAAAATTGGACGAAAACGTTTTTTAGCTCCAATAAGCGCTGCATCAATAATCGATTTTTTATGAATTTCGCGTTCTTCTCGGGCGACTTCCACAATCAAAATTGCATTTTTAGCAGCAAGCGCAATTAATAATAAAATACCGATTTGAGTGTACATATTATTAGAAATTTTTAAGAGCAAGAGCACCACAACGGTACCAATCAGTGCGAGTGGCACACTGAATATAACCGCTAACGAGGTAATCCAATTTTCATATTGACCAGCCAGAATTAAGTACACAAGCACCAAGGAAAGCAGAAAAATATAATAACTCATATTTCCAGATAATTTTTCTTGGTACGCGGTTCCCGTCCACTCAAACGACATGCCTTTGGGTAAAATTTGTTTTGCTAATTTCTCGAGTACATCGATGGCCTGCCCCGAACTGTAACCTTCGGCTGCCATGCCATAGATATTGCTGGATGGGTATAAATTATAAAGCGAAATAATCGAAGGCCCAACGGCCGGATACATATTGGTGAGTGTACCTAAAGGCACCATTTCTTGTTTATTATTTCGTACATAATAATTCCGTACGTCATCGATGGTCATACGTGAGCTGGCATCAGCCTGCACATACACTTGAAATACCTGACCAAATTTAGCAAAAAGATTCACAAATGAAGAGCCTAAATAGGTTTCTAACACACCCGTTGCGTCTCCGACACTCACGCCTAATGACTCAGATTTTTGCCTATCGATCGGGGCTAAAAGTTGCGGCGCACTGGCTCTAAACGACGTCATCAAATTTTTGAGTTCAGGCTGCTTTCGTGCATAGTCTAATAATTCATCCGTTGCACTTTGTAGTTTTTGATAATCAAAACTCCCGTCTTGTAATTCAATTTGTATCTGAAAGCCCCCTGATAACCCAAGCCCTTGAATCGGAGGCGGCACCAGAACCAAAACTTGAGCATCTAACGTTTGTGCTGCGATTTCGTTTAATTTTTCATACAGCGTTTTGAGATCGCCATGTTTACCACGTTTAGCCCAGTCTTTAAAAATAATATAAACCGCGCCTCCATTGGCAAGCGTTGCGTTATTATCCAATAAAGAAATACCATCGATACCAATCACGTTTTCGACGGCTTCAATCTTCTTCGCCTCACGCGTTAATTGCTTAATCAGTGATTTTGTCCGCTCTAGCGATGCTCCATCCGGCAATTGAACATTGAGCATCATGTAACCTTGATCTTCAATCGGAACAAAGCCCGTAGGGATCCGTGTCAGTCCTATAATGGCAAGTAGGACAAGCCCTCCTCCAATCAAACAAACTTTTCCACTGTGATGAACCACGTGTTCGATGTAATTTGAGTAACGTTTTTCTAATGGATTATAGATGTTATCAAATGCACGAAAAACAAAATTCTTAGGCTTGTCAGACAGAACTGTCGGCTGCAACCACATGGCACACTGCGCAGGTTTCAAGCTCACGGCATTAATCGCACTGATAAATGCCGTGGCTGCAATCACCAAGGCAAATTGCGCATACATAGCACCTGTTAATCCCGGAATAAAGCCTGCTGGCACAAACACCGCCATCAAAACCAGGGTAATACCAATAATAGGCCCCATAAGTTCTGACATGGCTAAAATGGATGCTTTTTTAGGAGAATGCTTTTGCTCTATTTTTTGGGTCACGCCCTCAACAATCACAATCGCATCATCAATCACAATCCCGATGGCAAGCACCAACGCAAACAACGTTAATAAATTAATCGAATAACTTAAAACAAGCATGGCAAAAAAAGAACCAATAATCGTCACCGGCACGGTGGTTGCAGGAATTAATGTCGCCCGTGCATTTTGTAAAAATAACAAGATAACCAATAACACCAAAAATCCAGCCTCAAAAAGCGTATGATAAACCTCATGAATGGATGCGTTAACGAACATTGTGGTATCAAATGGAATCGCATATTCAATGCCTTCAGGGAATTTTTTTGCCATCTTCGCCACCGTTTTCCGAACATCTTCGGCCACGGTTAATGCATTAGCTTCAGGCAATTGATAAATCGCAATCGCCGCTGTGGGTTTATTATTTAACGTCGCAAACTGATTATAACTTGAAGCACCTAATTCCACTCGCCCTACATCACGTATACGAATCGTCTTAGCGCTACGGTTTATTTTACTATTGGTCAATTTTTCTGTTTGATTGGGATTGGTTGCATCGCTTCGGACAATAATGTCCGCAAACTTATTGGGGTCTTCAATTTGACCCGGCACGTTCACCGTAAATTGAAAGGCCTGATCGCCTGTCGTTGGATTGCCTCCCACTTGCCCTGCCGAAATTTGTTTATTTTGATTTTTAATCGCATCCAGCACATCACTTGGATTCAGTGAATAGGCATACATTTTTTTAGGATCAAGCCATACGCGCATGGCATAGTTACCGGCACCGAATACCGCAACATTTCCAACACCCGGTAAACGTGCAAGTTCATTTTGCATATTAATCGTTGCGTAGTTATTCAAAAACAAACCATCAAATTCATTGTTTTTAGCCGTCAACGTCACAAATTGTAAAATTGCTGTGGATTTTTTTTGAACGACAACCCCTTGTTTTTGTACCGGATCGGGTAATTGAGCCATGGCCGCTTGCACACGACTTTGCACGAGTACCTGTGCAAAATTCATGTCCGTTCCAATCTTAAACGTAATCACCAGGGTATAATTACCACCATTCGTACTGTTCGATTGCATATACAACATATCTTCAACGCCATTCACCTGCTTTTCTATAGGCAGAGCAACGGTTTTAATCAGCGTTTTTGAGTCAGCTCCTGGGTAGCTTGTGGTCACCTGAATGGTTGGTGGCACAATTGCGGGATACTGTGATATAGGTAAGATCTTCATCGCAATCAAACCCAAAAAAACAATCACAATGGCAATCACGTTAGATAATATCGGGCGCTCAATAAAAAACTTAGAAATCATGCGGTTGTCTTCTTATGATTATCAAATATGGGATTCACTAACTTGCCATCGGATGCGCGCTGAAGCCCTTTGACAATAATATGGTCGGTGGCTTGAATACCACGGGATATAGCATGTATACCGTTTTCAAGCGGTCCAAGCACGACACGCTTAAGTACCACACGATTGTTTTTATCAACCGCTAACACATAAGGCCCAACTTGATCATATTGCAGCGCCGTGTCAGGCACGGTAAGCCTAGGCACAGGTGAGTCGACCGCAATCTTGATTTGAACAAACGAGCCTGGAATCAAAGCATACTCCGTGTTCGGGAGTAAGGCTCTAAACTCTAACGTTCCAGTCGATGCATTAAGACCTGTGTTAATAAAATCAATCTTACCTTTAAATTTATACTCCTTGCCCGAAGGCAGATTAATCTCAACGGGCACTTGTCGAATCACTTTTTCATCAATGTTTTGCTCTTTCATCGCCGCTCTTAGACGAATAAAATCAATTTCATTCAAATTAAAATAGACATAGATAGGATCCAGCTGTTCAAGCGTTGCCAAAATTGTCGCAACACCGTGTCCCACTAAATTTGATTTATCCACTAAGTGCCGCCCAACGCGACCACTAAACGGTGCTTTTACCTGTGTATAGCTTTGATTAATTTGAGCAAGAATTAAATTCTCTTCTGCTTTGGTGACATCTGCCGTTGATGCCTCACTTTTGGCTAACCATTTTTCAACATTACTCTTGGATGTGGCATTTTGTTTATACATGCGTTGTTGACGCACATATTCTAAGGCATCGTAGGTATGGGTTGCTTTTTTCGAAGCCAACTCGGCTTCGGCTTCTTTTACTTTTGCACGATAAGGCTCGGGTTCAATCAAGAATAATACGTCCCCTTGCTCGACAAACGTACCATCAACAAAATTAATTTTATCGAGAAAACCTTCGACACGCGCGACCAAATCAACCGCATTAAATGCAACCGTATTTCCTGTTTGAATCACATACTCCGACATCGCTTTCGAAATAGGCAGTTGGGTTTGAACCGTAGGTAACGGAATGTTGACCGTTCGATATTTGGCGTTGTAGTAATTAATCATATTAATAACCAATAAAATAATCAGTGTAATGCGTGTTATCCGTTTAAACTTTTCTGCTTTGGCTAAATCCATCGTTATCACCATGTAGGAAAATAAAGTGCTTTAAATTGTGCGTATTTTGTTTCAGGTACGTCATGGTTTTTTTGTAGCATCAAGCCGCCCCAGTTGGTTCTTTTCGCCATTTCACGTTTAATCGCGTCAGGGATATAATCATGGTTATCCCGAATTTGCCAGCCGCCCCCAAGCGCGCGATACAAATTCACAAGCGATTTAGGCAGCTCTGCATGTGCATTGACTAAAGCGGTCTGCGTATATAATTGCTGTTGCTGCGCATACAGGACGGAGGTATAGCCTGTTTCACCTTCTTTGTATTGAATCAACGTTAATTGTGTTGCCTTCATGGCCGCACGCACCGCTTCTTCATAATGCTTGACCGCTTTTTTGGTTTCGGTATAGCGTGTCATGCTATCTTGAACTTCTTGTTGCGCGATTAAAATAACGTTTTGATAATTTAATAATTTCTCTTGGAACACGGCATCTTGTGCACGCACCATATTGGTGATTTGACCGTAATTAAGTATGGGCCAACTCAAGCCTGGACCTACGGTTGTGTTACGGTTTGACCAGTTAAACATCTCAGACAACGTTGCTCCACTCACGGTATTACCCGCAAAATAAAAACTACCACCGAGTGAAAACGCAGGGAAAAGTTCAGCTTTCGTCGCACCAATGGTTTCCGAGTGAGTAATGGCTTCAAAACGCGCTTGCCGAACATCTGGCCGCCTGTTGAGCATTTCACGCGGTATACCGACCTCGATCGTGTCGGGCGCTTTAGGTATGCCATGGTGTTTATGAAGCAGTGCATCAATATCATTCGGCACCATGCCTAGCAGCACGGCCAGCGCATCTTTTTGCATTTGTTGTTGGCTGACCAATTCAGGCAACCTGGCTCTTGTTTCAGCGAGTTGCGTTTTGGCTTCTTCAACATCACGTAAACTCACAGCCCCAGCCTTATAACGTGACATGGTTAACGCGAGGCTTGTTTCTTGAAGTGTAATATTTTGTTGTGTAATGCGAATCAGCGATTCGTTCCCACGAAAACCTACGTAGGTATGTGCAATATCAGATGTGAGTGTCACCAACGCTTGATCGTACGCGGCAACCGACGATAAAAAGCTTGCATCACGCGAACGCACGGAGCGACGAAACTTCCCCCAAAAATCAGTTTCCCAATTCGCCGAAAAACCAAGAAGTGCCGCATCAAAACCGCTAGGAAGCACATCTTGTAAATACGATCCTCCAATACGATAATTTAAATAATTACCGTTCATGGTTTGTAACTGGGGGTAAAGTCCACCGACCGATTTAGCTAACTGCGCACGCGCTTGTAAAATCCGCATACCGGTCATGTGAAGCGTTAAGTTATTATGATAACCATGATAAATCAGCGCTGTAAGATTGGGATCATCAAAAACATCCCACCATTTGTCTTGTTTGAATTCTTTTTCTTTGACCGAGCTATCTTTTTTGGCCCAATGCTTGGGCGTATTAATCTTGGGTTCTTTATAATCGGGACCTACCATACATGCCGTTAGAAATAAGCATGCTAATACAGCAAATTTTTTTAACATCATGAGTTGGCAAATTAAAACGTCCCTTTTCATCCATACTAACACGTAATTTCTATTTAGGAAGTGCTGGATCAACAACGATGTTCTCGTCGCGGCGCTTCTGACGCATCGATCGTCGCCGTAACAAACTGATCAATCTCAACCTTGAGCTTTTCATCATATTCTAAATCAGAGCGCTGTAATTCACTGCGATTAAACGGATGCGTTTCGCTTTCTCCAAGCCACTTTAAAAGCGCCCTACAATCCATTTTTTGATGTGGATTGTTTTTATCAAACATAGGATGCGTCATCACCTCATGTGTAATACCACAAAGAAAGCGTTCTTCAATCTCGAGACCTTTAAACTTATCAAGTTTTCGTGCATTTTGTGTTTCTTCCAGCTCCACCAACTCACATGTGACAGGGGATTGGTCGTACCACGCCTGCAAACTTTCGTCGAAAGCACGCCATGCGGCTTGAATCAATACCATGATAATCGGTTCATGGTGTAAAAAATCTTGGGTCAATGCGTTTAATGCATCATGAATATTTTGCGGATGTTCATCCGTGACTTCTTGATGCATCATATACACGCCTTATCTTAACTAAACTCAAAAAATACGCATTTTATACGAAATCATTAAGAATCATAGTTCAAGCTGCCGATTGCGTTGCATAGCAATAACAACCAAAACAAGCGCGCCAGTAAAAAACTTCAAATCAGATGGGGCAAGCCCTATCGAGAGCACAACACCCTGAATTTGCTGATAGACCAAGGCGCCCATGCATGGCGCTATGATTTGGTTGTTCAGGGTATTATTCCCAACAATCGCTTCGCCTATCATGAGTGCTGCAAGCGCATGAATCACAATTCCAACCCCCATGCCCACATCCATGTAATGCTGAAGTTGTACGATCAATCCACCCGCCAGACCGGTGCAACATCCTGCAAAGAACATACTGAGCATGGTGTATTGAACCACAGAAATATTTTGCTGACATGCAAACGCTGGATTTAATCCGACCGCCCGTAGTTTTAATCCAAACTCAGTGCGTAAAAATAAAGATAAAACTAAGATCAAAAATAAAAGCACACATACCAACAAACCAATATTATATAAAATATTGGTTTGGCTAAACACCGATGACGTATTAAACAGTGCAATATTAGGCTTACCCATCAAGCGTAAATTCACGCTATACATCATCGTGCTTAAAATAATGCCGGCTAATAATGTATTTACTTTAAGACGAAGGTGAATCAGGCTTGTTGCAACACCCATAAGACCCGATGCAACACTTGCAATCAATAAAGCTAATATCGGATGCATCTTTAGCAACAGTAACGTCGTACACACAGCACCCCCTAATGGATAAGCGCCTTCCGCCGTTAAATCAGAAAAATTAAGCAGCCTAAAAGGAATCATGATCGCATAAGCCACGAGTGCTAAAATTAAGCTTTGCAGCAAACCAGTATAGAAAAAATCAAGCGTCATCATACCCTCCCAACCAAGTCTAAATGCTCATGATAATGAAATAAATCCAAAAGCATAGTTACGCTTAAAGCTGCTTTTTCTTGATGCGACACGTCTAAGACAATTGCGCCTTTGTGTAACATGATCAAACGATTACCGTATTGAATGGCATCATCTAAATGATGTGTGATCATCAGGCTTGTCAGGTTTTGTTGCTGAATGGATCGCTGTGTATAGGCCATCAATGTTTTTTGCATGCTTGGATCGATCGCCGACGTATGCTCATCAAGAAGTAATAACTTGGGCTGAGAGATAAGCGCCATCATGGTTGCAACCATTTGACGCTGACCACCGGACAAATGGCGCAAAGGCGTATTGATATACTGCTCCAGGCCAATATTTAAAGCTTTAAGTTGCTGAATCACCGTATTTTTTTGGCGAGAATACAGTGAAAATCCTCGTTTTTTAACGCGGGACAAACTAAACGCTATATTTTCAAGCAGTGTCATCTCAACAATTGTGCCTTTATTTACATCTTGAATCACAGACGCGACATCATGGCTTGTGATGCTTTTTCCCTGCATCATAATCCGTCCTTGGGTGGGTATATATTCCCCCGAAATAAGCTTCATCAACGTTGATTTTCCGGATCCATTACTCCCAATGACAACACAAAAATCGCCGGGATTTAAATGCAGATTCATCTGCTTTATCACAGGACAAGCACCGTTTAAAAATGATTTATTCACATCAAGCAGCTGCAGCATGATAGTCTCCGTCTGGTAACATCAATCCTAAGCTCGTGGCATTTTGTTGGCTCACCAAGCCATGATGATCATCGTTTGTTGGGTACAGGGGTTGAATGGTTTTGATAGACTCCCCGCGTAAACTACGTGCGACTAATTTGCCTGTATTCATACCGACGCGATGATAATCCACACCAAAACTTGCTAAGACCAAGCCTAAGCGAACAGCTTCGTCATTGAGATTAAACACAGGAATGCCCATTTTTTTACTTTCTGCGGCAATAACCGGAAGTGCTGGCTGAATCGCCCCACTTGCTCCAACATAAATAAAATCAACATGGTGTTTAAACTTCTGCATCGATACAGAAATATCACGTGCCTGATCGATGGGAATAGCGAGCACATGCATACGTGAATTTTTAGCCGCTTGTTTCATCATGGCAATCAAAGCGATATCATTTGCCTCGGCCGTCGAATATAAAACGCCCACGTTTGAAGCATGAGGTAAAAGCCGTTTGGCAAAATCAAAAAGCAAACGCACATCTTGCTTATCTGAACTGCCCGTCATATTGCCCTGTGATTGATTTACTGTATCCAAGAGGCCAGCAGCCACCGGATCGGTAATCACGTTATAAACCAAAGGAATATCTTTCACCGCACCTTTGGCATATTGAGCAACAGGTGTTGTTGTGACAACAAGAACGCTTGGATGATGGCTCTTAAGATTCATGATCATTTGTGGAATCAAAGAAGGCTCAAACCCTACATCTACCATTTCATAACGTATGGTTTTATTTTCGATAAATCCCTGGTTGCTTAACTCATCTTTCATGCCCTGAATCGAGTCTTCAAGTGACGAATGAGGTCCATAATTAGCAATAGCCACAAGCGGCAGATTTGTTTTTGTTGTACGAGAAAATAACGTCATCATACTCACCATAAAAATACTTAACGTGAGGATCATGAGCGTAGTGATTTTTTTTGTGTTCATAAGAAACACCTCTATTTATCATTGCTAAAAAACATCCTGGATTATAAAAAATACGTGTATTAAATTTGACCCAAGGGCCAATTCCAGAGCAAAGATAGTAAGAGGTGTGAAGTTAAAAATTTAAGATGAATGCTAATCAAATATAGTGCGGTCATGTGGTTATTCTCAATGCGTTATACAACAACAAAAAATCAATCAATAGAACTAGCGATTAACGCCAGCGCCATGCCTGATTACATAATGTTGTGTTCACGATTGAAAAAATCACGGTTAATACGTCCTGATTTAGATTTCTATTCATATGAATATTAGAAACACCTTATCATACTTTGAATTAAAAAATAAACAAACCTCCATGGTTTTTTCTTGACCATAGAAAGCGCTCGCCTTACTATAGATGAAAATAGATGGAAAGAAATATAAAATTATCAAGGAAGTATTTATGAATATTCTGATTGCAGGCGCCTCGGGTTTTATTGGGCATGAGCTGGTGAACACCTTACAATTCAACCATAAAATCACGGTTTTAGGGCGTAACAAACAAGCCTTGCTTCAAAAATTTTCTAAAATATCTGCTTGCCATGACTGGCATGAACTCGATAAATTAAATGCAAACGATTATGATGCCATCATCAATCTTTGCGGTGAAAATATTGCTAACGCACGCTGGAGCGATACGGTCAAAAAAAACCTTATCGCCTCGCGTGTTGAAACAAGTGAGAAGCTCATCAACTGGTGTATCAGCCAAAACGCAAAGCCTCATTTTATTTGTGCTAATGCGATCGGTATTTATGGTGTTCAAGCTTCTGACGACGCAACATCGCTGGATGAAAACACGCCCATAAATACACATAACCCTGCCGATTTTCTGACTGAAATCTGCGTCAAATGGGAGGAGGCACTTAAGCCCGCAATCGATCACGGCATGCCTGTCACCACAACACGTTTTGGTGTGGTCTTGAAAAAACAACAAGGCATGCTTAAAAAACTGTTCCCCAGTTTTTTCATGGGATTAGGAAGTCTTGTGGGTGATGGCCAACAATGCTTATCGTGGGTTCATATTGATGATGTGGTGGGTGGCATCGCTTTTCTTTTAGAGCACCCTGAATTAACCGGTCCCTTTAATCTTACCTCGCCCCACCCCCTCAGCCAAGCGGCCTTTGCTCAAACGCTCGCAAAAGCAATGCACCGTCCTTTGTTTTTAACCATGCCGAGTTTTATTGTAAAACTATTATTCGGTGAAATGGGTGATTACTTACTGCTCAAAGGCCAGCGTGTGCTACCTACACGTTTGATTGACGTTGGGTATCAATTTAAATATCCCAAGCTAAATGCTGCATTAAAGCAAGAATTTATGGCAATCAAAAATAATTAAGTTTACTGCTATAATAATTTTATAAAAAAGGACTTTATGATGATGCAGAAGCCATTGCGCGTGCTTTTAAGTTTTTTATTTTTATTGTTCCTGCCCATGTTGACATACTCTGATACCGTGGCAGACGCTTCAACCCCCAAATTTTTTGACGTAACCCAGGCAAATCAACAGTTTGATGACATTTCATTGCACTTAGCAACCAAAAACATCCACATTGAAACGTTGAGCCAAGCCATCGAGCGTTTAAGTAAACTGGCGAGCGAAGCCGACGTTTGCGTTCAAAAAACCGAAGATGAAATCACGATATTAAACCTTCAAATTCAAACCATTACAGGCACAGCTGCTGACAAAAAAACGTTAGCTCATGTTGATACGAAGTATCTGGAGCACAAACATGCTGAGTTAAAGCAAACACAAGCAAATTGTCGGTTATTTTCGATCCGTTCAGGTGAGGCCATCAAGGCTTATCGTAATACACTGATATCCACTCAAAAAAAGATGACGTTCACCAAAGGTGAACATCTTATAACCAAGCTACATCAACTACCGATTGATCTAAACAAATTGACTATCCCACTCTTTAACGCAATATCGTTAGAAAATATGGTTGATTATTCATTATATGCAGCGCCTCTATTGATCTTAGCGCTCGTGTTTAATTGGCGGTTAAAACCGTTCATGCATCATAGATATCGAACAAGCATCGTGCGATTTATATTAAATATTGGACTCGTTTTTTTTATTCGCCTTTTCAGATCTGAAGTGCAACAGTGGAGGCTGAAAGAGACCTGTAAGTTGCATTTTTAAGGTTTATTTTTGAACGATAACACTGAAACAATTATTTGCAC
>Ga0105050_10005277_pt1 | contig 16646 bp, 13 predicted proteins | sample FRY01_FD_78088 | JGI IMG/M metagenome (GOLD analysis project Ga0105050, IMG submission 78088) | Freshwater microbial communities from Lake Fryxell liftoff mats and glacier meltwater in Antarctica - FRY-01 | ecosystem: Environmental > Aquatic > Freshwater > Ice > Glacier meltwater ... | reverse complement strand
CCCAAGTTCTAATTATTCTTATGAAAACGAATGCTTCTGGGATATTTTACATAATACTACATTATAACTATCAAATGAAAACAATAGCTTAAACAACATAATGAACATTTGTACTATAATGTTAGCGTTATGTTACTTTGCTTTGGCTAAAAGCAAAAGTGTAACTTTTCATTTTATGAAAAGTTTTATACTAAAATGTTACTTCTACTAAAGTTAATGGAACACTTATTATACGAAACGACGATAGGAGAGTAGTGTAATGTGTGTGAAATGGAATTATCACAATAATTACACTATTCAACTCTCATCTATTTTAATCTCTTGATTTACCATAAAGAATTATATCAGAAATTATATATCGTAACTTATCTTTTAAATCATACTCAATATCTAATTCTTCAGCTTTGTTACACATTTCTAAAAGCTTCTTGAAATTGCTTACCTCATTATCAATTTTTCTGCCGAAAATATCAGAAAGTTTTTTGATAGATTTAAAACTACTTCTTGGAGCTTGTATTTTAGAAAGTATCTTAACTCTTAATTCATCAGGAGTCTTAATTGTTTTTACACCTTTTAATTCTTCAATAAAATTATCTGTGGTATTCAGAATATTATCAATTTCTTCAATTGCTGCAAAAGTATTTTCTGGTTTGGTATTATGATTAATTATTAAGGAACTATTTTCTACCATTGAGTTCTTCTTTGGAATTAAATAAAACCCTGTAGAATCTTTTTGCATTACATTAATAATATTTACAAAATTTAAAGAACCTGTACCTAAATCGTTTGTTGTTATTTTAACAGCGGATGAAACATAACCAAAAGAGTCAGCTTTTTTAGCATACTTTTCTGCAGCAATAATTTCTAATTTGGACTCACTAATTGCAGCACTCCTAATTTCATACTCAACTCCTGGATTGTCTTGCATATTTTTATAAAGACTTAACATACCAACAACAAATGTAAAATCAATACCATATTCGTAATATCGTGACGAGGTAATACCGCGAACGTAAGTTACTCCATCATAATCCACTAAACGATAGCTTCTCTTTTTATTATAATTATCACTATTTCCCGCCATCTGCTTAAAATATTTTACATTATAATTAGCAAGTCCAGCTTGACCAATTTTAAATAGATTATTGGCATACTTTGTCATAACATATTCATCTAGAAATGTATTTTTAGAATCATATATTGCTATTGCTTTTAGGTTTTCTTTTACTTCATCAATCTCTAAATATTCTTCAAAAGTGAAGATTATGTTAGTTTCACTACTATCAGAAATAGCTTCTTCAAATACATCAATGTTTTTGGTTTCGGCAATTATTTTATAACGTTCATAATTGGTAACTAAATTGGAAATTCTCTTATAAACTAAATCTATATAATCAATTGATATATAGTTGTTTTTAATGCTATCAACATCAAAAACCTTAAAGATTTCATCTTTATAAGGATGACTTTCGATTAAAGCACATAGCTTTTCGATTTTAATTTTGCCTGAACTGTGTTCAGGATCAAGGTGTAACTGTTTTTGTTTAAACTTTTCTTCCATAACGGTCGTTTTATTAAATTTATAAATTATTTATTGTAAATCCATCTATAGAAATTAATCTATAGACAGATTTGGATTTGATTTTAAGATTACTATTATTTACCTTTACTATCACTTCTGTTACTTCTCACGTGAGGCTTAACTTTTATTGTTTTACCTCCAACATTTTTAGTATAACCAGGAATTCTATTGTATTTTCTACCTTCTGAATCTTTTGCCATATTTTACACCTCCTTTCATACTTGTACATTATAATTATTTATGTAAATTGCTAACCATTAACTCTCTACATAAGACTATTAACTGTAGAAAATAAAAGCTCCCCAAAATGGGGTAAAAAAATAATTTGCAATAAATATGACTATAGAAGATGTTGGTCCTTTTTTTGAAAGTAATTCACTTAAGCTAGATGAAATTAGTAAAGTTGAGTGGGAAATTGCTTTAAGAAAAGCTGAAAAACATTTAGACTATAGATTATGGAATAAAACAGTATTTGGCGCTCATACAGTTGAAAATCTAAAAGTTCCTGCTAAAGAATACTATTTTAATTATGCTTATATGAGTATATTAAATGGTTCTTGGGAATGGAAAAATGATTTTGATTTACCTCAACAGTTAATTAGAATTATTGATAGCAGGATATCAACAGTTGTTAAAGCTTATCGGAAGGCAAAATTAAAAAATGAAGAAAGAGTACAGGAAGGTAAGTATGCATTTACAAATTCTATAGAAATTCAAGATATTGAGAGTACATTCTATGACCTAGAAAGTGAAGAAGAAATTAGCGAAGAAGAATTATTAAAAGTAGAGGAGGAATATAATAGAATTGATCAATTTGTTTCAGAGAGTGAAGACGAAGATTTTATTATGTTTTGGGATTGTGTAAAAGAAGGATATACTAGAAGTGACATTGCAGAGCTGATTGGTAAAACTCCAAAACAATTGGATAAAATTAAAGAAAAATTTTTGAGACAATTAAGAAAAGAATTAAAAGAAAATGGAAGTCAATAACACATTAAAAGTATTAAAAAAATTTTATGGTTTACTGATGGAAATGAATTACCATAAGGAGCCTGCCGATTTTGTTGAGGAACTCGAAGAAGAGAATCCGTTTATTTCTATGCATTTAAGAAATGTAATTCTTCATCGAACTAAAGCAAAAGCAATTTTAAAAAAGAAAAAATATTTAGCTTTAAAAGAACAATTTATTGCTTTAAAAGAATTAGGTCTAGATAAATTGCAAGAGTTATTTGCTCCAAAGGAGAGAATTGAGATGGTTAAATTATTTAGAAAATTTGAAGAACTCACAGAAAAAGATATCGATTCTATTAATGATGATCAAGATTTTTTAATTTTTATTTCTTCTTTAAAGGACAAATTAGAAGACAAGGATGGCGCTAAATAAATCACAAATAGAAGCTAATAAATTATTAAATAGTTTAGGATGGTCAAAACCTGGAGATTTAACATTAAGTGAAATAGCTTTTGCTTCAAATGCTTTTGTAGAAGAATCCATAATTGAAGGGTCTCAAGGTAGGATTGTTATGAAAGGTAATGAAGCAATAATTACAGTTAGCTCAAAAATCGAATTTGAACCAAAGAAAAAATTTGTTCTTGCTCACTAAATAGGACATTTAATATTGCACAAAGGTATTTCAGAACTATTTTCAGATACTGATAAAACACTATACGATTGGTTTGCAAATGGGAAGCACGAAATTGAAGCTAACCAATTTGCTTCTGAATTATTAATGCCTAGTGAATTATTTAAATCAAAGGTTAAAGGAGAAAAAATGAGTTTAAATTTAATTCGAGAAACAGCTGATTTTTTTGGAACTTCACAAACCGCTACATTATTAAAGTATAAAGATTTAGGAGACTTTTCAGTTTCTATTATATATATGGAAAATGGAATAGTAAAATGGAAGACTGAGTCTACAGATTTTCCTCTTAAATTTTTACAAAATGGGAGTAAAGCTCCTAATGGTTCTGTGGCAGGAGATTTTTTTAATGGTCAAGGTTTAGAAGAAGAACCCGTTTTAGTAGAAGCTTTGGAATGGTTTCCTGAAGATTTTGGGATAGAAGAACATTTAGATACTGAATTGTATGAGCATAATTTCCGAATTGGAACAAATGGATTATTGTGTTGTCTTTGGATGCAATAACATTATGTTAAATAAAATCTTAAAAACGGCCTCATAGAATTTTGGTAAAACAATAGGCGAGTGAGCGTACATATTTTAGGGGTTTCGAAGCATCCATGCCAGCGCGCCAACTCGCTCAAAATTGCAAAGATTCTCAATCTTTTCAATTTGTGACGTCTAAAATATAGCGAATTAGACGTTAACCTGCCGGCAGGTTGTTTCCAAAGTTTTATGCAGCCTTTATAACTATAAAAGAAACTTACGTGCTACAAATTGGTTTTAACAGAATTGCTGAGGATATAAACCTAAAGGCACTATATCTACAATTATGTTAACATAGCTTAGGTTTTTAAAGAATTAATTCTTTAAAAAGGGCAAAAAAAAATTATCAAAACAAATTCATGTAAGGGTTGAAAGTTTGCGGTTCATTTCAAGCAAATTTTTAACGCTTATATACCGCTTTCTTTTAGCTGCGTGAGGGATAGAAGCGACATCCTTTCTGTTTTTCACAGAAAGATATAGCGAGATAGCCCGACCTTTAGGGCACGCCCAAATCATCTAACTTTGCCTTAATAAAAACATCTTAAAATTCGAGATAATTTAAAAATTTAGCTGTATTTTTCCAATTCAAAAATTGAAGCAATGAACCGCATCAAAGAAGTACTGGAAGAGAAGGGGATTAAACAAGTTTGGTTAGCCGAAAAGTTGGGTAAAAGTTTTAATATGGTAAATTCTTATGTGCAAAACCGAACACAACCAAGTTTGGAAATTCTGTATAGAATTGCTGAAATCCTTGAAGTAAATGCAAAAGATTTGTTAATTGAAAAAGAAAAAAATTAATGAGTACAAAATTTTTTACAAACAACGAAGACAATACTGTATTTCAAAAGTTCAAAGGAATTTTAGAAAACATGAAAGACATTTATGCTTTTCACGCAGTTGCTGGTTACTTTAGATCTTCTGGTTATTTTGCTTTACAGCAATATTTGAAAGATATTAAAGATATCAAAATACTTGTCGGGATTAATGTTGACCAAATGTTTGCAGAGGCACAAAGAAAAGGGCTTATCTATTTTGGTGATGAAGAAAAAACAAAAGAAGAATTTCTTAGATGGTTTATTCAAGATCTACAGGAAGCTAAATATTCAGAAAAGGTAGAAAATGGTGTTTTAGATTTTATTCAAGACTTAATTGATGGTCGAATAGAAGTTCGTGCTCATAATTCTAAAGCCATTCATGCAAAGTTTTATTTATTCCTTCCAGAAAAACATAGTGAACATTCTGATGGTTGGGTATTAATGGGTTCTTCAAACCTTACTGAAGCTGGTTTAGGGATAAAAAAATCACCAAACTATGAGTTAAACATTGCACTAAAAGATTATGATGATGTAGAGTTTACGAAAGATGAGTTTAAAAAATTATGGGAAGACTCAACTCCAATACTACCTGCCGACATACAAGATTTTAAGAAGAAAACGCATATTGGACAAAATTTCACTCCATTTGAAATCTATTTGAAATTGTTAATCGAATATTTTGGAAAGAATATCGATTACGACCCTGACACAGTTGGTGATTTGCCTAAAAACTATAAGAAATTAAGCTATCAGGTGGATGCAGTTAATCAAGGTTTTCAAATGCTAATGGAACATAACGGTTTTTTTCTAGCAGATGTAGTAGGATTAGGAAAAACTGTGGTAGCCGCAATGATTGCAAAACGGTTTTTAATAGCAAACGGTTCATTAAACACAAAAATATTAGTTGTTTTTCCTCCAGCTCTTGAAAAAAACTGGAAAAATACTTTTAGATTGTTTGGAATTGATAGACATACAAAATTCATTACCAATGGAAGGCTTGAAAAACTTTTAAAAGGTGATGATTTAAATTATTGGGCAAAAGAAGATTACGATTTAGTTTTAGTTGATGAAGCACATAAATACCGAAATCACACATCAAGAAGTTTTGGCTATTTACAAAGAATCTGCAAAGCACCAAGAAATGGAGAGGGGATGATACAAGGAAAAAATAAAAAAATTATTTTAATTTCGGCAACTCCCTTAAATAATAGACCTCAAGATTTATATTATCAATTATTACTTTTTCAAGATGCAAGGAGAAGTACACTTCCAATCACAAACCTGCAATCATTCTTTGGACCAATTATTAGGGAGTATAGAGATATTATTAGAGATGAAGACCCCAACATTCAGCGTATTAGAGAACTTTATAATACGATAAGAGAAAAAATTATTTCACAAATTACGGTTCGAAGAACTAGAGGCGATTTAAAAGGCTATCCGAAATATATAGATGATTTAAAAGAGCAAGGGATTATTTTTCCTGAAATTGCTCCACTAAAACCAGTTATTTATGATTTAGATGGGAAACTCAGTAAACTTTTTTATCAGACTGTTTTTTATCTTACAGACGCAGATAAAATCAATTATTTCAGATACCAAGCAATTGCATACTTAAAAGAGGATTTGAGGGAAACGTATTATGACCAAGCAGTATTGGTCTCCCGAGCTCTTGCAGGGATAATGAAAACACTAATGATTAAAAGATTGGAAAGTAGTTTTAATGCTTTCAAAATCACGTTAAATAATTTATTGATTTCCACTACTCGAATGATTGAGATGTTTGAAAAAAATAAGGTGTTAATTGCTCCAGATTTAAACATCAATGAACTGATTGAAAAAGGTTTTTCAATGGACGAAATTGAAGAATTAATTATTCAAATTAGTATAGAAAACCCAAAAAATAATGTCTTTGCTTCGAGTGATTTTGAAGATGAATTTTTAATTGGTTTAAAAAAGGATAAAAAACTACTACAAGAATTATATGACGAATGGAAGTTAGTAAAGGAAGACCCAAAACTCGATAAGCTTTTTGAGGCTTTAGATAATGAATTATTTAATTCTGATATAAATCAAACAGGACAATTAATCATTTTTACAGAAAGTAATGATACTGCCAATTATTTAGCTGAAAAACTTAAAGGGTATAAGGGTAAAGGAATATTAAAAATATCATCTGAGAATAGGAAAAAAATCTTTGAAACAATCCAAAAGAATTTTGATGCGAATTATCCTGGAGAAAGAAAGAATGATTATCAAATTCTAATAACAACAGATGTTTTGGCTGAAGGGGTTAACTTGCATAGAGCTAATGTGCTTGTAAATTATGATACTCCTTGGAACGCAACAAGATTAATGCAAAGAACTGGAAGAATTAACCGAATAGGTAGTGTTGCAGGAGTTATTTACAACTTTAATTTTTATCCATCAAAACAAGGTGATGAAGAAATTAAACTTTATAAAAATGCTTTAGTTAAACTGCAAGGATTTCATACAGCATTTGGAGAAGACGCACAAGTGTTTACACACGAAGAATTAGTTGAACAATTTGAACTATTTAAAGAAGGAATGCCTGATGAAGAAGATAAAAGACTACGATATCTTCGATTTATTCGAGAATTTAAAGACAGTAATCCCAAAGAATTTAAGCGAATTCAAAAATTCCCTTTAAAAGCTAGAACGACTAGAAATAATGACTTTGCTAAGAATGAGACAATTAAAAATTCAACATTAATTTTCTTAAAATCGCCTTATAAAATGGAGTTTTATAATGTTATTAATGAAAATGAAGTAACACCAATAACTTTTTTGGAAGCAGCCGAACTTTTTGAAGCAAAAGCAAATGAGCAAGGGGTAGATATGCCTCCTATTCATTATAAACATGTACAAGCAGCATTAAAGGAATTTGATAACGACTTTTTAGGTGCTACAAATGAAATTGTTACAACGACAGATAAAGCTGATGCAATTTCTGCACAAGCAAAAAAATTCTTGAGAGATTTCAAGTCTATTACAAGTAATACTAATTCGAAAAATGCTTCAAGTTCTTTAATGGATTTAATAGATAAAGGAACCTTTACGCCTTTACCAAATGAAATTAGAAAACTCAAAAGGCAAATAGACAAAAAGGACATTACTTACGGACAAGCAGACAATTTAATAATTGCTATTGCCGAAAAATATGATGCTTTTGAGGACGAAGAAACCAGCGAATCTTTTAAAGTAGAGATTGATATAAATATTTCACCAGACATAGTAATAACTGAAACATTCAAAAGTTGATGGATAAATCACAATTACATAAAATTTTCAGTAATCCTTTCAATAATAGTGATTGGACAGAAATATTACAAACCGTATTTGGAGCAAAACAACTATTATCACAGCCTAAACAAATTTTACTCCCAAATAACGATAAAGCAAAAGCAGCTTATGAGTTAGGGAATTTCACTACTTCTGATGACAGAATTATCGGTTTGTACAAAATTGAATTAAACCCTGATGTTTGGTTAGAAAGGAATAAAGTCGGTTTGCGTGAATTGCTCCGAAAGGTTTATGACTATGATGTAGATGGTGCTATTATAGTTTTTGATCAAGGTGAAAAATGGCGTTTGTCTTTTGTGTCGGAAATTAAAGTTTTGAATGATGAAGGAGAAGTTGTAAAACAAGCAACAGAACCTAGACGATACACTTATTTACTTGGAAAAGACGAAAAAGTAAGAACACCTGCGGAAAGATTAAGCAAACTTGCTGGTAAAACACTGGCATTAGAAGATATTTTAAATGCCTTTAGTGTTGAAGCTTTAAATGAAGAGTTTTACAAAATTATTGCAACATACTTCTACCAACTAATTGGTGGTAAAGTAGGAAAAGATAAAAAAGCAAATGATTTTGGAAAAGGAATTTTGCAATTGCCAAATGTTCCTAAGCAAAACAGACAGGTTTATCAAGAATTTACGGTACGCTTAATAGGTAGAACGGTATTCTGTTGGTTTTTGAAAATGAAAAAATCAGACAATAAAGAATCGTTGTTGCCAGAAAAATTACTTTCATCAGAATCTGTAAAACAGCATCCAAATTACTATCACAGTGTATTAGAACGACTGTTCTTCCAAACCTTAAATACGCCAATGGATGAAAGAGTTGCAGATTTACCCGATGGTTGTGATAAAATTCCATTCTTGAATGGCGGTTTGTTTGAACCTAGTTATGATGATTATTATAAAGCTAATTCAGTTACCGGATTATCAGAGCATTTAAATACTTTAAAAATAGCTGATAGTTGGTTCTTAAATTTCTTTCAAGAATTAGAAAAATACAATTTCACTATTGACGAAAATTCCGTTACAGATGTTGAAGTAAGTGTTGACCCTGAAATGTTAGGAAGAATTTTTGAAAATCTCTTAGCTGAAATTGACCCTGATAGTGGTGAAACAGCACGAAAAGCAACAGGAAGTTTTTATACGCCAAGAGAAATTGTGGATTACATGGCTACCGAAAGTTTGGTGCAATACCTTAACAATAAAACGGAATTAAAACAGGAACAACTTCGCCCTATTTTTAAAATGACAGAGGAGGAGTTAACTACTTTTTCGGAAACAGAATTAGAAAGTATTTTAGATGCTTTAGATAAAGTAAGAATTCTTGACCCTGCATGTGGTTCTGGAGCTTTTCCGATGGGAGTATTACAAAAAATAGTAATGGCTCTTCAAAAACTCGACCCAAAATCGGAATGGTGGAAAAAAAGGCAAGTAGCAAGAATTACCAATCCAATAATAAAAAAAGCTCTTCGTGAAAAATTGGATTCAAGTAGTGTAGAATATGCACGTAAAATTGGAATTATTCAAAACTCTTTATATGGAGTAGATATACAGCCAATTGCAGCAGAAATATCTAAACTTCGTTGCTTTCTTACATTAATTGTTGATGAAAATATTGATGATACAAAAGAGAATAGGGGTATAGAGCCATTACCAAATTTGGAATTTAAATTTGTAACAGCCGATACGCTTATAAACCTACCAGAGCAAAAAGAACAAAGAGGACTCTTTGATAATTTTGAAGAAATGGAATTGTTGAAAGAGTTGCGAACAGAATATTTGCAAAGTTCAGGTAAGAAAAAGGAAAATATAAAAGAGCGATTTATTCGGGTACAAGAAAAAATGTTCAAAAACCAACTACATCTTTTTACCAATACCGAAAGTAGAGCCTATAAATTAAGCTCATGGAACCCATTTGGGCACGAAAAAGCAGATTGGTTTGACCCAAAATGGATGTATGGTATAGATAATTTTGATGTAGTAATTGGAAATCCTCCCTACATAAAAGAATACACCAATAAAACAGCTTTTGATGGAATTAGGGGTAAGGAGTACTACCAAGGGAAAATGGATATATGGTATTATTTTGCTTGTCGGCTATTGGATATGCTACCTGAAAATGGAAATTTGACATTTATTGCCACAAATAATTGGGTAACTAATGCTGGAGCATCAAAACTTAGAAATAAAATTGTTAATGATGCTAAAATAATACAGTTAATTGATTTTGGAAATACAAAGGTTTTCTCTAGTGCAGGTATTCAAACAATGATTCTGATTGCTGAAAGAGATACGAATGATGAAGAGTATTATTTTGATTACAAAAAGATAGATTCGGATTTAGCAACACTAACAGATTCTTTTAATATGCTTAAAGGAATTGAAAATCCAAGGTATATATTAGCCCAGCCAATATTTAAAAGAACTGATTTTATTGATAAATCATTTTTATTTAATAGTTCAGAAAAAGATTTATTGTTGGACAGGATAAAGGCTAAACAAAATTTTAAATTGGAAGGAAAGAATGAGGTTGCACAGGGCATTGTACCTCCTCAAGATTTTCTAAATAAAAAAAATCAACAATTATTAGGTGAAAGTTACAAAGTGGGTGAGGGAATTTTCATACTTAATGAGGATGAATTAAAATCTTTAAATATTAATGAAAATGAAAAAAATCTAATCAAACCATTTTATTCAACAAGTGAACTTAACAGATTTTATGGGGTTTCAAAAAATGAAAACTGGATTATATATACTGAATCAAAGTTTAAATATTCAGAAAATATAAATCCCTTCCCTAATATCAAAAGTCATTTAGACAAGTTTGCTGATATAATAACATCTTCGAACAAACCTTATGGGTTGCATAGGGCAAGAGTTGAAGATTTCTTTATGGGTGAAAAAATTATTTCATTGAGAAAATGCAGTAATAAACCAACATTTACTTTTACTGATTTTAATTGTTACGTTTCTCAAACACATTTTGTCATAAAAACTAAACGCATAAACCAAAAATACCTTACTGCCTTGTTTAATTCTAGTTTGATAGAATTTTGGTTAAGGTATAGAGGAAAAATGCAAGGGTTCAACTTTCAGGTAGATAAAGAACCATTATTGGATATTCCAATTTATAAACCAGAATCGACAGAAGTATTTTCAATATTAGTTGATTATATTATTGAAACAAAAAAAACAGAAAAAGAACAAATCAATCCTCACGTACCTAACTCTCATCTTGTACAACTCTTTGAAGAAGTAATAGATGCTATGGTCATGGAGTTGTATTTTGAAGAAGATTTTAAAAAGGTGGGTATTGAGTTTATTAAGTATGTAGAACGTGATTTTAAATCAATTGATAATATAGAAACAGAAGAAGAAAAGATTGATATAATTCATGAAGCATATCAAAAATTAAGGCAGAAAGACAATGAAATCCGAAACAATTTAAAGTTGATGGATATAAAATTAGCAGATATTGTAATGCCCATTAAAACTGCTAAGTAATGAATAAAATCAAAAAGATAGTTTTAAAAAACTTTAAGTTTTTTTTCGGTGAAGTAGAAATAGAATTAGATAGGAAAAATGCATTAATTTTTGGGGAGAACGGTAGCGGAAAAAGTTCAATTTATTGGGCTCTTTATACTTTTTTTCAAAGTGTATTTAAAGATAGTCCTCAAAATGTTCAGAAATACTTCAATCAGAGTGACCAGAGCTTAAGAAACCGTTTTGCTGATGATGCAGAAGAGAGTTTTATCAAATTGATTTTTGAAGATGGTCAACAATCCACGACAGATAGAACCATTTCTAACAGTGTTGTAAACACTAAAACAGGTAATCTTATTAAACAAGCTGTTTTAGGTAGTGAATTAATCAATTACAAGTTACTCTCAAAAATTCATGATTTTAGAAATCCTCATCAAATAGACCTTTTTCCGCTAATGGATAAAGACACTTTGATGTTTATCAACTTTAGAGAAAATCTGATTAAATCTGACCAAACGGAAGGAACAGCAAATGCACAAGATTGGTGGGAGTATATTAAGAATGGTATGCAACCAAGAGGTAAAATGCACGAGCAACCTTACAAAACATTTAAGGCTGCAACTGAAAAATTTAATGAGGAGTTAAAATTCTATTTGGACTCAATCATTGAGTCAGTAAATGAATATTTGGTTAAGTTTAATCAGAAGTTTACCATTACTTTTGAATTTATTCCTTGCGAATACGATGGTTTTGAAGAAAACAGTACTACTAAAAGGACACATAAAACGGTTGTTCCTAAAATATACTTACACGCTTCAGTTAACCACCATCAGTTACATGAGAGTAAAAAACATATTACCAGACCCCATACTTTTTTAAATGAAGCAAAATTAACGGCCATTGCATTATCCATACGTTTTGCAATGCTCGACCAAAAATTAGACACTTCAAATTTGGCGGACGATACTCCAAAATTTCTTGTGCTTGATGATTTGTTGATTAGCTTGGATATGAGTAACCGAGAGCGAGTTTTGGACATAGTTTTAAAAGAATTTAGCAAGTATCAAATACTTATTTTAACTCATGATCGTAATTTCTTTGAGCTCATCAGGCATAGAATTAATCATTTTAAGCAAGAGAATTGGAAATACATTGAAATGTATGAATGTGAAAGAGATGGAATACCACAGCCTTTTATTAAAGATTCAGATACCTATCTTGATAAGGCAGAAAAGTTTTTTCTTGACAAAGAATATGAAATTGCAGGTAATTTTTTAAGAAAAGAAGCAGAAAGCTTTTGCAAAGATTTTCTGCCTAAAAAACATCAATTTACATCAGAATATAACCATCACGACTTAAATGGTTTAATTCTTCAAAGTTTAAAATTCGCTAAAGATGCTGGTTTGGATGAAACATTATTTACAGAATTAGATAGTCATAGAAAATTTGTACTAAATCCTACAAGTCATGATAGTTATGATGTTCCAAAGTACAATAGTGAAATTGGAAATTGCTTAAAGACTTTAAAGGCTTTGCGAGAAATCAAAAACGAACCTTTTTTAAAAAGAGGCGAACAGGTTGAATTTGAATTAACTAGTGCTGACGGAGTAGATACTTACAAATTTGAAATTAAACTGGAAGACGATTTTAGATTATTAAAGTTACCTAATTCAGATTCTGTCATTTCAAAAGGGATGGTAAATTATTTGGTGTATAAAAATGGCGTTAAAACCACAGGGGAACTACAACATAAACAAGATTCGATAATCAGGATGTATGAAAGTAGTTATGCTGATTCTGATAAAACAAAAAAATCTGATTTTTGGGAAGAAGTAATAATTAGTTCTACTGGTCAATCTATTAAAACTAAAAGAATAATTTAAAGGTATTAAATGGCTTACAAAGATTTACATGACGAACCGTTTGATGATAGTACAATTGCTAAATTGGAAATTTTTCAGGATTATGCACAAGCTTGGATTCCGACTTTTGTAATGCAACCTCATATTTCAGAAATTCACATTTTTGATTTCTTTGCCGGAACGGGTTACGATAAAAATGGTGTGGCTGGTAGCCCTATTCGAGTTTTAACAAAATTGCAGGAGCAAAAAGGTTACTTGTTTCAAAAAAAGGTAACCGTTGTAGTCCATATAAATGAGTTCGAACCCAATAAGAAGAAACAACAAAAATTTGAGCAGTTAAAAAAATCTTGTTCAGAATTTATGGATAAAGATTCAAGCCTTTCGAACAAAGTAAAAATTAACTATTATAATGAGGACTTTGAAACATTGTTTCCTAAGCTACTACCAAATATTAAAAAATATCCTTCTCTTGTTTATTTAGACCAAAATGGAATTAAATTTTTATCTGAAAAATATTTTATGGAGTTAGAAAAAACTTCACAAACAGATTTTCTATATTTTGTTTCTTCTTCTTATTTCTGGAGGTTTGGGAAAAGTGATGAATTTAAGATTCATTTAGATATAGATATGTATGAAGCAAAAAAGAACGGTTATAAAAAGATACATAGAACTATTACTCATGAATTAAGGAAAAAACTTCCAGTTAATACAAAACTGAAACTTTATCCGTTCTCTTTAAAGAAAGGAGTAAACATTCATGGAATTATATTTGGTGCTTCTCATCCACTAGCAGTAGATAAATTTCTTTCAATTGGTTGGAAAAGAAATGGAGAAAGTGGAGATGCAAACTTTGATATTGATGATGAAGCAGGAAATGCACAACTTGATTTATTCGTAGGACAAAAGCTGAGCAAGGTTGAAAGTTTTAAACAAGAGGTTTGTGATAGAATTCGTGAAGGGGTTATCAAAAATAACTTTGATATGTTGAACTTCGTATATGAACATGGTCATATTGGCAAACACGCAGCCGATTGTTTAAAAGAAATGAAGCAAAAAGGAGAAATCAATTTTATTGGAAGTTCTTCTCCATCTGTAACTTATGATAATGTATTTAAGAATACAAAGAAAGTTGAATACCAAATTATAAAGAAATGAAAAAGTCAAAAATCGAGTGGACAGAAGAAACATGGAATCCTACAACAGGTTGTACAAAAGTTTCGGCAGGATGTAAAAATTGCTATGCAGAAGTAATGGCAAATAGATTAAAAGCAATGGGAACACCTGGTTATGAAAATGGCTTTGAGTTTACACTGATGCCCGAAAGATTAGAGCAGCCTTTAAAAAAGAAAAAAGCTACAAAATACTTTGTTAATTCAATGAGTGATTTGTTCCATGAAAAAATGCCAAAAGTTTTTTTAGATAAAATACTTGGAGTTATTAACCTAACACCACAACATATTTATCAGATTCTTACAAAACGAGAAGATGCAATGTTTGAATATTTTAATAAAAAACAAATTCCGGAAAATATTTGGTTAGGAGTTTCTGTTGAAGATAAAAAAAATGGTGTTCCTAGAATTGATAAATTAAGAAACATTAATGCAAGTATTAAGTTTCTTTCGGTAGAACCATTACTTGAAGATATTGGGCAAATAGATTTAACAGGTATTGATTGGGTTATTGTTGGTGGAGAAAGTGGTGCAAAAGCAAGACCTATGAAAAAAGAGTGGGCTTTAAGCGTTAAAAAACAATGTGAAGAACAAAATGTAGCTTTCTTTTTCAAGCAGTGGGGAACTTGGGGAGCAGATGGAGTAAAAAGAAGTAAAAAATCTAATGGACGTATTCTTGAAGGTAAAGTTTGGAGTGAATATCCTGAATTAGTATAATGCAAAAACTTTACAAATACGCCCAACACTTTACTATGCTTGAATTAATGAAAGCTAGATTAGAAGTTTTTCAAAACGAGAGTGGGAGAGAGGGAGTAGATTTTATCATCAAAACCAAAGCAGGTAATTATCACGAACTGTACTTAAAGCCTATAAATTTAGAAACAGAACGTAGCGTAAAAATATCAAAAGAAGTATTAGGAGAACCAAAAGACAACCTTTGGGTGGCGTTGGTGCTATTTATGAAAGACATTGAACCGGTATTGTATTTAATTCCTTCAACACAACTCACAAAGCCCGATGATTACATATTTATCGATAACGACCAAGGCGAACGCTTCAAACACATGTCTAATTGGGAAATCAAAGTATTTACAAAAGCAATACCAGAGTTGAGCAAGTTTGCTTTAAATAATATGTTACAATTATTATAGTTTTCTATTTAACATAATTATTAGCAGGATTAAAAAGTGCGGTGGCACGAAAGAAATGCGGGCGTGTGTTGGCTGTGAATGAATAAATGCGTAAAAACAAACAAAAGGGGCTTGTCCTTTTGTTGCAGAGCAAACAATTACTTTTGTATTGTTTTAGCATTTATACAGAGAGCGTGGATAGCATATTTCTTTCTTGATTTTTTTGTTTCTTTTTTTATCAAGAAAAAAAGAAAATACAAACACGAAAGAAAGTTAAATTGAAACATAATGTTATTTATTTATAACAAAAAGTTATTGTATATTTAAAGTATTAATTAAAAACAAAAATTATGGTACTTAAACCAGGACCAAAAAGGATTGCTAAATCAACTGGAAAACCAGATAGACGTGCGCGAGATAACAAAGACACCCCCGGAAACACACCATCTTTAAAGCCACCTAAACGCCAAAAAAAATAAGCTAAAACCTTATTTTACATAATATTAAAAGTACTAAACAAAAGAAAGTTAAATTGAAATACTACATATAATAAGTGTATAGAAATTTATTTTTCTTAAATTTTATACTCTTGTGGCAACACAACGAGAACAACCTGAAAACTTTTAGAACGAGAATATTCTTAAATATTCAAAATATAATTACGAAGCTAAAAGGTTTGCTTTTTTTTGGCGTTGGCAAAGCGGCTGCAAATTACTCGTTTGTTTGTTATTTGTTTTTATTTGAACTCGTGAATGCTATCGCATTTGTGTTACAAAACAATAAAGCGTTGGCAAGCGGCAATTTAACATAATGGCAAATTATAGCTACAAATTAATAAACGGGAACTTTCTTTAGAATCGCGTATTTGAAATTTTCTAAACCCAAGTACTGAATATCATAAAGAAATGAATGCATCTGGGATATTTAACATAATATGCAATTATAACTATCAAATGGCTTAAAACAACTATAAAAACCAAAATGTCATAATTTGTATTATAATTTATATTATGTTAAATAGAAAATTTCAAAGTACTCATCCTATGTATTTAAAAAAAATTATATAACTATATTAAACTCCCCTATAAATCTTATAAAGATTACCAATAGTAACTACTTG
>Ga0105050_10005271_pt1 | contig 16659 bp, 14 predicted proteins | sample FRY01_FD_78088 | JGI IMG/M metagenome (GOLD analysis project Ga0105050, IMG submission 78088) | Freshwater microbial communities from Lake Fryxell liftoff mats and glacier meltwater in Antarctica - FRY-01 | ecosystem: Environmental > Aquatic > Freshwater > Ice > Glacier meltwater ... | reverse complement strand
CAGGCTCGATGCGCGCTTGGATGTTACACCGCCACCATTGGTGACAGCATTGCTCGATCACCATGACGCAAATGTGAAGCATGCCGCAAGCGTCTTGCTCGCCGCGGATAGTCTGCATCGACATTCAGGGGGCCAACGCTTTTTGGCGATGCCACCTGAATTATTACATAAGACAATCTGGCGTGTCGTTGCTGCTTTGGAAGTATTACACGGCAACAGATCAGCTGCAGTCATTGACGCCGCGCGCAGCCTCATTGCCAGCTATGACGAAGCCACCACTGCGCAAGTTGCTGCAAGAAAAATCGTGCATTTCGTAGGGGCCGAGATGGGCAGACGCCTGCTAGACCCGGTTGAAAGCGGCATCCATCTTTTTGTCGCTCAACTTGGATCTGCCACTCGCCTTGATCACGACCATGTCCTGAGGATCATGGATCTTGAGTCCGCGCTTCCCTCGATTGTTTTATTTGCTGGGGCAGCTGTGCCAAAGTCATCCGCGCTCGCGTTGCTGTTCCGGGTCAGAGCACATCATTTGACATCGCGGGAAGCGTTTTTCTTCGACCAAAATTATGGCAAGCTTGGCTTGGCTGATGCAACGCAAGAAATTGCGACTTGGGCAGCGTCGCGATCACATCTGTTGAACTTTGGGCCACCGTGATAGACGTTGGCAGCGTTCCGTTACCCGTTCTGGGTGAGCTTGGCAGCGAGGGCCAACTGCTGAGAGCGGATAGGCCGCTGGCTGAGCTACATCTGCGGGCAGGGGGCATTGACGGCGGGGTCCTAGCTTGCCCGGCACTATTCAGCCTTGGTCAAATCGTATCGACGCTTCAAATGCGCCTTTCCCGTGCCGTCATTGTATCCGACGGACGCGAGAATCTGGAATTATGGGTTGAGGCTGAACCGTCAGGTGAAAATGTACGGCTGACTATTTTAAGCTGGCGCGCGCACAGCCGATCCACTGGCCTTGCTGCTCCTGAAGCGCCCCCAGCGACGTCGGCAGCACAGTTCTATTTCGACCATGCCCTGCGTCTGGTCGGAAGTCGTGGGCAAGCGGGAGAACTTGTGTCTACCGAAGATTTCGGGACTCACGCGGGAGTTCTGTTTGCCAAAATCCTGGGCGAACCCCCTAGTGAGGTTATCGACACCATGTCGCAATTTCGCGTATTGGAACCGAAAAAAATCCGGCGCGCCACCGGCAATTCTGTCGAAATGTCCGGCTTTCCAATCGCTTCCATCGACGGAAAGCCATCCGGCTACATCTGCCAGCTTTCGGTTCTCACTGACCGGCCCGCTGGTCCAGCGGATGCCATCCGTGCGGACAAATCTGGCGTTTTATTCGGTAGGAACCTAGCGCCAGCGCTCCGGCAACCCCTCAATCGTATTATCGCCAATGCTGAGACAATTGGCGGCGAACTGCTTGGCCCGATCCGCCAGAATTATGCGACATATGCCCGCGACATTGCAAACGCAGCTCGTCACTTGGCGGCCCTTGTCGATGATTTGGGGGATATGGAAGCCGTCGAGCGGGCCGATTTTTCGACTGCGAAAGACAAAATCGAGCTGGGCGATGTTGCGAGGCGCGTTGCTGGCTTGCTCGCATTGAAGGCAGCTGATCATAGCATCAATTTTGTTGTTCCGGATGAGCGCATCTCTGTTCCGGCAACTGCCGAATTCAGGCGCGTTTTGCAGATAATGCTTAACCTTGGGACGAACGCGATCCGCTATTCTCCGGATGGCAGCACCGTCGCCATTACTGCCGAGGCGCACCCCGATTGCGCGGTTCTGCGCATATGCGACCAAGGGGCCGGGATAAAGGCCGAGGACCGCGACCGCGTTTTTGACAAATTTGAGCGGCTTGGCCGAACGGGTGATGGGGGCAGCGGACTTGGCCTATACATCTCCCGACGTCTGGCGCGTGCGATGGGCGGCGAACTAACCGTATCCGACGCCGACAAAGGCGGCGCAGTCTTCACACTGCGCCTACCGCGATAATTAACGCTGTGAAAAGTCGGGATAAGAACGCAAATTCGGACCAGTGTACAATTGCCGCGGACGACCGATTTTCTGAGCCGGATCGGAAATCATTTCATTCCATTGTGCCACCCAGCCAACGGTGCGCGACAGGGCGAACAGAACCGTGAACATTTCGGTCGGGAAACCAATAGCGGATAGGATAATGCCCGAGTAGAAGTCGACGTTGGGGAAGAGCTTCTTTTCAATGAAATACGGGTCGTTCAGCGCCATCTCTTCGAGTTGCATGGCTACATCGAAGATGGGGTCACTAATTTTCAGTTCCGTCAACACTTCACGGACGGTCTTCTGCATGACGGTCGCGCGCGGGTCATAATTTTTATAGACCCGGTGTCCAAAGCCCATCAAGCGGAACGGATCATTCTTGTCCTTCGCGCGCTCGATATAATGTGGGATTTTGTCCGGCGTACCGATTTCGCGCAGCATGTTCAACGCGGCTTCATTAGCGCCGCCATGGGCAGGCCCCCACAGGCAGGCAATACCCGCAGCGATACACGCAAAAGGATTTGCACCAGATGAACCCGCCAAACGAACCGTTGATGTCGAGGCATTTTGTTCATGATCAGCATGCAGGATGAAAATGCGGTCAAGTGCACGTTCAATCACTGGATTTACGACATATTCTTCAGCCGGCACACCAAACGTCATGCGGAGAAAATTACCCGTGTAGGAAAGACGATTGTCAGGATAAACGAATGGCTGACCGACCGAATATTTATAGGCCATCGCGGCGATTGTGGGCATTTTTGCGATCAGACGATGGCTGGATATCATGCGGTGCGTCGGATCGCTGATGTCCGTCGAGTCATGGTAAAACGCCGAAAGCGCCCCCACAACGCCGCACATGATCGCCATAGGGTGAGCGTCACGCCGGAAACCGCGATAAAAAGTGGCAAGCTGCTCGTGCAACATCGTATGGCGTGAAATTGTATGGCTGAATTGCTCCAGCTGCGCCTTGCTGGGTAACTCGCCATTCAAAAGAAGGTAGGACACTTCCATGAAGCTCGACTTCTCGGACAATTCCTCGATGGAATAGCCACGATGCAACAAGACGCCCTTGTCACCATCGATAAAGGTCAGCGCGGATTCGCAACTAGCAGTTGACGTAAAGCCCGGATCGAACGTGAAATGGTCGGACGCACCATATAGCTTACGAATATCGAGAACATCCGGGCCTTCCGAACCCTTCATAATGGGCAAATCGAAACTTTTATCGCCAACTGTAAGAGTTGCGTTATTTTCGGCCATTATCATACTCCATCAACTGCTACCCGGTGTACGGGTTGCCTTATTCCAGGCGGGTTTTTATGTTCGACAAAGGTTGTTTTACTGCCGCATTTAGCGACTTCAAGAACCTTCAAATGCCAATATTTCATGGGGGAGAAAATGGCGACGACGTTACCTAGCCCATGGTAGCAATTTCCGCAGGCGTCAAGGCAAACAATAAAGGCGCGGCAGCCTCAATTTGCGCAATTATATTATGATGCTACACATGTTCTGTGACGGGCATTTCGGGCATCATCCCTCTGACGGGGCCTTTTGCGGCGGCGGTGATGCCAGGCTGGAAGCAGCGTGCCGAAGATTGGCTCGACAGTGAACGTGATCAGATTGCTTTATGGATCCCCGTCGGATTAGGCACAGGCATCGCTTTCTGGCAAGCTTTCGGCACAGCAGCTTGGCCGGGCATATTATCACTGTCCTGTGCCGTCTTTCTGTTCGCGATGCTGGCCGTGCCGCAATCCCGTATGCGACAGACCCTTCGGATCGCCGCACTGCTTATCGCGCTGGGCTTTGGCGTGATCGCAATAAAGTCTGCTTGGTTAGCCCAGCCTGTGCTGGGAAAAATATGGATCGGGGAGTTTTACGGCAGGGTCGAAGCGGTCGAAAATATCTCAGCCCGCGACGTGTTTCGGCTCCGCATCGCAACCAACGAACAGGCGGGACTTCCGCCGATTGTTCGCGTCAACCTCACACCAGCACAATATCGCCCGGAATTTCAACCCGGTGTCATTATAAAAATGCGGGCAAGGCTGATGCCGCCGGCTGGGCCGGCCTTGCCGGGTGGATATGATTTCGCGCGCAGAGCTTGGTTTCAGCAAATCGGTGCAACGGGATCTGCGCTGGGGGACATCGAACTCAGCCAACCCACCACGACCAGAACCGCTTTTGCAGAAAAACGACAACAGCTAACCGAGCACATCCTGGACGTAACGCCGGACGGCGCTGGGCCGGTAGCAGCCGCTTTGGTTACAGGCGACCAAGGACATATTCGCGTGCAGGACGCACAAGCGATGCGTGATAGTGGGATGGCCCATTTGCTTTCCATCAGCGGGCTTCATGTAACGGCCGTCGTCGGGTTTATTTTTCTAGCGGTTAGCCGCCTGCTATCGCTGTCTTCATGGCTGGCATTGCGTATTTCTATTCCGATTGTTGCAGCAGCAACAGCGGCGTTAGGTGCGATTGGATATACACTGCTGGCTGGAGCCGAAGTCCCGACGGTGCGGTCCTGTATCGCAGCCATTCTGATATTGATAGCTCTGGCAATGGGTCGCGAGGCACTGACACTCCGACTTGTTGCGTGTGGAGCCACTATCGTCTTGCTGGCATGGCCCGAGGCGATGGCTGGCCCAAGCTTTCAATTGAGCTTTGCAGCGGTTACCACCATAATAATTATCCACGAACTGCCCATCGTGCGCCGCATGACCGAACGCCGAGAGGAGGCCGCCATCTACCGCGTAGGGCGCGCGCTATTCTCCCTCATTGTTACGGGTATAGCCATTGAACTTGTTCTGGCCCCGATTGCCTTATTCCATTTCCACAAGACGGGGATTTACGGTGCGATGGCGAATGTGGTGGCCATACCGCTGACGACATTTTGGATAATGCCACTTGAAGCAATCGCGCTATTTTTCGACCTTTTCGGCTTGGGCGCGCCGTTCTGGTGGCTCGCTGGCCAAGGTATCTTTGCGATTTTGGCGTTGGCTCATATTGTCAGCGGACTGCCGGGCGCTGTGACGATGATGCCCGCCATGCCCGATTGGGCGTTTGGCGCCTTGATTGGCGGCGCGCTCTTGTTCGGCCTTCTCAAGAGCAGAATACGGTATGCGGGCGTGGTTATATTCATGGCTGGCTTAGCTTCGATGATAACAGCGCCACGGCCAGATGTCCTCGTGACAGGCGACGGAAAACATCTCGCTGTGGTTGCCCCGGATGGAGAAATTGCATTTTTGAGGGCGAGGGCTGGCGAATTCGTGACCGATATGCTGTTGGAAAAAGCAGGTAGCACAGCGCAAGCAACGCCAATTGAAGATTGGCCCGGTGTGGCATGCACCACTGATATTTGTATATTGACGATCAACACCGATGCCCGCCAATGGCGCATTCTGGCGACACGAACACCTTACCAAGTGCCCGCAATGGAGATGGAAGCAGCCTGCAGCCGCGTGGATATAGTCATCAGTGACCGCTGGTTACCGCGCTCCTGCCAGCCAAAATGGATCAAGGCCGATCGCAATATGTTACAACAAACAGGTGGCCTCGCCTTTTATCTGGCAGACAACAAAGTCATTAGCGTACATGAAAGCAGCGCCCACATGCCTTGGGTGCAAGCCGCACGCACGGCCCGAGAAATCGCTATCCGTCAGTGATAGCGACGCAGAAGACCCGCTAATTTGCCTTGCACTTCGACCTCATGCGGGGCGTAATATTGGGGCTCATAGCGGCTATTGGCGGGGTCCAAACGGATTTGCTGCCCTTCACGGCGCAGATATTTCAACGTGGCTTCTTCGCCGCGCACCAACGCCACCACAATCTCACCATCACGGGCAGTGTTTGCTTTGCGAATAAGCGCATAATCGCCATCCAATATGCCTGCTTCCATCATGGAATCACCGGACACCTCAAGCGCGTAATGTTCACCGGCGCCTAGCAAGGCCATCGGAACCGACAGCGAGTTTTGACCTTCTAGAGCTTCTATTGGGACGCCCGCTGCAATTTTGCCGTGAAGCGGAATTTCCATCACGTCATTTGCGGCGACCGGCAAGTTAACCTGCGCCTTATTGCTCGCAATAGCCGGTGCCAACTGACTTATTGTTGCGCCACGCACATTACCGCCCTCAGGCATTTTAGTGACTTCAAGCGCGCGGGCGCGGTTTGCAAGACGACGGATAAATCCGCGTTCTTCCAACGCACCTATTAAGCGATGAACACCGGATTTGCTTTTGAGGTCTAACGCCTCTTTCATTTCCTCAAATGATGGGGAAATACCTGTCTCATCAAGGCGTTGATTGATAAAAAGAAGCAATTCATGCTGTTTAGCGGTGAGCATCATCCAAGTTCCATTTATTGAACATGGGTGGAACGATTAGAGAACAAAGCAGATCAGGTCAAGAACAATCGCGCATTTTCTTAAGCTACTGGCAAATATCGAACGACCGACCCTCGCGCTCGCGCCGGAACGTCGACGTCCTGAATAAGAAGCGCGTTACAATCCGCTAAGGGCGAAACCATACCGCTATCCTGTCTATCGTCGGCCGTTATTTTGCCGTCTCTCACATACGCGCGGAGGAATTCGGTGCGTATTCCACCCGAAGGTAGATCGGTCGTCGTTTCAGCCGCGCACGGTTCGGCGAACGGTGTCGGTGATCCTGCAAGATGGCGAACCAATGGACATAAGAAAAGGGATGCAGTCACAAAGGCCGAGGCAGGATTACCGGGCAACCCCAAAACCAACGCGTTCCCTATATTGCCTGCCATAATTGGCTTGCCCGGGCGCATTGCTACCTTCCAAAAATCAATTTTGGCGCCGCAATTTTTTAAGGCAGCCTGGACCAGATCATGATCCCCGACGGATACTCCGCCTGTTGTTACAATGATATCGGCTGACTGTGCCATACCTTTAAGGCGCGCTTCCAGTGCCGCCAAATCATCGCCGACAATGCCATTGTCGGTGACGTCACAGGGCAGCCCGCGGAGTAATGCGCGGAGCATGACATTGTTGGACGAAGGTATAGTGGCTTGGCTACATACCTCCCCGGGGGCAACCAACTCGTCGCCGGTGGCGAGCAGATGGACTTTTGGACGCTGGCCTACGCCAAGTACACCATATCCCGCCATCGCCGCCAAAGCGATTTGCCCTGCGCCAAGCAACGTACCCGCCCGCAAAACGGGGTCGCCTATATGAAAGTCGCCACCTGCACGGCGGATATGTTGGCCCTGCCGATTGATGCCATCCCCAACGAGGTGCAGATATTCACGTCTTTGCTGCGCGTCTTCCTGAATTAACACACAGTCAGCGCCATCAGGGACATATGCGCCTGTAAAAATACGGATAGCTTCGCCTGCTCTCAATCGTCCGTCAAACGGCCTGCCAGCGGCGCTTTCACCCACAATATGCGATGGGCCTGGTAAATCTGCGACCGCTAAGGCGTAGCCATCCATCGCGGACAAATCTGCTGCCGGTTGCGTCCGCCTTGCGGCGACTTCATTGGCGAGATAGCAACCTACGGCATCTTCAAGCAACGTAGTAACGGAGGGAAGGGGAGGCGAAAGTGCCAGCAACCGTTCGAGTGCTTCTTCGACGCGCAACATCAGCCCCGTATCCAGTCCCCGGATTTACCACCTGATTTAGACAATAGCCGGACATCCGAAATCACCATCGATTTGTCTACCGCTTTTGCCATGTCGTAGACGGTTAGCAACGCGATAGATACCGCGGTCATGGCTTCCATTTCGACACCTGTCTGTCCCGTAAGGCGAACAACTGATGTCGCTTTTATGCCATCCTCCTCAAACGTGAAATCGACCGACACTTTGGATAGCAACAAGGGATGGCATAAAGGGATCAGCTCGCTCGTCTTTTTGGCAGCCATAATCCCGGATATGCGGGCAGTCGCCAACACATCGCCTTTTTTTACATTACCGCCTCGAATGGCGTCCAAGGCCGCTGCCGACATCGCAATCCGGCCCTCAGCAATCGCCTCGCGCACCGTATCCGCCTTGGTCGAAACGTCGACCATATGCGCGGCGCCTGTGTCGTCGAGATGCGTTAATTTGGCCATTATGCTCCAGTCAGCAGCGATTGAGTCGCTGCCTGGACATCCTGTTGCCGCATCAGGCTTTCTCCAACAAGAAATGTCCGAACGCCAAATTTGGCCATCCGCTGACAATCGGCATGTGTCGAAATCCCGCTTTCACAGACGAGCAACACGTCATCAGGCACCATGTCGGCAAGCCGCTCCGTGGTCGCAAGGTCAACATCGAACGTTTTCAAGTTCCGATTATTAACGCCAATCAGCTTCGATTTCAGGTGTCCAAGCGCTCGTTCCATTTCGGCTTCGTCATGTACTTCAACCAATACATCTAAACCCTCCGCATAGGCGGCAGCTTCGATCTCGCGCATCATGACGTCATCGAGCGCCGCTACGATGATGAGAATGGCATCTGCGCCCATTGCGCGTGCTTCGGCGCATTGCCACGGGTCGACCATGAAATCTTTGCGTATGACCGGTAAGTGACACGCTGCACGTGCTGCGACCAAATAATCCTCATGCCCCTGAAAATAGGGTGCATCTGTTAGGACCGAAAGGCACGTCGCACCGCCAGCGCCATAGGCGAAAGCATGCGCCGCCGGATCGAAGTCCGCCCGAATAAGGCCCTTCGATGGGCTCGCCTTTTTGATTTCAGCTATAAGCGCAAAGCCGTCGGCCACGCGGCGACGCAACGCAGCCTCAAACCCACGGACAGGGGAGGGTGCTGGCCAATGCGCGATGCCAAGCAGTTTGCGGGCTGCGACTTCGATCCGCTTATCGGCGCAGATTTCTGCGAGTTTATCGGTCATCAATATTTTATCCAACACGCGAGCAATGTCCTGGCCAGTCCTTTGTCGATGGCTTCGGCTGCTTCTTCGATACCGGCGTGCCAGTCGGATACATGGCCCGCAACCATCAGCGCCGCTGCCGCATTAAACAGAACAGCATCGCGATAGGCACCTGCCTCGCCGTCCAAAAGCCGTGATAGCGCCGCGCCATTATATGCGGCATCTCCGCCGCGCAAAGCTTCCAAAGGATGGCGTGGCAGACCCACGGTTTCTGGCGTTATGCGTTCGACGGCTTGGCCCAAACGGATGAAGCTGCTGGCCCCGGAAATGGACAACTCGTCCAGCGGCTCGTCGCCCGCGACCAGCAATGCATCATCATAGCCCAGCAATTCCAAAGCTCCTGCATAAACGGGCATAAAATCGGGACGTGCAACGCCAATCAACTGACGTTTAACGCCAGCGGGGTTGGCAGCGGGACCCGTCAGATTGAAAATCGTGCGCTTGCTGATTGCTTTCCGGATGGGTGCTAGCGGGGCAAGCGCGGGATGGTGCTTTTGAGCGAAAAGAAAGCAAATGCCCAAATCGTTTAATGTTGCTTCGGCCATGTCGCTTGCGCGGTCGAGGTTGAGGCCAAGTGCTTCCAGTGTATCTGCCGCGCCTGCCTTTGATGATGCCGCGCGATTACCATGTTTAGCGACCGGCACATCACAGGCCGCAACAACAATGGCCACGGCAGTGGATATGTTGAGGCTGTGCGCTCCATCGCCACCAGTGCCGCACACATCAATTGCGCCGGTCGGGGCACGGATGGCAATCATCCGCTTGCGCATTTCGCGCACGGCTGCGGCAATTTCGATACTGGTTTCGTCGCGGTCGGACATGACTGCTAGGAAATGGTGTATGTCGCTGGCCACCGCCTTACCATCAAGGATGTTGGCAAAAGCCTCGGCAGCGAGGTCGGCGGTTAACGGCGAAGAGGCGTCGGGCAGGGGCATCATGTTAACATGCTCTTACACGTTCTGATACCGGCATGCCTGCAATCCGCATAAAGTTGGCCAGCATCGCATGACCATGTTCTGTAGCGATACTCTCCGGATGAAACTGTACGCTGTGGATAGGAAGCGAAGTATGACGGAAGCCCATGACATTGCCGTCATCGCTCGTCGCATTCACCACTAGGCTGTTGGGAATGGCGTCAACGATCAGCGAATGGTACCGCGTGGCCAGAAATGGTGAGGGCAGGCCAGCAAATAGGCCCGTGCCATCGTGGCTAACGGGCGATGTCTTGCCATGCATCAAACCGCCACGCGCTACTTTGCCGCCAAAATGCTGACCAATGGCTTGATGACCAAGGCACACACCGAGCAGTGGTTTGCCTGCTTCGGCGCACGCCGCGACTAGGTCGAGACTTACGCCGGCTTCGTTTGGGGTCTTGGGCCCGGGCGAAATCAAGAAAGCTTCCGCTTTAGAGGATATCGCCTGACCGGCCGAGATTGCGTCGTTACGCACGACCTCAACGTCTGCGCCAAGCTCCATCAGATAATGGACGAGGTTCCACGTAAAACTGTCATAATTGTCGATAACAAGGATCATGTTCGACGCCCTAGCGGCTTTGCCGCGCGGGTGGAAGGGGCACTATTGCTTCATCAATTCAGCCAAGTCATCTTTCCAGAATTTGGCCCATGTATGCGTCCCGTGCCCCTTCGTTTCGGGGGTCGCGGGTATCAGAATAAACTTCGCATTGGGCATGCGTTTGAACGCTTTCTCCGTGATCCCGTAATTGGCCGGATTGATGAAATCGTCCGCCGAATTGATCCATAGAGTAGGCGCTTTAATCTGCTCAAGAGTTGGCCACGGGTTATAGGTCCGCGACGAGTCCAGTTGATAGATAATGTCATTGGCATCATTACGCGACGCCGTGCGGGCGAACGCCTGCTCCGTGAATGCTTCAGCCGCGGCCCGCGTGGGATATTGCGCCTGAAGCGCCAACGGATTCGCACCGGCAATCATGCTAAGCGAGGCTGCCGTCCGCAGGCCGGATACCGGTTCCTCGACATAGTCGCCTTTATTCCATGTCGGGTCATTTTTGATCGCATCAATGGACAGCTTGCGCCACATTCTGTTTTGGCCCGTGATTTCGATTGGAAGACATGCGAATGGCGCAAGTTTTTCTACCGATTGAGGATAGCGCGTGCCCCACATGAAGGCGTGCATACAACCCATCGACGTTCCCAATATCAACTTCAGTTTACGCACGCCCAGCTTTTCTGTGACTAGCCGGTGCTGGGCCGTAACCATGTCCGCATAATCATATTTCGGGAAACGCATTTTCAAGCCATCGCTTGGCTTTGACGATTTTCCGTGACCAATATTGTCCGGCAATATGATGAAGTATTTGTTGGTATCGAGGACTTGACCCACCCCAAATAATTCATCTGCGAACTGCGGCTGGAAAAATTGTTGGCCGGTCCCGCCTGTGCCATGCAAAATCATGACGGCATTGGTGACATGCCCATCCTTGTCACGGACGGGCTTACCCAATGTCGTGTAATGCAGAGTTACCTCCGGCAGAGCTTCGCCGGACGTGAACGTGAAGTCGCGCAAAACTGCATCGGCCTCAAGCGGTGGATGCGTGTTGGCATGGATTGGCGAAGATACCGCCGACATCAAAGTCAGCGCTGAAAGAAAGATTTTTAGCATCAACACATGCTAACGGCCTTTACGTGGGCGTCAAGCTACTGTCCGAACTTGGCTTCCGATGCGACTCGAATGGCTTCGCGTGCTGCCGCGATCAGCGCGCCTGCCTTTGCCTCACATTCATGCTGCTCATATTCAGGATTGCTGTCGGCGACGATACCGGCACCGGCCTGCACATGCATTACGCCATCTTTAACAACCGCAGTCCGCAAAACGATGCAGCTATCCATGTCGCCATTGGGTGAGAAGTACCCCACTCCACCTGCATAGGCACCGCGTGTTTCCTGTTCCAACTCGGCAATTATTTCGCAGGCCCGCACTTTCGGCGCGCCGGAGACTGTGCCCGCCGGGAAGCCCGCAAAAAGTGCGTCGATCGCATCCTTATCGTCAGCCAGTTCGCCGATAACATTCGACACGATGTGCATTACATGGCTGTAAAATTCGACCATATAGCTGTCTGTGACGGTTACGCTGCCGCCTTTGGTCACGCGGCCAACATCGTTGCGCCCAAGGTCAAGCAACATAAGATGTTCCGCCCGCTCTTTGGGATCGGCCAGAAGCGATGCTTTGTTTTCGGCATCTTCCATACTATTTTTGCCCCGAGGGCGTGTGCCCGCGATAGGCCGGATTGTAACCTCGCCGCCGCGTGCGCGAACAAGTATTTCGGGGCTGGATCCGATCAAAGCAAATCCCGGTAAGTCGATGAAATAGAGAAATGGCGAAGGGTTAATCCGGCGCAAAGCCCGATATAGATGGACGGGCGGCAATTCAAAGGGCGCTGTAAAACGTTGCGCCAGCACCACCTGAAAAATGTCTCCTGCTTTGATATAGTCCTTCGCAGTGCCAACCATTTCGGCATAACGCCCTGCTGGCAAAACTGGATTGAGCTGAATATCCGCCTCTGGTTGCGGCAATAAGGTTTCGTGCGCGACCGATCCGCTGTCCAAAAGCCGCTCGGCTTCGTCTAGTCGCTCGTTTGCCAGCGCAACCGCCTGCCTATCGGCATCTCCGGTCCAAACCGGCGAGACAAGGAACATCTCGTCTTTCAGCCGGTCAAAAACAACGATGACCGTCGGCCGAACAAACAGCATATCCGGCAACGACAGTGGCGACTGCGGCGCGCGCGGCAATTTCTCCACCAGGCCAATTGTTTCGTAGCCAAAATAGCCCACCAGACACGCCAATGCCTGTGGCAGCTCAGCGGGTACATCGTCCATCCGACAAGCACTGGCGAGCGCGCGCAGCGCGTCCATTGTAGCTAATGGAGATGGCACGAAGGCATCACGGTCCGTGGCCCATTGCGCGTTTATTTCCGCTTTTGCTCCGGCAGCGCGAAACACCAGATCGGGCGCAATACCGATTAAGCTATGGCGGCCACGCGTCTCTCCGCCCTCAACCGATTCAAGGATGAAATCGCCGCGTCCGGATTCAAAAAGCTTTAATGCCGCCGACACCGGCGTTTCGATGTCCGCTATGCGCTTGCGCCAGATAAGCTTTGGATTAGTTCCCGTCACGATTTGTCAAACGCGTACGTAATTCCTTAATCCCGTCATCATTTTTATCGACGCCTACATCCTTGACAGCGGAAGCGACGAGCTGACCTGCATATTCCTGCTGTAGCACCGCCGTCAGTTCCTGCTTGCGTGCACGGAGCAGGTCCGGGTTGCCGCTGGCGTCTCCTTTGATGACGTCGGTCAGATAGACGATATACCAACCGCGATCGCCGCCCGCCTGAAGCGTTTTGGCTGTGCCCTTCTTCATCGCGAACATGAGCGACAAAGGTGGTGGAACCGGCTGGCCCTCACGCGACAGATCGGCGCGGGTGCCTTTCAAGGTTTCGATTTGCGCGCCTTGCACGTTTGCCGCCGACAATGCAGCTTGGAGTGACTGACCAGCAGCGACACCCTTGCGTATGCGTTCTGCAGCCGCGCGCGCTGCCTTCGAACCTTCGGCCAAAGCCCATTGCTGTTGAACAAGTGCGCGTACTTCGTTCAGCGGGGGAGGGGCAGCCTCTTCAAAATCGGAGACGGCAATCATCGCAAACTTCTCGCCAGGAACAAGTTCGATAAGTTGCGCGTCGCCGGTGGTTTCCATTTGAAATGCTGCGGGCAAGATAATCTGCATTTCGGGGATGGGTTTATAGGCTGGATTGCTGATATCCTGACCCGTTGCGAGCAACTTGGGCGACGTATCGATCTTCAAACCATTCTGCTTGGCTACATCTCCAATGCCCGCGCCGTCGGCAAAGGCATCTTCGATTTCCGATGTCATTTCGGTCAGCATTTCCTCACTTCGGGATTTGAGCAACTCCGTCTCAATTTCCTGACGCGCCGCTACGAGCGAACGCGCGGCAACGACGTTGACGCTGTCAACACGGATGACCGCCCAACCTAATTTACCCCGTGCGGGCGTCGCCACGGTGCCTTGACGTGCGCTAAACACTGCGTCTGCAACGGTCGGAGAAGCAGATGAGGCAAGGCCGGGCTTTGTGACATTGGCAGTCGTAGTGACGGCTAGCCCTAAGCCATTGGCGACATCCGCCAGTGATTTTCCAGCACTGATCTGACCAACGACCGATTTTGCTGCAGCTTCGGTCGGCACAATTACTTGGCTGATATTGCGGGTTTCCGAAACCGAAAATTTGGCGGCGTTGTTCTTATAATATGCTGCGATGTCAGCATCAGATGGCTTTGCACGGCCAGCGATGATTGACTTGTCAAAGATCGCGTAGCTGATGGCACGCTTTTCCGGGATGGTGAATTTCCCCGCGTTATCGCGGTAATATTTCGCAAGTGCCTCGGCACTTGGCTGATTCCGCGGCAAAAACGCCGTGGAGGAAAGTGAAGCAATTTGGCTGGTTCGCTGTTCAAGCATCAACGAAGCGTAAGGTAATACCAAACCATCAGGAGCGAGAGGTCCACTTGCGGTCGTCGGCAATATCTGCTGCGCGAATAAATTCTGCGTCAGATCATCGCGAATGGCTTTTTCGCTGATCCCTATTTGCTGGGCGAAGGCACGAAACGCATCAGCGCTAAACTTGCCATCGAGCCCCATGGCGCCCGGGATCTTGCGAATTTCCGAGTCCACCAGACGCTTGCTAACAGCGATGTCATATGCGTTGCCAAAGACAGCAAGACCGTAACGGTTAATCAGTTGTTCCAGTGTCGAATCCAGTCCACCGCCTTCGACGAAGTTGACCATATCCAGCGTCGGATTATCTTGCCGTTCCGCCTTTAGGCGATTTTCGAGCGCGTCATTCAATTCACCCAAAGTGATGTTCCGGTCACCAACACGCGCAACGTTCCCGCCACTAAGGCCACCGAAGCTCCCGGACCCGCTGACGTCACCCAACGCAAAGGCAATGGCGATGGTACCCACGAACAGCAGAGCAAAAACCGCACCAAATTTCGAGTTAATGAGGGAACGTATGGAACTGATCATGAACTGCGATATCCTGACATAGTGGCGCTAGCCGTCGATTTCGTGACGCTTTAGGCGGCAAGGCGACGGCAATCAAGGGATAGACTTGCCGCGGGGTTTGAAACAAAGAATAGCCCATCGCAGATTCGCATCGTCACAGCCAAGGATATCAAATGCGCAAATTCGTCGTAGGGAACTGGAAAATGAACGGCACGAGCGCCGACCTTACTGAAATTGCAGCAATTGCGAATATGGCATCACGATATTCAGGGGTCGATTCGGGATTATGCTTGCCCGCGACGATAATCAGCCGGGCGTCGCAACAACTCGGAAATTTCCCGTTGGGTGGGCAGGACTGCCACATGGAGCCATCTGGAGCGCACACTGGTTGTATCTCGGCAGCCATGCTGTCCGATGCAGGCGCTTCGATCGTCATTGTCGGCCACAGCGAGCGGCGTGCCGCGCAACAGGAACAAAGCAGCGATGTCAGGGCCAAGGCACAAGCCGCTTTGGCTCATGGTTTAACGGTCATTGTTTGCGTCGGAGAGACGCTTTTGGACAGGGAAGGCAGCAGGGCGCTGGACATCGTCCTTGGTCAGGTTGGGGATTCGATACCGGATACATCATCGTTTGCATTGTTGAACGTGGCCTATGAACCAGTTTGGGCGATTGGCACGGGCCGCGTACCCGAATTGGCCGACGTCGAAGAAATGCACGCAGCTATCCGCCATCTGCTCGTCGAGCGTTTTGGTGAAGCAGGCAACACCGTGCGAATCCTCTACGGCGGGTCCATGAACGGCGACAATGCCGCGGACCTGCTTGCAGTAGCAAATGTCGACGGGGGTCTGATCGGAGGCGCCAGCCTTTCGTGCGCGAAATTCGAACCCATACTGGCTGCCGCGCAGTCATTCGGCGAATAGCATTGAAGAATTGCTAGGCGCTCGCTATGTGAGCCCCACAACCAGCAGTACGCTGCCTTCTTATTCGGAATTATTCATGGGTCTTTTCCACTTTCTCATCGTCGTTCAGGCAATAATAGCGGCGTCGCTCGTCGGCATAATATTGATGCAGCGGTCGGAAGGTGGCGGTTTAGGGATGGGCGGTAGCCCATCAGGTCTTATGTCGGCCCGCGGTGCGGCGGATTTCCTGACTCGCACGACAACTATTCTGGCCACGATTTTCATCATCCTCTCGATTTCACTGGCTTTCGTGGCTGCCAAGAAAAGCGGCGCGGGAACTATCGATGATACGTTGCAGCGGACCGAAGTTCCGGCAGCGCCTGCCACGCCTGCCACGGCACCTGCTACAACAGCACCAGCTGCACCTGCGACAGAAGTTCCGCTCGATAAATAAGCATCGCCGAAGCGGCAACACCGCTTTTGCACAGTTTATTTTTGCTTTGGTGGATTCGTTAGCTTGTCTTTTGTATAAAAGGTGGCTTAGGCCTTTTCTCCCATGGCACGGTTCATTTTTATCACCGGTGGCGTGGTCTCCTCGCTTGGCAAAGGTCTTATGGCGGCATCACTTGCTGCACTTTTGCAGGCGCGCGGATACCGCGTACGCATCCGGAAGTTCGATCCCTATCTGAATGTTGATCCTGGGACGATGTCGCCCTATCAGCACGGGGAGGTCTATGTAACCGACGACGGTGCGGAAACGGACCTCGATTTAGGGCATTACGAACGCTTTACCGGCGT
>Ga0105050_10005268_pt1 | contig 16676 bp, 13 predicted proteins | sample FRY01_FD_78088 | JGI IMG/M metagenome (GOLD analysis project Ga0105050, IMG submission 78088) | Freshwater microbial communities from Lake Fryxell liftoff mats and glacier meltwater in Antarctica - FRY-01 | ecosystem: Environmental > Aquatic > Freshwater > Ice > Glacier meltwater ... | reverse complement strand
GATGAAAATTGTAAATACCTAAAACACCTAAAAAAATACCGATAGAATAAGTGAAATTTCCAGCCCAACTTTTATGTAAACCAAGTGAAAAAATCAAGGCAAAAATTGCAAGAAGTACTGACGAATTTAATATAAATGAAAGTACATTTTTTAGCATCGTTTATTAAAGAAGTTCGTTCAAAACATTTTTAATCGAAATTTTGCGAACACAATCGCATGTTTTTTTGGATTTACAGCCCGAACAATTTTCGTCATAAACGAGCGCAATCGACTTTTTCCCTAAAGCTTTCCAGCGTCCGGGGTGAATCGGTTTACGTGCAGAAAACAATCCAATTGCTTTGATGCCACATAATCCTGCAATGTGGTATGGGCCCGTTGAACAAGCTACCAAAGCGTACGATTTGGAAATTAATACTTGCAACTGACTCAGGCTTAATTTCCCTGTCGAGTCTATAATTGCGGAATTTTTTGGAAGTTGATTTCTAAATAAAACACCTTCATTTTCCGTTCCCGTAAAACAAACAGTTTTTCCAGCTTTAACTAATTGCAAGGCTAATTCTAGGTAATTTTCGATTGGCCATTCAATTGCGCTACCTTGTGATTTAGGATGTAAAATCACTAAGTTAGTAAGGTTGATGCTTGTTAAAAAATCAGGTAAATTCTCCGAACCAACTTTGAAGTATTCAGTTGCATTTTGACATTCTTGAAAACTTGGAATAGTTGTTAATCCCAAGGGTTTTAGTAGTTCAAAATTAAGTTGTGCCTCGTGTAGCTCAGAATTTTTTCGTGTAAAATTTACACGTTTGTTACACGTCAACAAATGAAATAACCTATGGGACGTTCCAATACGAATAGGAATTTTAGCTTGTTTAGCTAGCGATGCAATTTCTCTATAAGGAAAAACATGAATGATACAATCGGCTCCTTTAAGTCTGTTTATTTTTTCTACTGTAGGTTGATTTAAGAGTTCTTCCAAAGCGATAAATTCATCAATTACAGTAAATGATTCAATAACGCTTTTTGTATAATTTCTACCTAAGAAAGATAATTTCGCACTTGGAAAATGAGTTTTCAACCAAACACACAAAGGCAAAGTCAATAGAACATCGCCAATACTGTCGGTGCGTGAAATAATTATTTTATCTATTTTCATTTAACTCTCTAAGGATGGAATATTTGCGAAAAGTTGCAAAGGCACTAAGTTTAGAAATTTGCCAACCAGTTTTTCCGTCTAAAATTCCTAGTTTTAAAACAAAACTTTTAAAGAATTGTGCCATCATTTTTAAATAAACAGTGAAAACGTTCACGTTATTACCTTGTTTTAGCAATTCTCCAGCTGCAATTTTACTAAAATATTCAATTTGCTTGAGGTGATCCTCTGTCGTGTAATAAGAGTAATGCAAAATATCACCCTTCAGGAATCCACTTGTTTCTGTGGTACTTCCTACTAATTTATCATGTGGATTTACGCCTCCCCATTTTGCGAAATTTCGGTTTATTAATCGCACTTTTGTATCAGGATACCAACCACAATGTTTCACCCAAGCACCGCAATAATTGGTTAAACGATTCATTTCAAAAAGTTTATGTTTTGTGTTTAATTCGTTTTTAATTACTAAAATTGATTTTGATAGTTCTATTGTCAATGCTTCATCCGCATCTAAAGAAAGAATCCAATCATTGTTTGCCTGTTGTAGCGCAAAATTTTTCTGTTGAATGTGTCCTTCAAACGGATTTTGAATCCAGTGAACATTGTATTTTTCACAGATTTCAAATGTTTTATCTTTAGAGTATGAATCAACCACAACAATTTCATCTGCCACTAGTTGGACCGATAACAGACAGCGTTCAATATTTCTTTCCTCATTGAAAGTGATAATAACGACTGATAATTTCATGTTATTTTGCTATTTCAACGCTTTTCCAAATTGCCTCGATTTCACGTAAGGATTGTGTCCAACTTGTTGTTGAAGGTGCGTCAACGTATCCGCTAACGCATATTATTTTCTTTGTTTTCGGGTGTACAAAATGAAAAGACCAAAAAGCTCCACCAGTTGAATAACTTGAATTCCCTTTAAACTGGAACATTCCGCGCATTTCAAGTCCTTTTATGGTGTTATTAAAATTTGTTGTTTTAGTCATTTCTGGGTAAACGAATTCGTTTAATTGTGTACCCATGTATAATCCTTGAATTTCGTGAGGAACGTTATATTTCAACATTGTATCTCTTGCAGCTAATAAGTTTTTAAGTTCTAATTGTAATTTGTCTTTAAAATCGTATTGATAAATCATTACACCTGAAAAAACAGCACCCATATCTTGTGTTCCGGAACCAACAAACTCAATCGGACGAGAAGCTGTTGGCATTTCGATTCGATAGAAATTTGGTCGCGTGTTCACAATTGATGCGCCTTGTGGCAATGCTAGTTGAAGCCCAAAATTCTTTCTCAATTTGCTTTGAATCCGTTCGTCATCATTTGATTTAAAGTAATTCATTAAACGTTTCCACTCTATAAAGTCGAATTCTGAATGCGTAAATTTTAGTCCAGCTTGGCATGTTTCTATCAATTGATTCATGTCTTTAGCAATGATTTCAACAACTAATTGCTGATTTGCCCAAACATTTTTACGTTTTTGTATGGTTCCTTTTTCTACATTAGTTTTTGCGTCAAGCGTGATAAAAAGCACATTTCTATGGCGTTTGATGGAACCTTCAAAATTATTTGGTGTTCGGTGAATCAGTTCAAATGTTGCCACATCGGGAAAGTAGGGCATTATAAATTGTGTAAGATTGGTATCTAAACATTCTTTAATTTTCGAATTCCAAATTCCTTGGTCACAAACGACTAAAATTTCGCCAACCTTTCCTGTTACAACTAAGCCACCTGTATATTTTCGTTCTTCACAAGAATTTAAAAACAAGGTGCTTGAAAACAATATAAAAATCAAATAGCGCATAAGAGGTAATTTATTTCACTCGAATTTTTTGACCAACCGTCAAACGACTAATATTAATTCCCGGATTGATTTTTTTTAATTGATCCATTGTCATATTATGTCTTTGAGAAATTTTTACAAAAGTATCTCCAGAGCGAACATTGTAATATTTTTTGGTTACTGTTGGAGTTGTTGGTGCTGGTGTTGATGCAACAGGTGGCGCATCTGCTGTGTAAATTTTTAATTTTTGACCCACATAAATACTTGTTGTTCTCAACGCGTTCCACTCCATAATATTTTCAACTGTTATATTGAATTTTAAGGCAATATTTTTTAAGTTTTCTTGAGATTTGACTTTATGATAGCTTAAATATAATGGAACTGTTATCACTAATGAATCGGAATTATTGGAACCAATATTACCATTTAAAGTATCATTTACAGTCGGTATGGAATTAACTTGTTGAGGTAAAGTTACGGGTGAATAAATTGATTTTTCCAATCGATATAAGGAATCTTCCATTCCAGCTAGTGTGCTTATTTTGTAATTTGGTCCAGTAATACAACGGCCTTTTTCAGATTTTGGAATGAATGTCGTTTTATAAATTGGGTTTAATGATTTAATTTCTTCTAAATCCCAATTTAAAAGTTTAGAAATAGTATTCATGTGAATAGATTCACGCAAGCAAACTGTATCTAGATGGATGTAGTGAATTTTAGCTTCCATCGGAATAATATTATGTTCTGCGTGATAGGTTAGGAGGTAAGCCGCGGCAATAAAGTTTGGAACGTATCCTTGTGTTTCAGAGGGTAAAAACGGTCTAATTTCCCAATAAGTTGTTTTATTTCCTGAACGCTTAATTGCTTTGTTAACATTTCCCGGACCTGCGTTATAAGCTGCAAGTGCGAGGTTCCAGTCTCCGTAAATCCCGTATAATTTTTTTAAGAATTTACAAGCTGCATCTGTTGCCTTTTCAGGATCCATTCGGTCGTCTACGTAGTTGTTTTCTTCTAAACCGTATTGTAAACCAGTTCGATACATAAATTGCCATAATCCTAATGCGCCTGCTCGTGATTTCACTTGTGGACGTAGACCGCTTTCAATTACTGCTAGAAATCGCAATTCTTCAGGCAAGCCATTTTCAATCAACTTTTCTCTAAACATGTCAAAGTATAAAGCTGAACGTCCCATTACAATTCGACCAAAACTTCTTCTTTTGGAGGCGAAAAATCGGATTGTTGAAAGTGTAATCGGATTGCAGTCCATTGGAAACGTGGACATATCATTAATACGTGCCAATCGCTCACAGTAGATATCATCGGTAAATATTGGTGCTTCGTTTGGCTCGTAATTTAAAGCATTAATGATAGAATCATACCGTTTATCATTAACGTAATCTGCATAAAATAAATTCAAACTTTGCTCCACTGTATTAATGAAAGCGATAGAATTCAGGTCGTTTTTATTGTAATTGTGGGGAAGTTGAGCGAAAATTTGCCCTAGGAAAAAAAGAGTGAAAAGAAAGTTAATAAATTTATTCATCCTTTAATGTCTCAATGCTTTGCGCAAAATTAAATAGTTGTTGTTCTGCAAAATGTGTTGTCATCAGCTGTAATCCGAAAGGTAAACCATTTGAATGAATTGCTAACGGAATACTGATGGCAGGATTTCCAGTCAAATTAGCATGAACGGTAAAAATATCTTGAAGGTACATTTGAATGGGATCTTTCACAGAATTTTTTTCAAAAGCTGTAGAAGGTGTTGTTGGCATAATGAGCACATCAACTTCTGCTAACATTTCATTGGTTTTGTTTTGAAGCACGCGTCTAACTTTTTGAGCTTTCGTGTAATATGCATCGTAATATCCATGAGAAAGAACAAACGTTCCTGTCATAATTCTGCGTTTTACTTCTGCACCAAAACCTTCACTTCTTGATTTTATATAGGTTTGTTCCACACCTTTTGCTTCTGAACTTCTATGTCCGTAATGAACACCGTCGAAGCGCGAAAGGTTCGAAGAAGCTTCTGCTGTTGTCAAGACATAGTAGGCTGGAACTAAATAGTCAAGGTAAGGAAAACTTAATTCGACGATTTCGTGTCCAGCTGATTTCAATTTTTCAATGGTCACCTCTAAATGGATTTTCACTTCAGGATCCAAGCCAGGGTGTGACATACATTCTTTAATTATACCAATTTTACTTTTCGAGACTGGTAGGATTTCAGAAAGTTTTATTTCTTTTGACGAAGATGTGGAATCCATTTCATCTTTTCCACCCATAATTTGCAACAACGTAGCTGCATCTTCAAGGTTATTCGTAAATGTTCCAATAATGTCAAAAGAAGATGCATAAGCAATTAATCCATAACGACTAATTCTTCCATAAGTTGGTTTTAACCCATAAGTTCCTGTCCAAGAAGCGGGTTGACGAACGGATCCACCTGTGTCGCTTCCTAATGAAACAGTGCATAAGTTTGCGGAAACTGCAACTGCTGAACCTCCAGAAGAACCGCCAGGAACGTAATTTTTTTTCCAATTATTTTCAACTGAACCAAATGCTGAGTTTTCGTTGGAACTTCCCATGGCGAATTCGTCACAGTTTAACCTTCCTATAATTATAGCATCTTCATCAATTAAATGTTGAAGTGCAGTAGCAGTATAAAGCGATTCGAAGCCTTCTAAGATTTTTGAAGAAGCCGAAACATTGTGGTTTTTGTAACAAATATTGTCTTTTATTCCAATAACTACACCAGCTAATTTTCCTGCGTTGCCATTTATAATTTTTTCATCTACGATAAGTGCTTGTTGCGTAGCTGTTCCTGCAAACACTTCTAAGAAAGCGTTTAGGTGCTTGTTTTCGTCAATTTTAGCAAGAAAATACTGAGTTATTGACAACGCAGTTTCACCAGAGAGCAACGCTTCCTTTACTTCTTTTATCGTACGATACATAGGAATTATTTATCGTCAGTTGTTATAATTTCTTTAGATTTTTCAGACTCACCTTTCGATGCATCCTTAAATTCTTTTACGCCTTGTCCTAAACCTTTCATTAATTCTGGGATTTTTTTCCCACCAAAGAAAAGTAGAACGATAACTAAGACAATAATCAAACCTTGAGCTGGACCTATTACTAATGCGAACATAACTATGTTTTTTTTGTAAAGTTAAATGTTTTTACTGAGAATGTTGTTTACCAAATATTCAGTTTACAACTTTCTTGCAACTTCTACTTCTTCAAATGCCTCAACAATGTCTCCAATTTTAATATCATTAAATTTGTCGATGTTTAAACCACATTCGTAATTGTTTTTCACTTCGCGTACATCGTCTTTGAAACGTTTCAATGAACCTAATGTACCAGTGTGAACGACAATTCCATTGCGAATTACACGTATTTTGGAAGAACGTTTGATAATACCATCCATTACGTAACATCCTGCGATTGTTCCCACTTTCGTGATATCGAATGTTTCACGAATTTCAGCAGAACCAAGCACTTTTTCTTCAATATCTGGAGATAACATTCCTTCCATTGCAGACTTCAATTCGTCAATTGCTTTGTAGATTACAGAGTAAAGACGAATGTCAATTTGTTCAGATTCAGCTAATTTGCGTGCACTGATTGAAGGGCGAACTTGGAATCCAATAATTACTGCATCAGATGCAGAAGCTAAATTCACATCTGCTTCGGTGATTGCACCAACTCCTTTATGAATTACGTTCACTTGAATTTCTTCAGTTGATAAGTTGATTAATGCGTCGGATAATGCTTCAATTGAACCATCTACGTCACCTTTCACAATGATATTTAATTCTTTGAAATCACCAATTGCCAAACGACGTCCGATTTCATCCAATGTAATGTGTTTAGTTGTACGAAGTCCTTGTTCACGGTATAATTGTTCACGTTTCTGAGCGATTGTTTTTGCTTCTTTCTCATCGTCCATCACGTTAAACTTATCACCTGCACTTGGCGCTCCACCAATCCCCAAAACGGATACTGGTTGAGACGGCCCTGCTTCCAACAATGCTTTACCATGTTCATCTTGCATTGCTCTAACTCGCCCATAATGACGACCAACTAAAATTACATCTCCCACTTTCATGGTACCTGATTCAACTAACATATTGGTAACGAAACCTTTTCCTTTATCTAAAGAAGACTCTATTACTGTACCAACAGCGTTTTTATTTGGATTTGCTTTTAAGCTTAACATTTCTGCCTCTAAAAGCACTTTGTCTAATAATAAATCTACGTTCACATTTTGTTTAGCAGAAATTTCTTGAACCTGGTATTTACCACCCCAATCTTCCACCAAGATATTCATTGCTGAAAGTTGTTCGCGGATTTTATCTGGATTTGCACCTGGTTTATCAATTTTGTTGATTGCAAAAATCATTGGGACATTTGCTGCTTGCGCATGTGAAATTGCTTCTTTGGTTTGAGGCATCACGTCATCGTCAGCTGCAACAATAATAATTGCAACGTCGGTAACTTGAGCACCACGAGCACGCATCGCTGTAAAGGCTTCGTGACCTGGTGTATCTAAGAACGTCATTTTGCGATTATCTTTCAAGGTAACAGAGTATGCTCCAATATGTTGCGTTATCCCACCTGCTTCACCTTCTGTTACATTTGCGTTACGGATTTTATCCAATAAAGATGTTTTACCATGATCGACATGCCCCATTACTGTAATAATTGGTGGTCTAGAAATTAGGTCTTCTTCTTTATCTTCTACAGTTTGTATTGCTTCTTGAACTTCAGCGCTTACAAATTCTGTTTCAAAACCAAATTCTTCGGAAACAATTTGAATCGTTTCAGCATCTAAACGTTGGTTAATCGAAGCGAAAATCCCTAAAGACATACACACAGATATAACTTGTGTCGGTTGCACACTCATCATCGAAGCAAGCTCAGAAACAGTTACGAACTCTGTTAATTTCAAGATTTTATCTTCTAATTCAGCAGCAGCCATTTCTTCTTGGCGGCGTTGCGCAAAAGAGTCACGTTTTATTTTTCTGTTCTTGGAAGATTTAGATTTTCCTCCCTGGTTAGAAAGTCGTGCTAAAGTTTCTTTAATTTCTTTTTGAATATCACGTTCGGTAACCTCTTTTTTCTCCACTTTCGGAGCTCCAGGTTTAACGAATTTATTTTGATTATTCGGGTTAGCATTTCCGGGAACTGCTGGCTTGTTAGGGTCTTTTGCAGCTGGAGTTTCAACCTTTTTAATTCTTTTTCTTTTTCTTTTAGAATTCGCACTTTCGTTAGACGGTCCAGAAGATTTTGGTCTTTCAACGGGTAATTCAATTTTACCTAAAACTGTAGGTCCAGTAAGAATTTGGCGTTCAAAACGAATTGTTTCTATTACTGGAGGCGCAACTACAACTGGTTCAGCTGGTTTAACAACTTTGATCTCAACTGGTTTTACTTCTATTTTAGTAGGAGAAAAAGCCTGTTTTGGCCTGTCGTTCTTCGCTTGTTTAGCTTTCGGATCTTCGTATTTCTTTTTGTCAGGACGTGTTTTTTGATTGATGGCATCCAAATCAATTTTACCAATGATTTGAACTTGTCTTTCGCCTTCTTTTTTCTCTTCTTGAATTTCTTTTGGAGCCTCTACAACTATTTCAGGGGTTGGGACAACGACTTCCGCAATAGGTTCAGGAGTTGGATTGACAATTGGTTCAACCACTACCACAACTGGTTTTGGTTCCGGTTGAACAACTGGTTTTGGCTCAAGAACTTGTCTTTTAATCTCTTCGAAATTAATGTCAGTTTCTTCTTCCTCTTCCTCTTCAACGACTTTTTCTTTCTCCTCTTGCGGTTTGTCTTTTAGAGAAAGTGATTCTCTTTTTTCTCTACGTGTGTTGACACCCTTAGATTGTTCTTTAAGATCATGATCAGCTGCAAATTCTTGACACAAAAGTTCGTAGTGCTCACCCTCCAAACGTGTGTTTGGGTTAGAATCTATTTTTACTCCTTTTTTTTCAAGGAAGTCCACCAAGGTTGGTAATCCAACGTTCAATTCACTTGCTGCCTTTCCTAATCTTATAGGTTTTCCTACCATTTTATTCTATTTCTCCTTAATTGTTCAAAGTTATTCAAATTCTGCTTTCAAAATTCGGAATACTTCTTCTATTGTTTCTTTTTCTAAATCAGTACGTTGTACTAAATCATTTACGCCAATTTCTAACACAGATTTCGCTGTATCACAACCAATAGCTTTTAATTCATCTATAATCCAGCTATCGATTTCATCTGCAAATTCTTCTAAGTCAACATCTTCTACATCAACTTCACCATCTCTATACACGTCAATTTCATAGCCACAAAGTCTTCCAGCTAATTTAATGTTGTTTCCACCTTTACCAATTGCTAATGACACTTGATCTGGGCGTAAGAATACTTTAACGCGTTTATCTTCCTCCAAAATTTCCATTGAAGTTACTTTCGCTGGAGATAAAGCACGTTGAATTAATAACTGGTTATTCGTTGTGTAGTTGATTACGTCAATGTTTTCATTTCTCAACTCACGAACAATTCCGTGAATTCGAGATCCTTTCATACCAACACAAGCTCCAACTGGATCAATACGATCATCGTAAGATTCAACAGCTACTTTTGCTCTTTCTCCTGGTTCTCTGACAATTTTCTTGATTGTAATTAAACCATCGAAAACCTCAGGAACTTCAAGTTCAAACAAGCGTTCCAAAAATTCGGGTGCAGTTCGAGAAAGGATAATAACAGGTGAGCTGTTACGCATATCAACTTTAGAAACAACCGCACGGACAGACTCTCCTTTTTTGAAGAAATCAGATGGGATTTGTTCGGTTTTAGGTAAAATCAATTCGTTGTTATCGTCATCCATAACCAAAATTTCTTTTTTCCAAACTTGGTATACTTCACCGGTAACGATTTCGCCGATTCTTTCTTTGTATTTTTTGTATAAATGATCTTTTTCTAATTCTAAAATTCTAGAAATCAAATTTTGACGAAGTGAAAGAATATTTCTTCTTCCGAAGTCAGCAAATTTGAATTCTTCGGTAACTTCCTCGCCGATTTCAAAATCTGGTTCAATTTTAATTGCGTCTGAATAAGCTATTTCTGTATTAGGATCTTCAACTTCGCCATTGTCAACAATCTCTTTATTCAAGAATATTTGAACGTCGCCTTTGTCGATATTTACGATAATGTCAATGTGCTCGTCAGTGTTAAATTTTTTCTTTAACATGGCACGAAAAACATCTTCAAGCACGTGTTGCATTGTTTGCTTATCAATGTTTTTTAATTCCTTAAACTCCGAAAACGAGTCTACTAATTCAGCACTATTCATAAATTATTATTTAAATGATATAACAATATTTGCTTCTTTAATGTCAGTAAGCATTATTTCATAAATTACTTCTACTTTTTCTTTTCTTTTTTTCCCTTCCAAAAGTTGCATTTCATCATTGGAGAGAATTATTTTATCGTCGGAAACTTTCACAATTTCACCCTCTACTGCTGTGCCATCTTTCTTTGCAACATGAACGCGGCGTCCAACGTTTTTGATGTATTGATTAATATGTCTAATTGGTTTGTCTAATCCCGCGGAAGAAACATGCAGTTCAAAGTCTGCTTTTTCTCGATCAAGGTTATGTTCGACGTTGCGAGAAACAGAAACACAATCGCTGACAGTTACGCCACCGCTAATTTTATCAATCTCAATTCGAATAACGTTTGATGAAGAAATAGTCATTTCAACAACATATAAACCGTTGTCTAATTCCTGTATTCTTTCCTCAACTAAAAGCTCAATTTCTTTTCTATTAACCATACTCAACAAAAGAGGGGACTTTCGTCCCCTCTCATTTTAGTTCCATAAATCTGTTGCAAAGATAGTAACATTATTGGAATAAAAAATAGTAAGGTGATAAAAATGACACTAACTTTGTTTTATGCTTTTTGAAATTGAGAATAAAATTGTTTCTACTGAGATTTTTTCCAAAAAATTTGTTTGTGATTTGAATGCTTGTAAAGGTGCTTGTTGCGTGGAAGGCGATGGGGGCGCTCCTCTTGAGTCGGTGGAAATTGAAAATATTTCAAGTAATTTAAGTAAAATCCAACCTTACATGCGGCCCGAGGGATTGTCAGCAATTGAAGAAAATGGCATTCATTATATTGATAAAGACGGAGATCCAGTCACCACTCTTGTTAATAACAAAGAATGTGCTTTCGTATTTTTCGATGAGGAGAGTAAAGCAAAATGTTCCATCGAACACGCTTTCAACAAAGGAGAAATTGATTTTAATAAACCTTTATCGTGTCATTTGTATCCAATTCGCACCAAAAAAATTGGGGAATACATAGCTGTAAATTATGAAGAATGGGACATTTGTAAAGCGGCTTGTGCTTGCGGAGAAAAATTAAATGTTCCTGTTTACAGGTTTTTAAAAGCCCCACTCATCAGAGCTTTCGGCGAAAGTTTTTATACCGAATTGTCTGCCATTGAAAAAGAATTAATGTAAAGTATTTTTCTTTTGCTTTTATTTAATTAATTGAATATGTCCAGATTTTGTTATTGTTTTTAGATCTCCGCCAGAATAAAATTCCAATTTATAAAAGTAAGTCCCATCAGATAATTCACCCCCACTTGTATCTTTCCCACTGAAAGGTGTTTCTCCTAATTTTTGATTATAAACAAGTAATCCCCATCGATTAAAATAATAAATGGTATAGGTATCACAGGTTTTGTAGATGCTTTCTATGTCCAATAAATCATTTACACCATCATTATTGGCTGTTATAACATTTGGAAAATCAAAATCATCAAATGAATAAGTGTTGTTAATTTGTACGTTAACGATTGACACTGGTGAAAGGCAAGTTAACGAACTGTATTGATACGCTTGATAATCTCCAGTATTTGCAAGAGTAATCGGTAAGGAAACTTCCAATTGATTTGATGTAAATCCATTTGGACCAAACCATGAAACTTGATTTCCAGCTATTACGGTCGCATTCAACGTTAATATATCTTCAGGACAATTTACAGGACTTGCACTTATTTGAGGTGAAACTGGTAAATCAAAAGCGGTTACACTTGCATTAGTAGAAGCAGTGCATCCCGCTGAGTTTGTTACTGAAGCGGTATATCCTCCCTCTGTAACAGTTTGATTGGGATTGTTCCCTATGACATTTCCGCTTGAATTCGTCCATTCGTAATTTACACCACCACTAGCAGTTAATGTTGTGTTGCTACCTGTACAATAAGTTAAATTACCCGTAATTATTGGTGTAGGAGCTGGTAATTGTTCTCCGATGCTAAAAGTCATACTTGCTGTAGACGAACAAGATCCATCATTTGTAATTACAGTATAGCTTGTGCTTGGAATTAAGTTTGAGATTACACCTCCAGTTACAACAGCTGGCCCAGAAGGTGAAAATGAGTAAGTAAATGAAGCATTATAATTAGAAATTGTACTTATTCCGTCGTTTGTACAAGTTGGAGAAATAGTTGATATTGTTGGTGTTGCTGGCGGCGGCGCTATTACAGAATTGCTAAAACTTTGACTTTGAGTCGAGCTACACGTTCCATCGTTTGAAACCAAGCTATAATTAGTTCCGATCACCATTCCATTTATTTCTCCATTTGCAGCGATTGTAGGTCCTGTTGGTGTAAATGTATAGTTTAAACTTAATTCGTAATTGTTTACACTACTCTTTCCTTCTAAAAGACAACTTGGAGGAATACTTGTAATTGTGGGTGTTTCTGGGTTTAGTAGTGAAGTTGTATTACTAAAAGCAAGACTAGATTGGGAATCACAACTTCCATCATTAGCTATAACTGTGTAATTTGTTCCTGTTATCATTCCACTTATTATTCCTGAGCTTACTGTTGGTCCAGTTGGTGAAAAAACATAACTATAAACTGAATTAAAATTACTTATTTCACTTGTTCCATCAACGCTACAAGTTGGTGGATTACTCATAATTGTAGGAATTACAGGAGCCGCGCTTGGACCTGAATTACTGAATGAACTACTTGCTAACGAAGAGCAACCTCCATCATCAGCTACAACAGTATAATTTGTATTTACTATCATTCCGCTGATGTTGCCTGATGCATTTACAGATGGACCAGTTGGCATAAAAACGTAAGTCATCGCAACATCGTAATTACTAATATTGCTAGAACTATTTGTTAGACATGTTGCAGGATTACTACTTACAGTTGGGGTTGTAGGAACTGATAAAGTACCATTATATGTAATTATTATTCCACCAAGTGCGCCTCTTCCTCCTTGACCATCTCCACCACCAGCTCCGCCGCCGCCATAAAAAACACCAGCTCCGCTATTTGTTGAACCACCAGCACCGCCAAGTATTCCAGCTCCAGCTCCTCCAGTTCCACCGTTAGCTCCGCTACCATTATTTCCTATTATTCCCGAAGTATTTGTCGTTCCACCTGATGCCGTTCCTCCAGCCCCACCAGAACCAACGCTTCCATTACTTCCAGAACCACCACTTCCTCTTGCTCCACCATTTGCCAATAGATTTACCGCAGTGCTAGTTGCATCTGTTCCGTTAAATGTTGTGTTTCCTCCAGTTGTTCCTAATCCACCACTTGAACCATCGCCACCATTGCTACCACCACATCCACCTGCTCCAATACTGTAAGTAAAAACTGAACCTGAAACTACGTTAATTGTTCTGGTACTAAAGGCGCCACCACCTCCGCCACCACCACCACGTGTGTTAAAAAGTCCACCGTTACTACCTCCTCCGCCACCACCAGCTCCTCCGCCACCACCGTAAATGTCAATAGTAATAGAAGTAACGCCGCATGGAACTGTCCAAGAACCTGTTACAGCTGCTCCATTACAAGCTGTTGGACCAGAAAGCGTAACGTTTTGTGCAAATAAATAGAGGTGAGAAAGCACTAAAAAACTAATAAATAGTAGTGATTTTTTCATAATGCAAGTAGTTTAATTTGGAATATTTTGTTTTCCGTATCTAAGATAAATATAACAAAATAAAATTACATCAAAAAGTATTGATAATTATTGGGCAATTTTAATTCTTGCTATTGTACTAAACAAGATTAATGTTTATTGTAGGCTTATTTATTGAAAAAACTGTTCTAGTGAGATAGTAATGTAATCAGTTATTTACCCAAGTGTGCTTATTCTAATTTTTAATTTTCCAGTTTCGGTTCTCACAATATGAATTCCAGTATCATTATAGAAGTCTTCTTGAGTAATTCCTTTTTCAAATCGTAAGTTTTTTATCATTGAGACAATTTTGTCTTACAACTCTTGATTTTTAATTTAGCTTTTACTCATTTTGAGCAAAATATCAAATTCGATTGCAAATTATTAATGACTTTTATGTCATTTTAGTTAAATTTAGTTAAATTTACTTAAATTTAAAAACAAATAGAATGAAAAAAGTATTATTTATTTTGCTTGCTGTTGTTTCTGTAACAGTATCATCTTGTAGCAAATACGCAAAAAAAGATGACATTAAAGTTCTTATGATTGAGAACCTTGATCTTACAATTTCTCCTAATGATTGGACTTGGAATTCAACCTATGATCAATGGGAGTATAAAATAAGTCATAGTTATTTAAACAATGATGCTTTAGTAGGATTTGTGATGTCAGGAAATGGAAAAGAAGCTTTACCTTATTTTAATATGTTTGATGGAACTATTGTTGGTTTAACTGATGTGAGTTTTAGTGGCTACTTAATGGTTACATACTATGATGGAAATTCAGATTTACCTAGACCATCTTCAGATAAATACGTATATTTAAAAATAATTCCCTCAGGTTTAAAAAAACCAAATGTAAATTACACAGATTTTAAAGAAGTTAGAAAGGCACATAATTTTTAAAACAATTAATAAAAACTGAAGCCGATTTTTGAATCGGCTTTTTTTTGTTTAAAAATTTCTTGATCTGAGTAAAAAAAATAGCTTTTTAACAAGAGATAAATTCAATACTTTGGTTGATTCTACAAGAGTATTAACTATTGATTAGTTAAATCACGTTTAATAATAAACTTTTGTGGTAAGTTCTACTTCGACAACTCAATTTTCAGCTTTTTGCCTTTGACTTTTTCGTGACGAATTATCGCTAATAATTCTTTCACATTTTGACGTTTTACAGAGGCGTAAGCAGCGAAATCAAGTACTGTTATTAAACCAATGTCTTCTTTTAATATATTTCCTTTTTGACCTAAAAACCCAACGATGTCTATTTTATTAATTTTGTCTTTTTTACCTCCGCTAAAATATAAAGTCACCCACGGACTTGCTTGTGGTGCTGGAATTGACGTTGGTAGTTTAAATTCAGAGCGTGGTACTTTTAAATAATCAGGTGTGTTTTCGTCTTTGTTGAGTAATAAATACGAGGAACCATTTGCTTTCATTCGAGCAGTTCGTCCGTTTCTATGAATAAATGCTTCTTCGCTGTGCGGAAATTGAAAATGAACTACATGTTGAATTTCAGGAATGTCCAAGCCACGAGAACCTAAATCAGTGCAAATAAGCGTGTGAAAACTCCCATTTCTAAATTGTATCAAGGCACGTTCACGTTCATCTTGCTCCATTCCTCCGTGGTAAATTATTGAATCGTAACCATTATCGTATAAGTGATTGCGAACAGATTCTGTTGCTTCTCTGTAGTTACAAAACACAATCGTCAATTCGCCATTGAATGAACAAAGTAAGTCGAATAGTTTATCAAATTTATTACTGTTTCGGACAGGGTAATTCCAGAATGTAATGTCAGGATCTTCTGAATTGGCTAAATGATTGACAATTTCAGGAGAGCGAAACGCTAAGTAATCTGGGAATTCTTTGTGCTCAGTTGCTGAAACTAAGGTTGTGTTTTCTAGCGCGTGAAGTTCTTGATAAATGTATTTTATTTGGTCTTCAAAACCGAATTCTAAACTTTTATCGTATTCATCTACTGTGAATTGGGTCACGTTCGATAAGTCTAATGTATTTCTTGAAATGTGGTCACAAATTCTCCCAGGAGTGCCAATCAAAACTGCAGGCGCTTCTTTCAGACTTTTCTTTTCAACAGACATCGAATGACCTCCATAGCAAGTCAATACTTTGAAATTCGTTTTCATTGCTCGAAAAACACCTTCAATTTGAATTGCTAATTCGCGAGAAGGTGCCAAAATCACTGCTTGAATGTCTTTCGACGAAACATCAAGTTTTAAAAAAAGCGGCAACAAAAAAGCGAATGTTTTACCTGATCCTGTTTGCGAAAGAATCATTAGATTGCGCGCAGTTTCGCTTTTTGCTAAGGTTTCTTTTTGTAAAGCATTCAGTTCTGAAAATCCAATTGCAGATAGAACTGTGTCAATTTGTTGTTGTTGTTTTGAACTCATTGTGCAAAGATAGTTGGACTAAGGGAATAATAAGAATAATCGCAAAAATGAAACTTATTTAACGATTTCTTAGGAGTTTAACTTCCTTAAATTTAAAATTGACAGACTATTATCTTCGGTTTTTCCAAGCATTGAAACAAATTTTGCATCGGCAATAATTTCGTCAGCATCAGGATTTCGAGGATTCACAGATTAATAGGATTTTAGATTAACAGGATTTTTTCTGGAAACAGAATCTTTAGCATCCTATAATCCCACAAATCACGATTAAGACAATGGTGGCAAACTGTCAGCACCGGGATTTCGGGGATTCACAGATTAACAGGATTTTAGATTAACAGGATTTTTTCTGG
>Ga0105050_10005262_pt1 | contig 16689 bp, 16 predicted proteins | sample FRY01_FD_78088 | JGI IMG/M metagenome (GOLD analysis project Ga0105050, IMG submission 78088) | Freshwater microbial communities from Lake Fryxell liftoff mats and glacier meltwater in Antarctica - FRY-01 | ecosystem: Environmental > Aquatic > Freshwater > Ice > Glacier meltwater ... | reverse complement strand
GTACCGTCACTGGATGGAAAACGTGAAAGATTGGTGTATTTCTCGTCAATTATGGTGGGGACACCGCATTCCAGCTTGGTACTTTGGAAATGGAACAAACGATTATGTAGTTGCTAAAACTGCAGATGAGGCGTTGGTTTTGGCAATCGAGAAAGCAGGAAAACCCATTGAACTTTCAGATTTGCGTCAAGATGAAGACGTTTTAGATACTTGGTTTTCAAGTTGGTTGTGGCCAATATCTGTTTTTAATGGACTGACGCAACCTGGAAATGAAGAAATTAAATACTATTATCCAACAAACGATCTAGTTACAGCGCCAGAAATAATGTTTTTCTGGGTTGCCAGAATGATTATTGCAGGTCAAGAATATTTGGGTGATATTCCATTCAAAAATGTATATTATACTGGAATTGTTCGTGATAAATTAGGACGAAAAATGTCTAAATCTTTGGGTAATTCCCCCGATCCGATTGAATTGATTGAAAAATATGGTGCTGATGGCGTTCGAGTTGGAATTTTAATCTCTTCTCCTGCTGGAAACGATTTACCTTTTGATAGTTCGCAATGTGAACAAGGTCGTAATTTCACTAATAAAATTTGGAATGCTTTCCGTTTGGTTTCCTCTTGGGAAGTGCGCGCTATTGAGCAACCAAAATCATCTGCGGTGGCAATTGAATGGTTTGAAAATCGGTTCCAAAAAGTATTGGCTGAAATCAATGATTTATTTGTCAAGTTTCGGATTTCTGAGGCTTTGATGGCGGTTTACAAATTGGTTTGGGACGATTTCTGTTCTTGGTATTTAGAAATGGTGAAACCAGGTTTCGAGCAACCAATCGATGCGAAAACCTTGGAAGCGACCAAATCTTTCTTTGAAAATTTATTGAAATTATTACATCCGTTTACGCCATTTATAGCAGAAGAAGTGTGGCACAACTTACGAAAAAGAGCTGAAGGTGAAAACATTATTGTTGCTGCTTGGCCAACTGAGGAACCATTCGATGCTCAAAACTTAAAAAATTTCGATTTAGCTTCCGAGGTAATTACCAACATTCGTAATATCCGTAAGAGCAATAACATCGCAACAAAAGTGAAATTTGATTTGTTCATTCGCAAAACCCAAATAATTGAATCTGGCTGTGATTCCATTATTGTAAAAATGGGTAATCTTTCAGTTTTGGAATATGTACAAGACAAAGTTGCGAATTCGAACTCATTCATTGTTGCCGGAAATGAGTACTTCATTCCATTTGGTGACACTATTGATGTGGAAGCTGAAAAGCTGAAAATAAAGGAAGAATTGACGTATACTAAAGGCTTTTTGAAAAGTGTTCAATCTAAATTAAGTAATCAACGTTTTGTTGCTGGAGCTCCAGAAGCTGTTATCTCTAACGAACGCAAGAAAGAAGCAGATGCAGTCGCTAAAATTACTTTATTGGAAGAGAAATTGGCTTCTTTGGGGTAGGGTTAAACAATACTTAATGCAAACTAAAAAGGCATTTTGAAAGATGAAAAATCGAGGAGTAACCTCGGAATGAACGGAAGATTCCCTAATTAAAAAGTTTAACTCAATATGTTAGGATTAGGAAGTTTGAACGAAAAAAACCAACTTTTTAAGATGGTTTTTTTCGTTCAAACATTTTAAAAAACCAAAGAATCAATTCTCAGCCAAATAAATAGCAACATTTTTTTGAATACGTGCTTGGATATCGCTTGTATCTGATTTCACAAATGATTCCCCTGTAATTCGTTCGTAAAGTTCAATGTATCTGTCAGTGATTGTTTGTACAAATTCGTCAGGCATTAACGGCATTTCTTGTCCTTCCAGTCCTTGAAAACCTTTTTCAATCAACCATTGACGAACGAATTCTTTCGATAATTGTTTTTGAGGTTCATCGTTAGTTTGACGTTCTTCGTAACCTTCAGAATAAAAATAGCGCGAAGAATCTGGCGTATGGATTTCGTCAATTAAAATTACTTCACCATTTCTTAATCCAAATTCATATTTTGTGTCTACCAGAATTAACCCTCTCACAGCCGCCATTTCAGTCCCTTTTTGGAACAAAGCTCGCGTATATTTTTCCATTTGAACATAAATATGCTCTGGTATGATTCCATTTTCAATAATAGCCTCACGTGAAATATCTTCATCGTGACCTTCTTCCGCTTTACTTGCAGGTGTGATAATTGGTTCAGGAAATTTATCATTTTCTTTCATCCCTTCAGGAAGTGCAACACCACAAAGAATTCTTTTTCCTAACTTATATTCTCTTGCAGAGTGACCAGCTAAATAGCCACGAATAACCATTTCCACTCGAATTGGTTCACATGCCAAACCAACCGCCACACTTGGGTCTGGCGTTGCAATTAACCAATTTGGAACAATATCTTTAGTTGCCTCCAAAAATAAGGTTGCAACTTGATTCAAAACTTGTCCTTTGTAAGGAATTCCTTTCGGAAGAATATGGTCAAAAGCGGATATCCTATCAGAAGCCACCATTACCAATAAATCATTTTCAAGCGTGTAAACATCACGAACTTTGCCGTGGTAAACTGCTTTTTGACCTTTAAAATTAAATTCCGAAGAAGTTATTGCATTCATTTTTCGTTGCGTTTGTCTTTTATGTATTTATCTCTTTTTTCCGCTGCTTCGGATTCTTGTTTCTTTTCTTCTGCTTCGACTTCATCGAAAGCTTTTACAATTTTCTTCACCAAACCATGGCGAATGATGTCACTTTGTCCCAAGCGAACAACTCCTATTTCTTCAATATCTTTTAAAACATCAAGAACGTAAGCTAAACCAGATTTTTGTTTATTCGGTAAATCAATTTGGGACATATCGCCAGTAATCACAAATTTTGCAGTCATACCCATACGGGTTAAGAACATTTTCATTTGCATGGGTGTCGTATTTTGAGCTTCATCCAAAATCACAAATGCTTTATCCAAAGTTCTCCCGCGCATGAAGGCAAGGGGTGCAATTTCAATCACACCAAATTCCAACATATCCGCTAATTTTTCCGCAGGAATCATGTCGCGCAAAGCATCGTACAAAGGCATTAAATACGGATCGAGTTTTTCCTTTAAATCACCAGGTAAAAAACCTAGATTTTCTCCAGCCTCAACAGCAGGTCTTGTCAATACAATTCTTTTCACCTCTTTTGCTTTTAAGGCACGAACAGCCAAAGCAACCGCAGTGTACGTTTTTCCTGTTCCAGCAGGTCCAACAGCAAAAACCATATCATGTTTATCAACAGCTTGCACCAATTTCTTTTGGTTAACAGTTCTCGCTTTAATTTTTGCGCCACCATTTCCATGCACTAAAATCTCAGAACCATCATCCGTTGAGAGCATTTTAGAACCATCTTCCAACATTAAATTGTCGATGTTATTCTCCGTTAAATGATTGAATTTATGGTAATGTTGCACCAATAAATCAAACTTTCGTTCAAATTCATCCATTACTTCCTCTTCACCATTCAAGGTAATAGTATTTCCACGTGAAGTGATTTTAAGTTTAGGATAAAATGTTTTTAAATGTTTGAAATTGGCGTCATTTACACCAAATAATTCAGCGGGATTTACGCCCGTAATTTCTAAATTTCTTGTTCCAGCGTTCAACTATTTTCGAGGTATTTAGTTTGGGATTAATTGAATTACATTACTTTTGGTAAAATTATAAATTAATTAGAATATTGAATTCTGATTTTACATGCAAATCGTAACTTTAACAACAGATTCTGGCTTACAAGATTTTTATGTCGCTGCAATGAAAGGCGCCATATTGAATAAAATGCCCGCTGTTAGCATAATTGACATTTCTCATTCCATCAAACCGTTTAACGTTGCTGAAGCTGCATTTCAATTGCAATGTTGTTTCGAAGAGTTTCCGAATGGTACAATTCATATAATAGGAGTGGACAGCGAACCTAATTTGAAAGGTCCAAATACAAGCCTTCCAACAATTATGAAATATAAGAACCAATACTTTATCTCGAACGACAATGGTTTTTATGGTTCATTTTTGGATGAAAATGTTCCTGACGAAATGTATCGTTTTTCAAATATCGCCTCTTTTCCAGAGATGCTGAAATTTACAGCTAAAAATTGTTTTATAGAATTGGCAGCGAAAATTACACAAAATATACCGTTTTCAAGTTTTACAGAATCAGTCTTTGCCTATAAAAAAGCTTTTTTGCAAAAACCAATTATCGAGCAATATTTGATACAAGGAACGGTAATTCACTCAGATTCATTTGGAAATATTATTACCAACGTCAAAAAATCAGATTTCAGTCGTTTTGGTGAAAATGTTCCATTTATCATTTACTATGTTGATAAAAGTTATCATATAGATGTGATTTCAAATCATTATAATGATGTTGCAATGGGTGAACGTGTTGCGATTTTTAACAGCAATGATTTACTTGAAATTGCCATCAACCGCGGAGCAAACGGAGGAACTGGTGGTGCGACTAAATTATTTGGTGTACGTGTTGGTGATATCATTCGTATTGAATTTATTCCTGCTGGTTCTCGAACTGATATTCATTCATTCTTCTAAATCGTATGCTAACTCGAATTGTAAAAATGACGTTTCAAGAGGATAAATTGCCTGCTTTTTTTGAGCATTTCGAAGGGGTGAAATGGAAAGTAGTAACTTTTCAGGGCTGTCACGGAATGAAATTGTTGCGGGATATAAATAATCCATTAATCGTAATGACATATAGTATTTGGGATTCTGAAGAAGCATTGAATAATTACCGAGACTCCGAACTGTTTGGTCAATTATGGACTAAAATTAAACCTTGGTTTGCTGCCAAAACAGAGGCGTGGAGTGTTGAAACACATTTTGACGGTTTTTCGCAAGATTGATTTATTTAAAAAATAGATTTTTCAATTTATTTTTAAATAAAAAGCAAAGGATTTTTGAAAAGCCTTGCATTTCAATTAAATAAGCCTACCTTTACCAAAATTAATTATATTACAATGAATAAAGGAACAGTAAAGTTCTTCAATGAGACCAAAGGTTTTGGTTTTGTTGTAGATGAAGACACGAACAAAGAGTATTTTGTACACGTGACAGGTTTAATCGACAAAGTTAAAGAAAATGACGCTGTCGAATTTGATCTTCAAGAAGGTCGTAGAGGTTTGAATGCAGTTAATGTCAAAAAAGCATAATTAGTATCAATTCCGTATTGAAAGTCTCGTTGTGAAACGAGGCTTTTTTTTGTCCATTTTTTTTGAATTTTACTGTTTTGAATTGATTTTTTAAGAATTTTCTGATTTAAAAACAATCACATCGAATCTCTCGATTATCATTTGAAAATCAAGAACTTAATTAAAATCAAGTTTATTTTATGAATTGAAAGGATTTGAGTATTTTTTCGCCAGTCTCTGAAAAGATAGAAAATTTATCTTTTTCACACGTAAATGTTAGAACATAAGCTTTGTTTTTAAATACCCAATAGTATTGTTCAAATTGTAAATTTAATTGATCGTGCATTCCAGAATAAATTATTTTATGATATTCGTTTTTTGTGTTTTCAATTCTTTTACTTTCAATCAAGTTCGCATTTTTAACCATTGTTTTAATTTGGCTCTCTGATATTTCGGTATACTTATCAATGTCAATATTTTTTCCTGTTAAATCTTGAATCAGTAGATTTACATTTTCCTTGAATTTATCGCTCCCTGATTCTAAAGGAGAAAAAAGTATAAAATTTGTGCCCATTTCTCCACTTTCATCAAGTACCCATGTCGAAGGATATTGGATTGTATAATTTAATTGGTTAAATGTTTTCCAACTAATATCCTTATTTTGAATCTTGTCTTTCGTATCTTTTTTTGAAATTGACTGACCAAAAGATAGAATTGAAATTAAGAGAAAAGAGGTTAGTAATTTGTTCATATTTATTAACTTTATTAAGCTATCAATCTAATTTAATTAATTGGTTTTTTGTTTTGATTGTACGTTTTCAAACAAACGAATAAGCTAAAATTAATGAATGATATTCTATTTAAACGCTTCCTTAAATTACCTTAATTTTATTGAGTTGACTAGTTCGACAATAAAAACTATTTCGAAATGGGATGTCTTATCATTTCACTAACTTTTATTAAATCGTATTTTTGGCGATGTCATTTATAATTTCTAAATGATGTTTTGTGTGAATTCTTAGGAATTTCTTGGTTCTATTGACTTTTAAATTACCGAAAAATGGATGATTAAAATACTTGTCTGAAATAATTGATTCTAAGTCTTGAATATTTATTTTGGTTATTTCCAAATGTTCTCTTAATGTTTTTTCATCAAACGCTTTAGGAGCAACAGCTTTAGGAGATTTTGCTTTACCTCGTGGAATTTTTTTCAAAACAAAAACAACTTCTCTCGAAAGTTTGAAGCACCATTTGTAATTTTTTGGTTCCGATATTTTCAACTGTTCAATAATAAGATTAATAACAAGTAAACTATGTTCGATATGCCAACCAATAGTTGAATTTGAAACATTCATATTGACAGTTTCTTGAAATGAAATTTTATTTGCGAGCTCCTCTAATTGTACATTTAATTTTTTCATATTCTTATCTTTATTAAGCTACTTCTGAAGTAACGATAAGTCAAAATTATCATTTGATAATAAATTTGATTAAAACTTATTTTAAAGTGCTGAAATTAATTTAGTTAGCGACAATAGTTATTTGAAGCTTATCATCTAAAGTTAACTAAATTATTTAATTCTTTGTTACTGTTAGGGATTTTAACGAACAACAAAAAATAATGAAAGAAATTGAATTCCACGAAACATTACAATTTTAAAGGCTTAAAATTGGCATTTTAGAAAAAGAGAAACAAATGTTACCGATTTAGTCTTTTAATTCATCAATTTGCCGCTCAATATCTGCTGCTTTTGCAACTAATTCGTCGGACTTTGAACGATTAATGGTGCTCATCTTGAAAGCTTCTTCGAGCAATTTACGATGCTGCTCTTGCAACACTTCTTTTTGGGACTTCTTTTTGAAAAACGAAAACATATTTTAAAAACAAACGAATTAAAAATTAGTTCAGTAAGTAGCCGTTTCTTTCAAATAATTATTTTTCTAGGTATGTGTTTTTATCATAATTTTCAACTAATTTCATAGAGTTAATTTTTTTTTTACCGTTTAATATTTTTTGGTTAAGGTGTTTTCGGTAAATTAAAAATTATTTCAGCCTTAAATTATAGTCTATGAAGTTTTTGTTTTTAACTCTTCTTTTAGTTGTCTCAAGTGCAATTAGCGCTAAAGAAACCAAGTTACGTGTTTTAAGTTGGAACATCAAAATGCTACCGCGTCAGTATAATCTTGCGATCAAACATTTTCCTTTAAAACGAATTAATTTAATTTCAGAGCAAATTTTGTCTGATTCAATTGATGTTGTTTGTTTTCAAGAATTATTTGATACAAAGGCAAATAAACGCATGAAGGAACAACTTTTAAAACAATTTCCTTTCGTAATCGGTCCGGCAAATGAATCCAAAAGTATTTTTAGGTTAAGTAGTGGAGTTATTTTTTATAGTCGCTATCCAATTCGTAAATTAGAAACGGTTGAATTTAGCGATTGTCAAGAAGACGATTGTGTTGCGAAAAAAGGCGCTTTACTAATTGAAGCCGATGTTAATGGTAAGAAAATTCAATTGTTGGGGACTCACATGAATGCTTCTGGAGGAGAACAAGTTAAAATTAACCAATTAAAACAAATTCAAAAGTTAATTGAAAAGCATTCTAAAAACGGTATTCCTCAATTGATTTGTGGCGATTTCAATATCCGAAAAACAGATAGGAAGTTGTACCAAATGATGTTGGATTTTTTCAAAGCTAACGATGGTCCGATTTCAGGCGAATTGCAAAACACCTTTGATCCAAAAAATAACGATATGTGCGCTAAAGAAAAAGGCGATGCTCGTTTGATTGATTTTATTTTCTTTAGAGCAAATGAAAACAAAGAGTCGCGCGAATCTTGTCGTGAAATTCGTCGTTACAGAAAAGAATGGGGAAAAAAGAACAAAGATTTATCCGATCATTTCGCTTTATGGATGGAAGTTATTTTGTGAATTTTAATCTTCAATTGGTGATTTTGGCATTCTAAGTTGAATTATAATTGCAGAAACAATTGTTAGTAATCCGATAACAAATATGGCGTAAGTAATTCCAAATATGTCTGCTATAATTCCAGAAACAATAGCGCCAAAAGCATAACCTAGATCGCGCCAAAGTCTAAAAATACCAATGCATTCAGCCCGTTGATTGGCGGAAACTTTTTGAGCAATAGCAGTTAAAAAAGTAGGGTAAACTAACGCAGTTCCTAATCCTAAACTTACCGTTATTAACACAAATCCATAAAAAGATTCCGAATAAGGAATGAATAAAATCGCAATTCCTTGCAGTAACATTCCCCAAAATAACATTTTTTTCTTTGAGAAACTATCCGCCATTTTCCCTGTAAAGAGTTGACCAATTCCCCAAACAGCCGGATAAATTGCAGCAATTAGACCGATTGTGACCACATCATATTGATGCATCAAAACAATCGGTAATAATCCCCAAATCATTCCATCGTTGAGGTTGTTTACTAATCCTGCTTGTGTTACTGAACTCAAGGTTTTATCTGTAAAAGTTGTAGCAATAAACACATTTGAAAGTTCTTTTTTGAAGCTAATCGAATTATCTTGTTGCATAAAAGTGCGCGTATCTTTTACGAAAAAGTAGGAAAGAAACAAACCAAGTAGCGACAAAGCTATTCCCATGTAAAAGGGATAAGGATTCACACCATATTTATTTGCAATATAAGCTGAAAAAAAGGCACTAATTCCAACTGCTAAATAACCTGTAAATTCATTTAATCCCATAGCTAAACCACGATTTTTGTCCCCCACTAGATCAATTTTCATGACCACTGTACTGCTCCAGGCCAAGCCCTGATTGATCCCAAGTAAGACATTTGCGAACACAATCCAATTCCAACTAGGTGCATAAATCAACACAAACGGAACTGGAACTGCAAAAATCCAACCTATGACTAGCAAGTTTTTACGCCCGATTTTATTAGCAAATTTTCCAGCGAAATAGTTGGTAATAGCTTTTGCGGTTCCAAATGCAACAATGAAGGAAAGAATCGCTGTTTTAGAAGCAATATCAAATTCTAATTCTGCAAAACGCGGAAAGATACTTCGTTCCAAACCAATCATTCCGCCAACGAAAGCATTCACTAGCAGTAACAAACTAAATTGCTGCCAATTCGCGCAAATTCCAAATTTTACGTTTTCTTTTTGCATAGATTGTCAAAGCGCAAAGTTAATTTTATGGATGATTATATTACTATTTCTTTTGAAACCTAGATTACATTGAATGAAATAGAAGTGATTAATTTCGCTTAAAAATTCAGCAATATAAAAACAATTAAAGCGCTTTTATTCGGAGAGTTTTATGCGATAGCATTAGAATTGATTTTAAAAAATATTCGGACTAATGAAATCAGTGGGTATGTGAAAATTATTGGCTTCCTCACGACCTATTTATCAACTTTTCTATCTCGTAGATTACCTTACAAAATGGTTTGTTTTCCCTCGATTTTTAACTGATATTGTCGGGTCATTTATTTTATTTACCCAAATAACCAAGTTTGTTAAATCTACTAAGTTAGCTCCTCCATCCTTTTCAAAAATTCAAAATCAAGTGGTGTTATACCATTTTCATCGTTGGTTTTATTTTTATGGTCATCTTGTTGTAGGCACCCGACCAATTTGGATGATGTTTCAACGACTCAGCTACGAATGGTAACCCGGATAAGGAATGCGACTGCTTCACTAAAGTTTTTTAGTGAAAATGATTTCACTAAAAAGTTACCGTCAAATGTCCATCCTTTGAAGGATTTGAGATTTTCATTTATTTCAGACTCGCTGAATTTAATGCTTTTTTGTTTTAAATCAGCATAATTTTATGAATGTAAATCACAATCAGAGATGAAAACGTATCAATTTTCACGATTTTTAATTTTCCCCTCGCTTTATCTAGTTGTTTTTCTATTCACTCTCAAAGGAATATTGATTTGTTTAAATACTTCCTCTATTTTATAATTATTTCTAATCACTTAAATAGCTTTATATTAAAATATTTTTGACCTATTTGTCCTGAGTTTTTAAATTTAAAATCTACAATCTTTTGGTTTTGAGGCAATAATCTATCCAAAAAAAAAGGAGGTAGCAGTTTACCTACTTGATTCAATTTTTTTTTTGATTCCAAAATCTGTAAATAGATTGATGTATCTTGCTTGCACTACTTTTTCTTTATTTACATACCAATTTAAGATTTTTGACAAGATTTATAAAGCCATCAACGCATCTTTGTTCTTGAGGTGACGAATTTTTCCATCAAATTAATTTTTGATACTAACCGCGCAAGTTAACGAATCATGTTCAAAACTAGTGCGTAGGATTAATGAATGAAAAAAAGATATTACCCTAAAAATCATTTTTTTATACTTTATGTTGGTGGCTCTCGAAGTATCATTGCCGTTATTTTTTGTAAGCTAGAGATTACCTAAATTTCACAGAATTAGCCGATGTATTTAAAGCAATTACTGAAACTGGAAAGCTGAAAACAGATTTCGTTTGTCAAAGTAAGGTATTGAAATAAAATATTTTGATTAGTTCAAAGATGGGTTTTATAAAACGCTATTTTTTATGTTTAAGATTAATTAGCTATTTTTCGTAAATTGTAGAATTATTATAAAGTAAATAAAATGGAAAAATTAGAAGTTCTTATTCCTACCGATTTCTCAGTTCACGCTGATTTTGGGTATATTTTGGTTGAAAAAATCAGAAATTCTTTCTTTGAACGGAATTTAAGAATTGTTCCGCTTTCAATCTTTTCACATATAAGGAATTATTGGAATAGCAGTTTTACTTGGCCTTATTGGCGTATTCTCAATTATAAAGGTTAAAATGTGTGATATTTTAGTAAGTCAACTTTTTTCTTCATTTCGGGGATTATCATATTGTTTACAATTGTCGGAACTTTCTTCTATGGAATTGTTAAAGATACTCTTCCTCTTTGATACTAATTTTTTCAAATTTATCTGTCATCTGAACAACCATTTTTAGCGGAATGTAACCTGTGTGACAATTAGAAAGATTCAATTTATTCAATTTTGCAAAAAAAAATAGGTTTATGGAAATTTTAGGATATTTAGCCTCCATTTTAATAGGAATTTCACTTGGATTAATAGGTGGCGGAGGTTCTATCTTAACGGTTCCAGTTTTGGTTTACTTGTTTAAAGTTGAACCAATGTTGGCCACAGCTTATTCACTTTTCATAGTTGGCGCTAGTAGTTTAGTTGGTGCTTATCCAAAATATAAGCAAGGAATGATAAATCTTAAAACAGCCTTAGTTTTTGGTATTCCTTCAATAATAGTTGTTTTTGCAACGAGAAAGTTTATCGTTCCAGCAATTCCAGCTGAGATTTTTTCGTTAGGAAGTCTAGTCGTGACAAAATCAATTTTGATGATGATTTTATTTGCTATTTTGATGGTCGCAGCCTCTATTTCAATGATTAGAGAAAAGAAATTAAAAATTAAGGAGAAGGAGGAAGAGCAAGTTTTTAATTATCCATTGATTATTGTTGAAGGTTCAGTAGTGGGTGTTTTAACTGGGTTAGTTGGAGCAGGGGGTGGATTTTTGATTATTCCAGCTTTGGTTATGTTAAGTAAACTACCGATGAAAATGGCAGTTGGTACGTCTTTATTAATCATCGCTGCAAAGTCACTAATTGGTTTTACGGGCGACTTGTCCATCAATGCCGACAAAATGGATTGGTCTTTATTGGGAATAGTCACTGGATTAGCAATTGGCGGGATATTTATCGGAAATTGGTTTTCTAAATCAATAGACGGTGATAAATTGAAAAAAGGATTTGGATGGTTTGTGCTGGTGATGGGAATTTACATTATCGTAAATGAATTATTTCTTAAAATGGGTGGAGTTCACTAAAAAAAAATCGCTTCTAATCAACTGAATAAATAAAATAAAAAATTAAATCAATAATCACAGATTTAAGAACCAATGAAGAATAGAGTGATGGACATTCTTCTTTTTAAGTTAATCATCCTCTAGATTTGTTTGAACCAAAGTTGAAGAGTTAAAGCAATATGACAAATTAATTATTGTGTACAGAAACAACGTAGCGGCTAGAAATACAAAAATGAAATTTGAATCTCGAGATGTAAAAAATAGTGAAAACCAAAGTGTTTGGCAAAACTTTAAATGCTACTTTATAGAATTTTTTCTCCCAATTTCTAAAAATGCAACTCAGTGAAGGGTTGCATTTTTTTGTATCAAAGTAGTCCTTTGCAATCCTTTGTTAAAAAGAGTCATTTAGAATAAAAGAAATGCACTAATTCTAAGTTTGAATTATCCCAACATTGTATCTTTTTTCAATCGGTGCGTGATTCGCCATTTCGATTCCCATGGAAATAATTTTACGGGTATCAGCTGGGTCAATAATTGCATCAATCCAGAGACGACTAGCTGCGTAATAGGGTGAGATTTGTTCGTCATAACGATTTTTAATGTTGTCGAATAATTCTTTTTCACGCTCTGGAGTAATTTCTTCTCCTTTATTTTTTAAAGTTGCAACTTCAATTTGAAGCAATGTTTTCGCTGCTGCGGCACCACTCATTACAGCGATTTCAGCCGTCGGCCAACCAACAATTAAGCGAGGATCAAATGCTTTTCCACACATCGCATAATTTCCAGCTCCATAAGAATTTCCCATTACAATTGAGAATTTTGGAACAACTGAATTTGCCATTGCATTCACCATTTTTGCGCCGTCTTTGATAATTCCGCCATGCTCACTTTTTGAACCAACCATAAAGCCTGAAACATCATGTAAGAAAATTAAAGGGATGTTTTTTTGATTGCAATTCATAATAAATCGTGCTGCCTTATCTGCTGAATCTGAATAAATTACACCTCCAAATTGCATTTCGCCTTTCGCATTTTTTGCAATTTCACGATTGTTAACAACAATACCAACACTCCAACCATCCACACGTGCATAGGCCGTGATGATTGATTTTCCGTAAGTTGCTTTGTATTCTGTATATTCGGAATTGTCAACTAAACATTTCAAAATTTCTTTTGTGTTATAGGGTTTTGATCTATCCGAAGGCATGATTCCATAAACATTCTTTATATTCACTTGCGGTTCTTCAGCTTGAATTCTATCAAAACCTGCATTTTCTTTTTGACCAATTCTGCTTATTAAATCGCGAATCGTTTTCAAGCATTCTTGGTCGTTTTCAACTTTATAATCACATACACCTGAAATTTCTGTTTGTGTAGTTGCACCTCCAAGTGTTTCATTGTCAATGCTTTCTCCAATTGCTGATTTAACTAAATAAGAACCAGCCAAAAAAATGGTACCAGTGCCATTTACAATTAATGATTCGTCAGACATGATAGGTAAATAAGCTCCACCAGCCACACAGCTTCCCATTACCGCAGCAATTTGAACAATTCCCATTGCACTCATTTGCGCATTATTTCTAAAAATACGTCCGAAGTTTTCTTTATCTGGAAAAATTTCTTCCTGCATTGGTAAATAAACGCCTGCAGAATCTACTAGGTAAATAATCGGTAATTTATTTTCCATTGCAATTTCTTGCGCTCTTAAATTTTTCTTCCCTGTTATTGGAAACCAAGCTCCAGCCTTGACTGTGGCATCATTAGCAACAACAATACATTGTTTGCCTTTGATAAATCCAATCACAACCACCACTCCTCCCGAAGGACAACCGCCGTGTTCTTTATACATGCCAAAACCAGCTAAAGCTCCGACTTCAACTTGTTCTGCATTTGGATCGAGCAACAACTCAATACGTTCACGAGCAGTGAGTTTGCCGTTTGCGTGTAATTTTTCAATTCGTTTTTTTCCACCACCTTCATATATTTTTGAAAGTTGTTGTTCCAAAGCGCTAATTTTTAAACGCATTTGGTCATCGTTGAAATTAAACTCTAATTCTTTTGGAGAAATTGCCATGTTTTTGATTTGGGACTCAAATATAACAAAAGGAACTTGGTTGAAAGTCCAAAATTCGACTTGAAATGCTACATTTGTTTAACAAATTTTAAAGTTTATTGAAATGGCGTTGCATTGGAAGATATTGATTGGAATGGGTCTAGGTGTAATTTGGGCTTTAGTGTCTGGTTATATGGGGTTCAACGAATTCACAATAGACTGGATAGATCCATTTGGTAAAATTTTTATTAATTGCCTGAAATTCATTGCGATTCCATTAGTCTTATTCTCAATTGTAAGTGGTGTTTCTAGTCTCGGAGACTTAACACAATTGGGTAGAATTGGAGCTAAGACTTTTGGTTTGTATTTAGTTACGACCGTTTTATCTGTTTCTATTGGTCTTATTTTAGTGAATCTTTTTCATCCTGGAAAAAATGCTGATTCGCAAAAAAATAGATTGCGTTATGAGGTTTGGGCTCAGAGTCAAGGAATTGAGGTAAAAGATGGTAGAAATACCCTAATGAATGCCGATTCAAGTATGAAAGCAGAAATTTTAGCCGAATTAAAATTAGAGCAAGGTACATCTGAATATCAAACATTGGAATCAAAAAAAGCGCAAGCTAGTGCTGCTGAACCTGGGCCCTTGCAACCACTAATAGATATTGTTCCAGAGAATTTGGTTTTGTCTTTGACCGATAGCCGATTAATGTTACAAGTTATTTTCTTCGCTTTATTTTTCGGTATTTCTTTGTCGTTATTACCCAAAGAAATAGTTGGAACAGTCGCTTCTTTTTTTGTTGGAATGAATGAGATTTTTATTAAAATGGTGAATATAGTCATGCAAGGTGCACCATTTTTCGTTTTTTGTTTAATGGCAGGTGTTTTGGCGAAAATAGCGGATACGCCACAAGAAATCTTTGAAATGTTCAAAAGTCTCAGTTTCTATGCAGTAACTGTTTTGTTAGGACTATCTATTTTATTATTCGGGTTTTATCCACTTTTATTGAAAATTTTTAGGGTTCCAATTTCATACATTACTTTTTTTAAAGAAATGAGTCCAGCTCAATTTTTAGCATTTTCAACAAGTTCAAGTGCTGCAACCTTGCCTGTCACTATAAAATGTGTAGAAGATGGATTAAAGGTTCCTAAAAAAGTATCTGATTTCGTTTTGCCAATTGGAGCAACTGTCAATATGGATGGAACTTCTTTATACCAAGCGGTTGCAGTAATATTTTTAGCGCAATATCATGCTGTTGATTTATCAATCGCGCAACAATTAGGAATTGTAGCAACGACCACATTAGCATCTATTGGAGCTGCTGCCGTTCCGAGTGCGGGTTTAATTATGTTAATGTTTGTGCTAACTTCGGTAGGCTTAAATCCTATGTGGATAATTATTATTTATCCAATTGATAGAATTTTGGATATGTGTCGAACTGTTATAAACATCACAAGTGATTCGACTGTAGCGGCTATTATTGCAAAAACGGAGGAAGGTAAATGACAGGAAGTGAACAATTTAAGTTTTTATAATCAATCATTTATGCACGTTCTCATAACAAATAAGCACTTTAAATCTCTTTGAAGTGCTCTTTTAAATTTGTTATTCTTAATTAATAACATAATAGGCTAAAAGTAAAATATCAACAGAAATTGTCACAACCGTGGAAATCATTATCCATTTCATAGGATAAACAGCTAATAAAAAACTCATTGTCACCATTGTGGGGATTAAGATTGCAACTAGAGCCAAAGTACTTTCAATTGCTCCCATTCCAACAGTAATACCACCTAAACAGCCCACTAATAATAATATAACTGCAATCCATCCAAAGCGGTTGAATTCTAAGTCATCTGTAAAATTTGTCGTTTCCATAATCTATTTTTTTAAGGTTAAGCAAATTTCTCTCTTTTCCAGAAGACAGTAAATGACATTACAAGGTAAATTTAATTGACTTTTTTTCTATTTTATTCCTGATAATTATCAGTTTTATTATTTTAAAAAATTATTAAATTCTACGTTTTATTAAACTAAAAGGTAGGTTCGTAAACTCAAATGTGCTTTTCACAAGCTGAAACGGTTCTTTCACAAAGTGGATTAAAAAGTTTTGGAGAAAGAGTATACATTTACACAAAATCTGTAAGCATGCAAAAAATAGTATTTATAAGTCTTCTGTTTCTAAGTTTGAATTTATTAGTTCAAACTAAAATCACATTTAGAGATTCCAAACAGCATGTCATCACGGGTGAACTAATTGGTTCCAATTTATCTTATCATCTTTTTGAATCTAAAAAAATTACCCAAAAAACTAATTTTTTTTTATCAGAACTAAAAGGTAAATATTCGTTAACTGAATACAAAACTTGGCAAACAGGTGATTTTGTAGGAAGATTAGACGAAATGAAGATTTATAAATTTGCAATTAATCAACTTGATCAAAACCTGCAAATAAGAGAAGTGACAGACGATGACGAAGAAGTGATTGGTTTTTCACACAGTTTAAACGCTTAAGGAAGAATCTCCATTTATGAATGACCTATTTAACATTTACAAATCAACGCCAGTATCATCACCAACTTACCGCTACATTTATATTAAAACGACCAAATAGAACCATTATCTTTTTTAGCTG
>Ga0105050_10005260_pt1 | contig 16700 bp, 20 predicted proteins | sample FRY01_FD_78088 | JGI IMG/M metagenome (GOLD analysis project Ga0105050, IMG submission 78088) | Freshwater microbial communities from Lake Fryxell liftoff mats and glacier meltwater in Antarctica - FRY-01 | ecosystem: Environmental > Aquatic > Freshwater > Ice > Glacier meltwater ... | reverse complement strand
GGTGCCTCGACGAAAATCCTGCCTTATGACGGTATTCTGTTCCGCTCAGCCGTACGGGCCCACCTGCAGCATCCCCAGCATCAGGGCATCCTCGCGCGCGCCTTCGCCAGCGCTGCCGATGAGTTGCGCGAAACAGGCCTCACCGCTGCCAAAGCAGGAGCAGATGAGGTGGTGCCGCAAGAGTGGCCGCCGCCCGAATTGCAGACAGAGCGTGCAGAGGCTGGAAAAGGCCGCAAAGCTGCCTGCGCCATGATCCGCCCCCAGAGTCGGAATTACCGATGTGGTTTTTGCGGGCCGATCTGCGTGCAATCCTAGCCCTTGAGCATCCTTAGCCCCTGAGTCGCGTCCGTGCGCACCGCAAGCCGCAGGCCGGGTTCATCCCCCGCTTTGAGTGCAGCGAGGATCAGGCGGTGGTGGTGCGGCGGGTCAGAGCGTTTGAGCCTCGCATAGAGCGCCCGCATCGTCGGCCCGAGTTGCAGCCAGACCGTTTCGGTCATTGCCAAAATCGCCGGAGCCTGCGCGCGCAGGTAAAGCGTGCGGTGAAACTCGAGGTTCATGCGGATGTAGCCGCTGGCATCCTGCCGCGCGACCATTTGACTGACCCCTTGATTGATCGCCTCCAACCGTTCGATCAGTGCGAAATGCGCGCGCGGCAGGGCGCGGGTGGCAAGTTCGGGTTCGAGCAGCGCGCGCAGGGTCGCCAATTCCTCGATCCGGTCATTGGAGAGCGCGGGCGTGCTGACCCGGCCGGATGACGAGATTTGCAGCGCGCCCTCAGCGGCCAACCGCCGCACCGATTCGCGCGCGGGTGTCATCGAGACATCGTAATACTTGCCGATGCCGCGCAGGGTGAGGGATTGGCCGGGTTCAAGTTCGCCATGCATGATGCGTGCGCGCAGCGACCGATAGACCCGGTCATGGGCGGCAAGGGTCGGATCGACGGGGCGCTGAGTGAGCATGATCAGATTGTGATCACAAATGCGGCGCGGGTCAATCTGTGAAGCGGACCCGGTGCAGGGTTTCGCCATGGGCGCGCAGCCAGCGACGACATTCCGCGTGGGTCGGAAAGAGCCGCTCGACCACTGTCCAGAAGGCAGCGGAATGATTCATTTCGGCCAGGTGCGCGACCTCATGCGCGGCGACGTAATTCAGCACGGCGGGAGGTGCCATCACCAGTCGCCATGAATACATCAGCGCCCCGGCGGAGGAACACGAGCCCCAGCGCGAGCGGGTGTCGCGTAGCGTGAGGCTTTTGTATTTGCGCCCAAGTTGGGCCGCGTAGTGGTCGGAAGCCTGTGCCAGATGGTCGCGGGCCTGCGCCTTGAGAAAGGTCTGCAATCGGCTGGTCGTCCGCGCCGCAACCTCCTCCGGCACGATCAGCGCCCCATCGCGCAGGGTCAGCCGCCGGACCGCGCCGCTGATCACCGGCATTTCGACGCCCCTAAAGAGAAGATGCCCGCCGACGCCGGGGCGCTGATCGGTGCCCATGCCGGCCAGATGCCCACGCAACCAGTCTTCGCGGTCGCGCAGAAAGGCTATCGCCTCACGTTCGGGTGCGCGCGGCGGCAGGGTCAGTGTTACCCGTCCGTCAAGCCGCGATACCCGCAGCGACAGCCGCCGCGCCCGTGCGGACCGCCGCAACGATACCGTGATCGGGGGGTTGCCGGGCAGGACATGTTGACCCATATGCGCCCTCCGGGCTGATCAATGTGCCAAAGGCTTTGACACTGTCAGAGGCTTATGGCAGGGGACGGCGATGCGCCGCAAGGCCAAGACATTTTGCGATGCGCCGCGAGGCGAAATCAACCAAAAGGACAATCCATGCCCAAAGCCGAATGGGGAAAGAAGCGTATCTGCCCGACCACGGGCAAGCGCTTTTACGACCTGAACGCCAGTCCGATCGTCAGCCCCTATAGCGGGCTGGTGGTGACGCTGGATCTGGGCAAGAGCCGCACCATGGTGGCCGATGCCGAGGACATGCAGACCAAGAAGCTCAAGGTCGTCGAGGACGAGGATGATCTGCTGCTGGACGACGAAGAAGCCGAAGACGATGTCGATCTGGGTGATGAAGTGCTCGAGGATGATGAGGAGGACGATGACGTGTCCTTTGACGATCTGGCCGATGTCGCGGTTGACGACGATCTTTGAACAAACACACCCATATGGGTGATGCAAATCCGAATGCAGGCGGGATTTTCCACTTGATCTCGCCTGTCCTGCTCGCTTAGAGAGCGGGGCGCGCGCCGCAGACGGTGCAGACAGTGTGGGGCCATAGCTCAGATGGGAGAGCGCTTGCATGGCATGCAAGAGGTCAGGGGTTCGATCCCCCTTGGCTCCACCAAAAACTCCATAAAACGCTCTGAAATATAAAGAATTTTGTCCATTGTTGCGGCGGCCTGCCATTTGAACGGCCACTTGCCATTATGTCTATTGCCGTCTGATTTTGACCTGAAGTCCTCTTCGACATCGTCTTGTGGAATCGGAATGTCCGCCCAGTGATGGGGGTAATCCCCCCATTCTTAACGGGGTGCATCCGTAGAATTTAGCCAGCCATTAACAGTTTTCGGGCGGTTGTGATGCCGCCGACGCTGAAGTTCGGACGACCGTGAGGTGGGATCACCATGATCTGTTCATCGGGGCTTGCGTGGCCCCATCATGGGACATGGTCCTCTCTTCATCTGTAGATCGGTTTGTACTCAAGCAGAATCTCCGCGTCCGTCTCGGCAAGAAAACCCTGCTAGAGCAGCTCCTTACTTTCGGCACGGATTGTCCCCATGACGATGATCGCGGGGCGTGTCTGTGAGAACCGTTCATGCAAGGTCCGAATGCTACCATAACCGCATGCCTGACGGCCGGTCGGCCGACACCCTGTGTTTCGGGTCAAGACCCTGCCACCAAGCCGATGCAAGTACTCCCGCTTGTCTCACCTCCTGACTGCCGCTAGGTCTGACGTAAGAATACAAGAGGAGTGGCGCATGTTTACCGGGATCATCACAGCCGTGGGTCAGGTGCTGACGCTCGATCAGCAGGGCGATCTGCGCGCCCGGATCGGGACCAACCCGCCGCTGGCAGGGCTGGAGATTGGTGCCTCGGTGGCCTGTGACGGGGTCTGCCTGACGGTGATCGACTTTGGCCAAAGTTCAGAGACTGCGGGCTGGTTCGATGTGCAGATTTCGGCCGAGACGGTGGGCCTGACCAACATCGGCCATAATGGCTGGTCGGTCGGGCACCTGATCAATCTGGAACGCGCGCTCAAGGTGGGCGATGAGTTGGGCGGTCATATCGTGTCGGGTCATGTCGACGGGATGGCCGAGGTGACCCGGTTGCGTGACGAGGGCGACAGCACGCGGATGACCTTTCGTGCGCCGGAGCATCTGGCCCGGTTCATCGCTTCCAAGGGGTCGGTGGCACTGAATGGCACGTCGTTGACGGTCAATGAGGTCGATGGCTGTGATTTTGGCGTCAACGTGATCCCACATACCAAGGCGGTGACGACCTGGGGCACGACAAAGCTGGGTGACCGGATCAATCTGGAGATCGACACAATGGCTCGCTATGTCGCCCGGTTGCGGGAGTGGGACTGATGTCGGGGGCGGCTTCCAGTTCGAATCGTGGTCCGAAGCTCGGCCCGAATTGCGGCCCGTATCACGGCCCCGGGCATAACAACGGACCGACGATGGAACCGGGTGAAAGCTGGCGTCGCTTTGCGTGGACGCGTGCGCGTGCGGCGCTGTTGCCGACGCTGCCGATCGAGGTTGTCCGATTGCGGGTGAAACGTGCGGCCGAGATTGGTCTTGATTACCGCACCTATGCGAGTGTCCGTGCTGCGAGCGGGCATGATGTGGTGGCGTTTCTGTTTTCCACCAACGCCTTGCGCCTGTTGCCACAGCACCCGGCGCTGCCGGTGGACCGGGCGACGAAGCTGGCGGCGATCCATGGGTGCGGGCGGGTGGCGCTGGTGCAGGGAGCATTGACCCCGGCTACGGTATTGCAGGCGGGGGCAGGGGTGATCGACGCGGCGGCTTTGGCGCCTTTGCCCTTCGCGAGCTATCCGCAGGCGCGGGCGGTGCTCCGTGCGGCCTTGGCGGGGGTGCCTGCGGACCGGGTGGTCTTGGTTGGTGATCTGGGGCTGGAGCGGGACTGGTGTGCGGCGGGCGCGCTGGCCTATTACCTGCCGGCGGAGCGGTATTTCGGGGCGGTTTGAATTGCGCGCACGGCACCGAGGCGCCTTCTGTCCAGTGGACAGAAGGCCGGGGCCTTGGCCGGAGGCGCAAGCCGGAGGGCAATCGCTTTGTGATGGCTTCGAGACCTATCCAGTCGGGGCGCGACTGCCTGGGTAGGCGCGGCAACGCGCCTGCCGGGGGCAGGCAGGCGCGTCCCGATTTGTCCGGGGACAAAATCGGGGAATAAAGAACGTGACACGCACAGTTCCCCTGCGGGCTTGCAGACCCGCTGCGCCACTTGCCCCACTGGCCTTTGACCGCGCGCCGCGTTATGGGGCGGATTAACCCGCGCGAGAGTGATCATGCCAGACAGCCTGCCCGAATATCACGATGCCGTCTCCAGTATCGAAGAGATCATTGACGATGCCCGCAATGGCCGGATGTTCATTCTGGTCGATCATGAGGACCGCGAGAACGAAGGCGATCTGGTGATCCCGGCGCAGATGGCGACGCCGGATGCGATCAACTTCATGGCGACGCATGGGCGCGGGCTGATCTGTCTGTCGCTGACGGGCACGCGGGTAGATCAACTGGGCCTGCCGCTGATGGCCTCGCAGAATTCATCGCGCCATGAAACCGCTTTCACCGTGTCGATCGAGGCGCGCGAAGGGGTGAGCACCGGGATTTCGGCGCATGACCGGGCGCTGACGGTGTCGGTGGCGATCGACGGGACCAAAGCGGCGGCGGATATCGCGACGCCGGGGCATGTGTTTCCGCTGCGCGCGCGCGATGGCGGCGTGCTGGTGCGGGCCGGGCATACCGAGGCAGCAGTCGATATTTCCCGCCTCGCCGGACTGAACCCGTCCGGCGTGATCTGCGAGATCATGAAGGAAGACGGCTCGATGGCGCGGCTGCCCGATCTGGTGGCATTTGCGCAGCGCCACGGGCTCAAAATCGGGACGATCAGCGACCTGATCGCCTATCGCCGCCGCAATGACAATCTGGTGCGGCTGCGCGAAGAACAGGTGATCACGTCCGAATTCGGCGGCGACTGGACCCTGCGGATCTATACCGACGAGACGCAGGGGGCGGAGCATATCGCGCTGATCAAGGGCGATATATCCGGCGATGATCCTGTGCTTGTGCGGATGCATACGCTGGATCCGTTGCTGGATGTGGTGGGGACCGGTTCTGCCGGACGGGCGGCGGAGTTTGGCGCGGCGATGCGGCTGATAGCGGCAGAGGGGCGCGGCGCGCTGGTGCTGTTGCGCGACCTGCATATGAAGCTGGCGGCGGCAGAAGAAGTCTCGCCGCAGACGCTGCGGCAATATGGGCTGGGGGCGCAGATCCTGTCCTCGCTCGGCCTGTCGCAGATCGTCCTGCTGACCAATTCACCCAAGCCACGCGTGGTCGGGCTCGAGGCGTATGGCCTTGAAATCGTGGGCACACGCAAGATTCCGGGAGTGCAGTGATGGCAGGTGCGACTCATCAATCCCTGAGCGGGCCCAGCTTTGACAAGCCGGTCAAGCTGTTGATCGTGGTGGCGCCTTATTACAAGGACATCGCCGATCATCTGATCGCAGGCGCACAGGCCGAGATCGAGGCGGCTGGCGGAACATGTGAACTGGTCGAGGTGCCGGGGGCGCTCGAAGTGCCGACGGCGATCGGGATTGCCGGGCGGATGGCGGATTTTGATGGTTATGTGGCGCTGGGCTGTGTGATCCGGGGCGAGACGACGCATTATGACACGGTGTGCAACGATTCCTCGCGGGCGCTGAGCCTGCTGGGATTGCAGGGGCTGTGTATCGGCAACGGCATCCTGACCGTGGAAAACCACGCACAGGCCGCGGTGCGGGCCGATCCCGCCGGGCAGAACAAGGGCGGCGGGGCGGCGGCGGCGGCGCTGCATCTGATCGCGCTGGCGCGCCGCTGGGGCCGGGCGGAAAAGGGCGTGGGCTTTGGCCGCGGCGCCGGATTTGGCCGGGACGACGCATGACCCTCTCCAACAATGCCATTCGCAAGATGAAATCGGCGGCGCGGTTCTATGCCGTGCAGGCGCTGTTTCAGATGGAGGCCAGCGGGCAGGTCGTCGATACCGTGATCCACGAGTTCGAGACGCATCGCTTTGGTGCGATTTTCGACGAGCAGGAGATGCTTGAAGGCGACGTCGATACATTTCGCGCGTTGATGAAGGATGCGGTGAACAATCAGGCGCAGATCGACCAGATGACTGACCGCGCATTAGTCGCGAAATGGCCGATTGCGCGGATTGATCCGACGTTGCGCGCGCTCTTTCGTGCCGCAGGGGCCGAGATGGTGGCGGCAAAGACGCCGCCGCGTGTGGTGATCAGCGAGTTTGTCGAGATCGCCAAAGCGTTTTTTCCCGAGGGCAAGGAGGCGAGTTTCGTCAATGCGGTGCTCGATCATATGGCGCATGAGGCGCGGCCCGGTGGTTTTTGACTATTAGGAGCCTAACATGTCACAATTTCCCGACGGTCCCGACCTGCTTGCTCCGCATCGGCGCAAGTTCATGGGGCTGGGCATTGTCCTGATCATCCTTGGCCTGCTCGCGGTGTTGTTTCCGCTGGTGGCGAGCATCGCGGTCAAGGTGATGCTGGGCTGGTTGTTCCTGTTGACCGGTGCTGCGGTCCTGAGCCTCGCCTTTGCGGCGCGCGACTGGCAATCGGCGTTGCCTGCGGCGCTGATCGGGGTGCTGCAACTGGCGGCGGGGGTTTATCTCGCGTTCTTTCCGCTGACCGGGCTGGTCGGGCTGACGCTGTTCCTGGGGCTGATGTTTCTGCTGCAGGGCGTGGTCGAGGCTGTGATCGCGGCACAGCACCGGCCACGCGCCGGCTGGGTCTGGCTAGGCCTGAGCGGCATGGCCTCGGTGCTGGTCGGCGGGCTGCTCATCGCCGGGTTGCCGGGCACGGCGACATGGGCGCTGGGCCTTCTGATCGGGGTCAATCTGCTGACCTCGGGCATCTCGTTCATGGCGCTGTCGCGGGTGGGGTAACGTAAGGTGGGTTTAAGCCCACCTTACCTGAAACTGCTGTGGCAAGTGGCGGGAACCGCAGCAACCGTGGGCGTATTATTCCCGAGGACCTGTGTTTACAGGTGGGCGCCAGGTAAACAGGCCAAGGCCTGAACAGAGCCAGCTCCCTCGGAGATGCTTAAGGCCACTGGAATGTAGACGCTGGTCACGAGTAGAGCAGAAACCCGCCACTGCAATACCTAGGCGCGTCGGGTCCGTCTGACAAGGGCCGCGACTGCCATCAGGCGTCGGAATCCGTTCCGGTGTCGAGCAGCCAGCCGCCCGGTCCCACCATGTCGCTGGGCAACAGGTAAAGCCCACGCTCGATCAGCCCCAAAGCCAGCAGGCTCATAGCGACTTCGAGAAAGCTGATATCGGAGAAAAGGGACATGGCGGCAGCTCCAGAATGTGTCTGCCTGCTTTGACCCTTTGCACATGGCACAATCATGGCAAGCCTGAGGTCTTATTCGGTCCTCCTTGACCGATGTTCACGACTTGTTCATATTTGGCGCATGCAGGACGGCTTTGATCCCGATTCAGATATGCGCGAAACCGGCGACATGCCGATGCCCGAGGCGCAGGCTGATTCGATTGCACAGCCGCTGCTGCTCCGGCCGGGACAGTTGCTCGCGCGTGGTGTGTGCCGACATCTGCTGACCCATGACTTTGTCTCGGTCGAGGAACTTGTCCCCTTCGCCGGTCTGCGCGTCGATGTCATGGCGCTGGGTCCCAGAGGCGAGGTCTGGGTGATCGAATGCAAATCATCCCGCGCCGATTATATGGCAGACCACAAATGGCAGAATTACATCGCATGGTGCGACCGGTTCTTCTGGGCGGTCGATGCCGATTTTCCGACCGAACTGCTGCCCGATGAAACCGGGCTGATCATCGCGGATGCCTATGATGCCGAGATTATCCGCATCGGCCCGGAGGCAAAGCTCGCCGGGGCCCGCCGCAAGGTGATGCTGCAGAAATTCGCCCGCCATGCCGCCTTGCGCCAGCACATGGCCCGCGATCCGCAGATCAGCCTTTCCGTTTGGTAAGCTGCCGCGCCGCCCGCGCCGCCGATTTGATCTCTTCCGCGATCTCGTCCGCCTCGTCCGGGTCAAAATCCATCGGGATCTCGACCCCCTGACCTTCGACGAAAATCCGCACCATGCCGTGATCGGTCGGCCCGATCTGCATATTCGCCTCGATGTCGCGTTCGGTGTCGATGCCCATGCAACCCTCGCTGTTCTGACCCGTTGCCTTAGCCTGCGCGGCCCCGCATTGGCAAGCCTTGCCGTCCGAAACCTCTGCCTTGCCTCTTGCCAAGCCCGCCGTGCGGGGCTAAATCCGCCGCAGTGCCGCGTTAGCTCAGTTGGTTAGAGCGCTTGATTGTGGATCAAGAGGTCCCCCGTTCGAGCCGGGGACGTGGTACCATCACCCTCACTCGACGATCATTCGACCTGCACCGTCTGTCGCAACTGGCTGGTGGCCCGGTCGTAGATCAGGATCCGGTCGTCGCTGGTGACTACGGCGAACCAGTCGCTGCCTTGGGTAAACGCCACCGCACTCACCCCGTCGGGCAGGCTGATCCGCTCAGGTAATGGCAGCGGATCGCTGTTCAGCCGGATGACAAGCGCCGCAATCAGGACTAGGAAGCCCAGAATCATCACCACGGTCAGCACCGTCACCAGCCGTTTCAGCCAGACAAGGCTGGGGGGCAGGGGCGGGTTGTCGTCAGGAGCCGGATCCATGGGCGCGTCCCTTATCGAGTTTCAGATCATGGCGGATCCGCCTGCCCGCCTTGATAAGGCGCTGGCCCGCGATGTGCCAGAGGAAGCGGCGCTGAGCCGGTCACGTCTGATGCGTCTTCTGGAGGAGGGTGCCGTCACCATCAACGGTGCCGTGGTGAGCGATGCCAAGGCCCGTCTGACCGAGGGTGATCATGTCGCCGTCACGCTGGACGTGGCGTCCGAGAGCCATATCGGCCCTGAGGATATAGCGCTGGATGTGGTGTGGGAGGATGATGACCTGATCGTCATCAACAAACCCGCCGGCATGGTGGTGCATCCTGCCCCCGGCAGCCCCGATGGCACGCTTGTCAATGCCCTGATCCATCACTGTGGCGACACGCTGTCCGGTGTCGGCGGCATGCGCCGCCCCGGTATCGTTCACCGGATCGACAAGGACACGACCGGACTGCTGGTCGCTGCGAAGTCCGACCGCGCGCATCATGGCCTCGCCGCGCAATTCGAGAAACATACTGTCGAGCGTCGCTACCTCGCGATCTGCTACGGCGTGCCCGATACCGCTGATCCGCGCCTGCACGGGATCAAGGGCACCAGTTTTGACCCCGGCAATATCCTGAAGATCCAGACCCATCTGGCCCGGCACAAGACCGACCGTCAGCGACAGGCGGTGTCGTTTCAGGGTGGCCGCCACGCCGTCACCCGCGCCCGCGTGATCGAACCGCTGGGCAAGGTGCCGACTGCCGCCTTGCTGGAATGCTGGCTCGAGACGGGCCGCACGCATCAGATCCGGGTGCATCTGGCGCATTGTGGCCACTCGCTGATCGGTGATCCGGTCTATGGCGGTCGGCGCAAGCTGTCGGAAAAGGCCGTGGGGGCCACGGGCGTTGAAGCGGCGCGGGTGTTTCCCCGACAGGCCCTGCATGCCGCCACATTGGGGTTCGTGCATCCCGTAAGTGGCGAAGACATGCTGTTTCAGGCGGAAATGCCGCAGGATATGGCGGAACTTCTTGCGGCATTGCGCGGTTAGGTCTGTAACGATCATCCCATGTGCGTGAATGCACGGTGTTGTCACTCGCACCTGCAGCATGATGCGTTAAGTTAGCGCTAATAATTTTGACGTAGCGATCTTGAATCGACGTCGCGTCAGGATCATATCGATGTTAAGCCCTTATACATAAGGAGGGGGGACAGAGATGGCAACATATGCAAATCTGCCGGCACCGTCGCCGGAGCAGGGTCTGAACCGCTATTTGCAGGAGATCCGCAAGTTTCCGATGCTGGAGCCCGAAGAAGAATACATGCTGGCCAAGCGTTGGGTCGACCACGAGGATTCGGCAGCCGCCCACAAGATGGTCACGTCGCATCTGCGGCTCGCCGCCAAGATTGCCATGGGCTATCGCGGCTACGGACTGCCGCAGGCCGAGGTGATTTCGGAGGCCAATGTCGGGCTGATGCAGGCGGTCAAACGCTTTGACCCGGAAAAGGGCTTTAGGCTTGCCACCTATGCGATGTGGTGGATCCGCGCCTCGATTCAGGAATATATCCTGCGATCCTGGTCGCTGGTGAAGCTGGGTACGACCTCGGCGCAGAAGAAACTGTTCTTCAACCTTCGCAAGGCCAAGGCCCGCATCGGCGCGCTGGAGGAAGGCGACCTGCGCCCGGAGAACGTCAAGCAGATCGCGCATGATCTGGGCGTGACCGAGGATGAAGTCGTGTCGATGAACCGGCGTCTGTCGGGCGGCGATGCCTCGCTGAACGCGATGGTGGGGTCGGATGCGGATAGCGCCACGCAATGGCAGGATTGGCTTGAAGATGAAGATGCCGATACCGCGCAGGACTATGAGGAACGCGACGAATTGACCGCGCGGCGCGCGCTGATGGCCGAGGCGATCACCGTGCTGACCGACCGCGAGCGTGACATTCTGGTGCAGCGCCGGTTGCAGGACGAGACAATCACACTGGAGGATCTGAGCAGCCAGTATGATGTGAGCCGCGAGCGTATCCGCCAGATCGAAGTGCGTGCCTTTGAAAAGTTGCAAAAGCGCATGCAGGAACTGGCCCGCGAAAAGGGTATGCTGGCCACGGCCTGAAACGCTGGCACCTGAGCGGAAACCTGATAGCCTCTGCCCCTGACCGGGGTGGGGGCTTTTTCCTGTCCGCAAAGGAGCAATGACCGATGTCTGATACTGTGCGTTGGGGGATTCTGGGGGCGTCGGATTTTGCCCGCCATCACATGGCGCCGGCGATTCATGCGGCCAAGGGCGCCGATCTGGTCGCGGTTGCCACTTCGGACCCAGCCAAGGCCACGCCGTTTCAGGCGTTCCAGCCGCGTTTGCGGGTGCATGACAGCTATGAGGCGCTGTTGGCTGATCCGGAAATCGACGCGGTCTATATTCCGCTGCCCAACCACCTGCATCTGGAATGGACGCTAAAGGCGCTGGCGGCTGGCAAGCATGTCCTGTGTGAAAAGCCACTGTGCCTGAAGGCCGCGGATTTTGACGCTGTGATCGCCGCGCGCGATGCCAGCGGGTTGCTGGCCGCCGAGGCCTATATGATCGTGCATCATCCGCAATGGGTCCGCGCCCGCGAACTGGTGCAGGGCGGTGCTGTTGGCCGGCTGATCCATGTGGATGTGGCATTCACCTATAACAATGCCGCAGAGGTCACCAATATCCGCAACCGTCCTGAAACGGGCGGCGGCGGGTTGCCCGATATCGGCGTCTATGCCTTTGGATCGGTGCGTTTTGTGACCGGGGCGGAGCCTGTGGCGGTGCCCTTTGCCAATATCCGGTTCGAGAATGATGTAGATGTGTTCGTGCAGATGGCGGCTGATTTCGAGGGTTTCACCTATTCCGCCCTCGTCTCCATGCGGCTGTTCAATCGGCAGGAAGTGGTGTTTCACGGTGACAAGGGGGTGCTGCGCGTGACCTGTCCGTTCAATGCCAATGTGTTCGGGCAAGCGGAACTGCATCTGGAAACCGACGGGATGCATGTGCGGGTCGAGCGGTTTCCCGGCGTCAATCATTATGTGCTGCAGGTGGAAAACTTTGGCCGCTCGGTGCGGGAAGGGGCGGAATATCCCTGTCCGCTGGAGTTCAGCCGGGGCACGCAGGTGATGATCGACATGGTATATGCGGCGGGCCGCTGAGGGAGGATGCGATGTCGATGAGTGATGATGACAAGGCGATGGGCCGGATCCACGGCGAACAGATGGAGCCGCAGGCGCCGGATGGTATGGGGATGCGCCTGATCTATATGCTGCTGATCGCGCTGATGCTGTCGGTTGCGCAAACCGTTCTGATGGTGGTGACGGTGGTGCAATTCGTGATCATGCTGATCAACCAGCATAAACGGAATGAGCAACTGGCGGAGTTTGGCAGCGCGCTGGGCATCTGGATCGCCAAGGCAGCGCGGTATCAGACGGCGGCCAGCGAGGTGAAGCCCTGGCCCTGGACGGAGATTGACTGAGGCGGACGCTTTGAACTCTGTCCGAAGCAGGGACGGCGACCGAACCGAGGGGTGCGCGCTGCCCTTTTTGGCACAGGGGCAAGATGGTACGTCGAACGGAATGCGGACCAGAAACCAGAGTCAGGCGGGCCTGATGGCCGGGGAAGGTGGCCGATCAGGCCTCCTTCGCGTCCTGCACGTCGATTGAGCCCGGAATCATCGAAAGCCCCCAGTCCCGGAACACGGGTCCCGGCAGGCAAGGACAAAGGGGGCCAGCAGGTCAGGTTCTTTGGGCCATTTCTACTGGATCGTGATCGTTTTCAAGATCGAGATGTAACGCGCACAGGCGGCTTTCCAATTGTCCAGATGGTCTGCAACAACCATGTCAGCCGCGCGCTTTTCGTCCGCCCGCAAAGTCTCAAGCGTTTTCATTGCCAACTCCCGGGGACAGTCGCCATGCTTCTTGATGTGGCCAAATGCCAGCGCGAGCATGACCTGAATGCGCGCCATGCTTGCGTCCGCGTCATCAGAGATTACATCCAGTTCGAAATACTTTCCGATTTCGGGAATGCTTTTGGCCTTCAGGCGCGACCAGCCGCCAAGAATATCTGCTCCCAGGTCATTGCCATGCGGTGAAAGATCATCAAATGCGCTCCAGTCTGATGGCTGATCAAGGATCTTTCTGGCATCAACGTGGGACCCGCTGAGGTCAATCTTGGCCCATGGGTCCATTGCGTCAATCCGCGCCCGATCAAGCCCATAAGCTTCCGTCAATTCCTGTCGCATCGCGTCGTCACTTGGCCAGTCGCGCCCCGCCAATGTCGCGGCACAGCGTATGATCGGTGAAATATCCACCCCGTCGCGTGGCTTGAACGTTGATTGCGCATATTCAAGCGCACGCAGGACCATGACAGCCCCGATCCGAAGCTGCGCGACAGACAGGTCTGCAAGCCCGTACGGGTCGAGAAAATCAAGACCCGGGTCTCCGCGTAAGGTCATGGTCAGCCGCCGTTTCTGGCGTTCGAACCGGCGTTTTGGAAGCTGCGAAAGATAGGCTTCCCAACTCTCGTGCTGACCATCGGACCCATCACGAATGACAACCCCGCCACCAACATGCGCCGGAACGTAATGGCCAAGCTGGACGAAGGTCAGGGTGAATTGGGAAAGGCCAGTGTCGAACCGCCCATCTTTTTCCAAGACCGCGCAGACCCATTGGGCAACCCCGCCGCCAAGCGTGGCCGGAGAGTGCTGGCCAAAAATGCACCATGTCTTGCCCGGTGGCTCCGCATGATCCTCCTGGGTCACTCCGCCTCCATCGCTTCCAACTCGTCAATGAAGCCCGCAATCATCGAAAGCCCCTTGTCCCAGAATTTCGGGTCGCTGGCATCAAGTCCAAAGGGTGCCAGCAATTCTTTGTGGTGCTTGGATCCGCCCGCCTTCAGCATGTCGAAATACTTCGGCACAAAGTCCGGCAGCCCACCCTCATAGACCGCGTAGAGCGCGTTCACGAGGCCATCGCCAAAGGCATAGGCGTAGACGTAAAAGGGCGAATGCACGAAATGCGGGATATAGGCCCAGAACACCTCGTAACCGGGTGCGAAATCGAAGGCATCGCCGAGTGACTGCGCCTGCACCGACATCCAGAGCGCGCTGATGTCATCGGGCGTCAACTCGCCCTCGGCACGTGCCGCATGGAGTTTGCATTCGAAATCGTAGAACGCGATCTGGCGCACGACAGTGTTGATCATATCCTCGACCTTGCCGGCGAGCAGGGTCTTGCGCTCGGAGGGCGTCTTGGCCTCGGACAGGAGCTTGCGGAAGGTCAGCATCTCGCCAAAGACGCTCGCAGTTTCGGCCAGCGTGAGCGGGGTGGAGGACAGCAGTTCGCCCTGACCCGCCGCCAGAACCTGATGCACGCCGTGGCCCAGTTCATGCGCCAGCGTCATCACATCGCGCGGTTTGCCGAGGTAATTGAGCATGACATAGGGGTGGACTTCGGTCACGGTCGGATGCGCAAAGGCACCGGGCGCCTTGCCGGTTTTGACGCCCGCGTCGATCCAGCCCTTGGTAAAGAACGGCTTGGCGAGGTCGGCCATGCGCGTATCAAAGGCGCCATAAGCCTCCATTACCGTGCGTTCGGCCTCGTCCCATGGCACGATGCGGGTCTCTTCGACCGGCAGCGGCGCGTTGCGGTCCCAGACCTGCATCCGGTCCAGGCCAAGCCATTTGGCCTTGAGCCGGTAATAGCGATGCGAGAGGCGCGGGTAGGCGGCGACCACGGCATTGCGCAGCGCCTCGACCACTTCGGGTTCGACGTGGTTGCTCAGGTGCCGCCCGGTCTGGGGTGTGGGCATACCGCGCCAGCGATCCTCGATCTCCTTTTCCTTGGCCAGCGTGTTGTGGATGCGGGCAAAGGTTTTGACATTCTCGCCAAAGACGCGGGCCAGTTCATGCGTCGCCGCCTCGCGCTGGGTCCGGTCGCGGTCGGTGAGCAGGTTGAGCGTGCCTTCGATGTTCAATTCTTCGCCATTCACGGTGAAGGTCAGCCCGGCGATGGTTTCGTCAAAGAGCCGGTTCCATGCGGCGGCGCCGACAGTGGATTGATCGTGGAGGAATTTTTCCAGCTCGTCCGACAACTGATAGGGTTTCATCGCGCGCATCCGGTCAAAGACCGGCTTGTAACGCGCAAGGCCCGCGTCCTGCGCCAGCAGTCCGGCGAGGTGGGATTCGTCCAGCCGGTTGAACTCGAGCCCGTAGAACACCAGCGTGGTGGTATAGGCGGTGATGCTGTCCTGACAATCGGCCATGAATTTGGCCCGGTCGGAATCGATCGTCATCTGGTAATAGCGCAGTCCGGCATAGGACATGATCCGCCCGGCGACGATGTCTATCCGCTCATAACGCTCGACCGCCTGACGCAGACCGGCGGCGTCCAGACCAGCGAGTTTGCCTTCGTAATCCTGCGCAAAATCGGCGCAGGCCTTTTCCAGCCAAGCCATATCGCGGGTAATTTCGGGGCTGTCGGTCGCAGGGTAGAGGTCGGTCAGATCCCATTCCGGCAATTTGCCAAAGCTGTTGCCGCCGATGGCATTGGCGTCATGGAACGCGTCACGGGCGGTGCGGGGATGGGACATGCGGCTCTCCTGATGGGTTGTCGCAAGACCATATGCTTGTGTGACCGGCATGGGAAGTGCGCAGCCTATTGCGCGTGACAAGGATGCGTGAAGGCTTGTCACTGCGCATTGGCTGTGGTCGCTTGGGCCCAATGAATTGGGGGAGAGGCGTGATGCGGACAGCAGGGCTAAAGGCGCGGATGGCGGCGGGGGATGTGCTGGCTGGGACATTCGTCAAGATCCCGGATGTGACCGTGATCGAAGTGCTGGCGCAATCCGGGCTCGATTTTCTGGTACTTGATGCAGAACATGCCAGTTGGGACCGCCGCTCGCTCGATGCGGCACTGGCGGTGGCGCGCGCGCTCGATTTTCCGGTGCTGTTGCGGGTGGGGGCGGGCAGCCCCAAGGATATTCTGCAGGCGCTGGATGCGGGGGCAGTGGGCATCGTGGTGCCGCATGTCGATTCGGTCGCCAAGGCCGAAGAGATCGTGCAGGCGGCGCATTTTGGCCGGGGTGGGCGCGGCTTTGCCGGATCGACGCGCTGGGCCGGCTTTGCCACGCGGCCGATGGCCGATATTCTGGCGCAGGACAGCGAAACCATCGTCATTGCGCAGATCGAGGAACCCGAGGGGGTGGATGCCATTGCCGGCATTGCGGCGGTGCCGGGGATCGATGCGCTGTTTGCCGGGCCTGCGGATCTGACCGTGGGTTACGGGCTGCGCGTGATGGGATCGCCAGAGCTTGAAGCGGCATTGGCGCAGATCGGGGCGGCCTGCGCTACTGCGGGCAAGACCTTTGTCAGTTGGGTGCCGGATGCGGCGCGCGCGGCGCAATGGTCAGCTTACGGGATGCGGATGTTTGTGATCGCCTCTGATCACACATGGCTGCGCGCCGGGGCGGCTGAGGCGGCCCGCGGGGTGCATGAGATCAGCCGCTAGCGGCGGCCTCAAAAAAAGTGGCCGTCTTGTCAAAGGCTTGCGCGCGCAGCGTTGCATTCTCCATCATGATTTCATGCTTGGCCTGAGGCACGGTGACGAGTTCGGCCCCCGGCCAGCGTGCCATGCGCTGATGTATGCGCGGAATATCGACGATGGTTTCCTCAGTCCCCAGAAAGGTGAGGCAGGGCAGGCTCGGGCTGGGCCGGGCGGCGAGGTCACGCATTTCGACCAGAGATTCGTTGAGCCAGCGCAGCGAGGGGCCGCCAATGGCC
>Ga0105050_10005259_pt1 | contig 16706 bp, 13 predicted proteins | sample FRY01_FD_78088 | JGI IMG/M metagenome (GOLD analysis project Ga0105050, IMG submission 78088) | Freshwater microbial communities from Lake Fryxell liftoff mats and glacier meltwater in Antarctica - FRY-01 | ecosystem: Environmental > Aquatic > Freshwater > Ice > Glacier meltwater ... | reverse complement strand
CGGTCCATTTTTCCCCGATTTCTCGTTGCCCTGTTGTTTGTTATGGGGTCCACCATGCGCCTCGAAATCGTGAAAAACTGTCCTCGCTCTCCCACTCGGCCCGCTACGATCGCTCAAGTCCGACAGACTCCTAGCCTGGACTATTCATGAAGGTTCGTCGCCAGTGACGAGATGCGCGAAAAGACAGTGTGGCGCGCACTGGAATGCGCGCAATCGTACTAACAGTACGGCGAGCACCTGGAAGGAGCACGCGCTGTGTTTTCACGACTATCAGCAGCCGCAGCAGAAAATTCATGAACAGACCGGGCTAGACTCGCGCGGCAGGAAGTTACCGCCTGGTGGCAACCGTTTGCCGGATTTGTCGGGATACCCTCGGCAGGCGATGCAGAATCTTTAGCCTCTGCTATGTTTTCCGCAGTAAACCCGTGTTGGCACGTCTGTTGCAGACTCAACCCGGAATGGATTCGACGAGCTTGTTCTCACAGGTTCGACCGGACAGGAGGTTGCATGAAGATCAGCATCGACAACGCACTGGGACTGCATCCGCAGGCGCTTGCCTTGCGTTCGGACCGCACCAGTCTGTTGGCGCGCAACATTGCTCAGGCAGATACCCCCGGCTACAAGTCGCGCGACATCGACTTCCAGTCGGTGCTGGCTGACCAGATGAAAGGTCAACACCTGCAGACCACGCTGTCCGGTACCAACCACGCTCATATCATGCGCACAACGGATGGCCAGGGTGGATACGACGTGCAGTACCGTGTACCGCTGATGCCGAGTCTTGATGGCAACACTGTTGATGTGCAAACCGAACAAAGCAAGTTTGCAGAAAACAACATGCGATTCCTGGCGAGCCTCCGGTTTGTCGACGGTCGCTTTGGCAGTCTTGTCACCGCAATCAAGGGCGAATAAGGATGTCAGGAAAAAAAGTCATGTCAGTAGCTCAAGCGCGTGGTGAACGGATGCCCGGCTTTGGAGATCCATCATGTCACTGCTGAACGTATTTGATATCGCTGGTAGCGGCATGTCCGCCCAGTCGGTCCGCCTCAATACCACTGCGAGCAACCTCGCCAACGCTGAAAGTGTGGCGCCGCAGGGCGAAGCAACCTATCGCGCCCGCTATCCGGTGTTTGCCGCCGAACTGGAAACCGCTGCTGGTGGTCACCTGCCGCTGCCCTCCGAAAGCGGTGCGGCAGAGGGCAACAACGTGCAGGTCCTGGGGATCATCGAAAGTGACAAGCCACTCAACATTCGTTATGAACCGGATCATCCTTATGCGGACGAAAATGGCTACGTCGCTTACCCGAACGTGAACCCGGTCGAGGAGATGTCCAACATGATCTCTGCCAGTCGGTCATTCCAGATCAATGTCGAAATGATGAATACCGCGCGCTCACTCGCCGAGCGTGTGCTGAGCATGGGTCGATAAGGGAGGATCAATGATGGAAATTGCAGGGCTTAGATCATTGACCGAATTGCAGGTCGACAGTCGGGGCACCAACAAGGCTGAGGAACTGGGCAAGACTGCCTTTCTTGAGTTGATGCTGGCTCAGATCCGCAACCAGAATCCGCTGGACCCCGCCAAAAACGAGGAGTTTGTCGCGCAGCTGGCGCAGTTCTCCAGTGTTGAGGGCATACAGAACCTGAACGAATCGATGGCCGGCATGGCCAGTGCGTTCAAGGCCAGCCTGACGTTGAATGCCGCCAGCATGGTAGGACGATCGGTCATGGTGCCGACAGACACGGTATTGATGGAAGGTGGTGGCTTTATAGGTTCCGTGAACAACACCGAGACATCCGGACATCTGGTTGTCGAAATTGCCGATTCGACAGGTAATACGGTTGAGACCATTGATCTTGGTGCCCGGGAGCCCGGTACCGTCCGCTTTGGCTGGGATGGAACGCATGGCGATGGACAGGATGCGCCACCCGGTATCTACAAGGTCCGAGCGTTTAATACTGTGAACGGTGAATCGCGCGAATTTGACGTCGAGATGCCGGACCGTGTGGTCAGTGTTTCGATCAGGCCCGAAGGCGCGGTGGCGAATCTCGCCAGTGGTGATTCGATGCTGGTGGCCAATATCAAGGAAGTGCTTTAACCGCCTGAGTTGCGGCGACAACAACAGGATATGGAATCGGCGCATTGCGCCGTACAGGGAGTAGCGAGAGAAATGAGTTTTAATACTGCGTTGAGTGGTTTGTCAGCAGCGTCCAGTGATCTGTCAGTGGTGGGAAACAACATAGCCAACGCCAGCACCACCGGCTTCAAGTCGAGCAGGGCGGAGTTTTCGGATATCTACGCCTCGAGCCTGATGGGAGCCGGCACCAGCCGTATCGGCAGCGGCGTGAAGCTCGCCAATATCGCGCAGCAATTTGATCAGGGTACCATCTCATTTACGGACAACAATCTGGATCTGGCGATCGATGGCGGTGGATTTTTCGTAACCTCCGCCAATGGTGCCATGTCATTCACACGTTCCGGAGCCTTCGGCGTGGACGCAAAAGGGTTCATCGTCACCGGTGGTGGGGCTCGTGTGCAGGGTTACGCGGCCAATGCCACCGGGTCGTTGTCGGGACTTCTGGGTGACCTGCAGGTCACCATCCCGAACCTGCGGCCAAAGCCGTCTTCTCTGGTAGAAGTTGCGGTCAACCTGGACTCACGCAGTGAAGTGCTCTCTACCTTCGGCAAACGACTGACATCAACCGGTGCCGCTGTTGGATTTGCAAGACTGGGACTACCAACCTCAACGCCCACGGTATTACGGAGCGCCGGGGTACCAACACCGTTCGACTTCAGTACCAATACTAACAGTGCAGTGAACGCAGGGGCCGCGCTGGTGCCCTTCAACTTCAGTGCTGCTGCAGCCAGTTCCTTCGTGGTTCAACTGGCCGGATCGAGTGTGCCGGCGGAGAACCGTTCGGTCACCATCAACCTTGATTCTCCGATCAACACACTGCAGGACCTGATCAGTGAAATCCGGGATGACCTCGCAGGTTCCGGTGTAGGACTGGATGTGCGAGAGAACCCTCAGGCGCTGGGACGTCTGCAGTTTTTTGCGTTGAATTCTGGTGAAAGCTCGGTCGTTACGATTGACCCCGCAGATAACGCGGTTTTTGGTACAGGCGTTACCCAGGCAAACGTCGAGGCCGTACTGGGTGGCATCGCGCTCGGTCAGGGCGGCACTGCAGGTTCAAGTTCCCTGAACGCCGACCCGTATGGTGGCTCCTCCGCGAATGGCGCGTCGGGCCTGCGCAGTTCCGCGACTTTCGACGTCACCCTGCAGAACAGTTCCGGCAACAATGGCACGGCGAGCATTGCGCTGAACAAGAACATCACGAATGCAACCACGCTCATCACTGATATTCGTGATGAACTGCTGGCCTCGGGCATCTCTGTCGACGTGCGGGAAGATCCGGACAACGCCGGGCGCATTCAGTTTTTCAGCACAATTCCCGGTGAACAGTCAACCATCGGTGTCACCAGTATCGATGCCTCCAACAATGGGGTCGCCGAGTCCGACGTGGTGCTGGCGCTGTTCCTCGAAACCGGTGTCTCTCAAGCGGGCGTGGCGGGAGCCAGCAATGGTTATGCGCAGCAGCGGATAGACGTGGTATACCCCGATGCAACCACGATACCGGTGATGATTCCGGAAGGTTCCTCGGCATCGGAAATCGCATCGATTTTCAATTCCCCGGCCGTTCCGGGAATGGCCGCCACCGCTTCGACCACGGCGCGTATCCCGGCGACCGCCTACAACAACGTATCCGGCAGCATGCAGGTCTCCCTCAACGGGGTGGCACTGGCTGGTGTCAATCTTCAGCAACTGGCTGCGTCCATCAATAGCGCGCTGCCCGGGATCGCCACAGCCACTGCGGTGATCGATGTCAATGGTGACCTCGTGGTGAATGATCGAGTGGGCAGCGACCTGGTGTTCGCGGTATCCGGTGGTCTGACCGATACCATTGAGGTGGTTGGTCCACAGGGCTTGCCTGTCGAGCTTGATACCACGGGTGCATCCGTTGCCGTGATTGGTGGCGCGGTGCAGCTGTCGATGGAAGAAGGGATCACGATCGCGAATGCGGCACCGGCAGTCACCAACGTGTTTGGCGTTCTTAATGACGCCGCTTTTGAGCCGTTCGAACTCAATACCTTCAACCCGGACAATCAGAACACCTACAACGCGGCGACGTCGGTGAAGGTGTTTGACAGCATGGGCAATCCGCACACGTTATCCATGTTTTTTGTCAAGGAACGGTTTACTCCCGGCGTACCTGGTGAAGAAGCCAATCGATGGCTCATGTACACCCTCGTTGATGGCAAGGATGTTGGCGATCCGGATCTGAACCTGCCACCACCGGCCAACACGTTAGCGACTCGAGCGGCTTACCCGGTGCAGTTCAACTCGGATGGCACGTTGAGCCTTTCTTCATCCTCTATGCTGGTATCGAACTGGTTACCCATCGATGTCCAGGGCAATCCCAATGGTGCGGTCGGGCCACAGAACGTTCTGGGTGGCGGAGCACTGCCCATCGCCGATCCGCCGACCAGCTCCAACTTTGAAATCCGGCTGACCAGCTCAACTCAGTTTGGCAGCAGTTTTGCCGTTAACACGTTACGACAGAATGGGAACAGCACCGGTGAGTTGTCCGGCATTGCCATCGGTGACGATGGTACGGTGTCAGCGCGGTTCTCCAACGGCCTGACCAAGCCGCTGGGACAGGTTGCACTGGCCAGTTTCACCAATGCGCAGGGTTTGCGTGCAATCGGCGACTCTTCGTGGGTGGAAACCAGCGAGTCGGGTAACCCGATCATTGCTGCACCGGGTTCCGGATCACTGGGCCTCATCAATGCCGGCGCGCTGGAAGAATCCAACGTCGATCTGTCCGAACAGCTGGTGAGTCTCATCATCGCCCAGCGGAATTTCCAGGCGAACGCCCGGACCATTTCCACGTCCGACGAGATCACCCAGACGATCATCAACCTGTAATGGACCGTCTTCTCTACATCTCGAGTGTCGGCGCCAGGCACATCGACCGGGCGCAGGCGCTGCACGCCAACAACCTGGCCAACGTGTCGACTACGGGTTTTCGCGCGGATCTTGCACGCTCCGAAGCCCGCTGGGTGGAAGGGCAGGGTCATCCGGCTCGCGCCTATGGCGTGAGCCAGACCGAACACATGGATCTGTCCAGCGGCAGCAAGCAGCAGACCGGCCGCAGCCTCGATATCGCCGTTGCCGGATCAGGAATGATTGCGGTGCAGATGCCGGATGGCACGGAAGCGTATACACGCAATGGACAGCTCCAGGTGGACGCGTTTGGCCAGTTGTCAGGCAGCGATGGACTGCCGGTGCTTGGCGACAGTGGTCCGCTCGCACTGCCACCCTTCACATCCTTGCACATCGGAGCCGATGGAACGGTATCCGTGCAACCGGAAGGCCAGGCACCCGACACGCTGGTGGAAGTTGGGCGTATCAAGCTCGTCAATCCTGAACCGGGAGTACTTGCGAAGGATGCGATGGGCAACATGGTGCGAAAGGATGGAGAAGACGAAGGCCGGAGCGAGAGCGTGAAGATCGAGTCCGGGTTTCTGGAGTCCAGCAATGTCAATGCCGTGCATGAACTGACCTCGATTCTGAGTCTTGCCCGTCAGTTTGAGCTCGAGGTCAAACTCATGCAGACGGCGCAGGAAAACGATGAAGCCGCGGGACGACTCCTGCAGATCGGCTGATCGACGAAATCGGCTGGCAGCAGACTCCGAAATCCTGACTAAGCTGAGAGAGAGCACATTGTTGTCGTGGTTCAGTCAATTGCGTGACAACAAACTGGCAAACGGGACAGATGCCCGCTGAAGAAGGATGCATCTGGAGCGAGCAAGGGAAGCTCTGAACAAGTCGCAGAAGCAATTTTTTCAGAGGATCCCAAGGATACCAAGGAGGCGACATGCAACCAGCATTGTGGGTCAGCAAGACAGGTCTGGCGGCGCAGGATACGGCGCTCAGGGCGATTTCCAACAATCTTGCCAACGTATCGACGGTCGGGTTCAAGAAGGACCGGGTGGTGTTCGAAGACCTCATGTACCAGATTCAGGAGCAGCCAGGGGCGCTAAGTACACAGGGCACGACCATTCCCAGTGGTGTTCAACTCGGCACCGGGGTTCGGGTTGCCGGTACCCAGAAAGACTTCACCGTCGGATCGGTTCAGACCACCAACAACGATCTGGATCTGGCGATTACCGGCAACGGATTCATCCAGGTGTCACTGCCTGATGGAACCGTCGGTTACACCCGCAATGGACAGCTGCACCTGGACCAGGATGGTCAGCTGACCACCTCGCAGGGTTACGTGATCGAACCGGCCATCACGATTCCTGCCGACGCACTGCGCGTCAGCATTGGCAAGGATGGAACGGTGACTGTCACGCAGCCCGGCAGTGCAACACCGACCCAGATTGGCAATATCCAGCTGGCAACCTTCGTGAACACTGCAGGGCTGCAATCCATGGGCAGCAATCTCTACATCGAAACAGCAGCCAGCGGAGCGGCGCAGCAGAGTGCTCCAGGTGAAAACGGTGCCGGTGAACTGTTGTCCGGTAATCTGGAGGCGTCCAATGTCAGTGTTGTTGAAGAACTGGTCAACATGGTGGCGACACAGCGGGCCTACGAAATGAACTCGAAGGTGGTTTCGACCGCCGATCAGATGCTCCAGTTTGTGACGCAGAATCTCTGATGCGTAATCCGACCAACCTTTGTCTGGCTGCATTTGTCTTCCTCGCCGGCTGTGTACAGGTGCAACCTTCGCGGCCCGAGCCGTTGTATTCCCCGACGTATCCGGATGTTCCAGCTGCAGTGCCTGTGTCGAATGGCAGCCTGTTGCCAACGAGTGGATCCATGGCGCTGTTTGCCGATCGAAAGGCGCTTCGGGTCGGTGATCTGCTGACCATCCGGCTTGAGGAGTCAACCACATCGTCGAAGTCCGCTGAAACGGCTATCAGAAAAGAGACGGCGGTAGAACTCGGCAATCCACGATTGTTTGGCAGCCTCATCAAGGGTTCTGGCGTGAGCGACCTGCTGACCAGCGTGGAGTCCGAAAACGGCTTCAAAGGCAATGCTGAAAGTGATCAGAGCAACTCACTCGATGGCACCATTACGGCAGTGATTGCGCGGGTCCTGCCGAACGGATTGATGCAGGTGCAAGGCGAGAAGTGGCTCCAGCTCAACCGGGGTGAAGAGTTTGTTCGTGTCAGTGGCCTGGTCAGACCTGAAGACGTTGATGGCAACAATACCGTGTCTTCGTCCCGTCTGGCGGATGCAAGGATTGCTTATGGTGGAACCGGCGAGCTGGCGGACAGCAACAAGGCTGGCTGGCTGACCCGCTTCTTCTTCAATCCACTCTTTCCCTTCTAGCCGAGGAGTATGGTCATGCTGATCCGATGGTTGATGCTGGTGCTGCTCCTGGGCTCAGCCGCTGCGCAAGCCTCGAGTGCACAACGCCTGAAGGACCTCGCTGACATCTCCGGAGTGCGCTCCAATCAGCTGGTTGGCTATGGGCTGGTTGTGGGACTCAGTGGCACGGGTGATCAGACCACTCAAACACCGTTTACGGTGCAGACGTTCAACAACATGCTGCGTGAATTTGGTATTCAGCTGCCACCAGGTTCGTCGGCTCAGCTCAAGAATGTTGCTGCAGTTGCCCTGCATGCCGAGTTGCCTCCTTTCGCAAAACCCGGCATGCGGATAGATGTCACCGTCTCGTCAATCGGCAATGCAAAAAGTCTGCGTGGCGGCACATTGCTGGTGTCACCGCTGAAAGGTCTGGATGGGCGCGTTTTTGCGGTCGCTCAAGGCAATCTGGTGGTTGGCGGCTTTGGCGCAGAAGGTGCCGATGGTTCGTCGATTACCGTGAATGTGCCGAGTGTTGGACGAATTCCGGGTGGTGCCAATGTCGAGGTGGCTGCGCCGGACGGCTTCAATGAAGGCAGTCACATCGTCTTCAACCTGCACAGGGCGGATTTCACCACTGCCCGCCGCCTGGTTGAACGCATCAATGCCGTGTTCGGTCCTGATGTTGCCGAGTCCCTGGATTCTGCTTCGATCGCGGTCCGCTCGCCCGCAACCCGATCGCAGCGTATCGCCTTTGTCAGTGAACTCGAGAGCCTGGAAATCACGCCTGACGACGGTCCGGCGCGTGTGGTCATAAACTCGCGTACCGGCACGATCGTCATTGGCGCCCAGGTCCGCGTCTCGCCTGCTGCCGTCACACACGGTAGTCTGACGGTGACTATCGCCGAAAGTCTTGGTGTCAGTCAGCCGGCGCCATTTTCCGAAGGAGAAACCGTCGTTGTGCCGGAGAGCAATGTCGAAGCAACGGAAGAAGCCAATCGCATGTTCTACTTTGCTCCTGGTGTAGCGTTGCAGGACATTGTGACCGCGGTCAACGAGGTTGGTGCTGCGCCGGGTGATCTGATGGCTATCCTGGAAGCCCTGCGTGAGTCGGGTGCGTTGCAAGCGGAACTCGTGGTGATCTGATGCAAGGCCCGGATCTGCGCAGCTTCGGTGGCTCGTCGGCAATCGGCACGGAGACCTACACCGACTACAAGGGACTGCAGGCCCAGCCGACGTCGGACTCACCGGAGGCGCTGCGCAAGGCCGCCAAACAGTTCGAATCCGTATTCCTGCACATGTGGCTCAAGAGCATGCGCGATGCCAACGCGGGCTTTGGTGAAGGCAGCTATCTGAACAGCCCGGCGATGGAGTCGCACCAGCAGATGCTGGATGGAGAAATGGCGGTCAGTCTGGCTAATTCGGGTGGTATCGGGCTCGCCGAAGTCATCGAACGACAGCTGTCTGGTCAGAGTGTTCCAGTGCGTCGGGATGTTGAGATCAATCCGGTTAGCCGAGGTGGGTTGGACGCAGGCTATCGGGCATCAGGTCCGTCCATCACCTCGGAGTCGACCAACGCCACTCAGGGTGTACCAGCAATGGATGGGGTAGATGACCCTGATCGTCGCGGTTTTCTGCTGCAGCTTTCCAGTGCGCTGGACGGTGTGCTTGAAGGCACTGGGCTTCCCAGGCTCGGTGTACTTGCCCAGGCGGTGCTGGAAACGGGGTGGGGAAAGCGGGTGATCAGGACTGAACAGGGCGATTCGAGTTTTAATCTCTTTGGCATCAAGGCGGCCGGGTGGAATGGTGATGCGGTACATACCGCTACACGCGAGTTCCAGGGTGGAAGATTTCTCGAGAAGACGGAGGCCTTCCGGGTCTATGACTCCTTGCAGAGCGCCGTCGGTGACTACGTTGATGTGCTGCGAGGCAGCTCCCGATACAACCAGTTGTTTTCGGGGGCGCAGGAATTTGCCGGTGATGCCCTTCCGCAGGTACGCCGGTTTGCCGATACCCTGCAGAAGGGTGGTTATGCGACTGATCCGGGCTATGCGGACAAGATTGTTGCAGTGGCCCGCTCGATCATGAGCCTGACTGGAGGCCATTGATGGCTGATCTTCTTGGCATTGGTGTGGCCGGTGTTCGTATCAATCAGCAGGCGCTGGCGGTTACCGGGCAGAACATCACAAACGCCAATACACCTGGCTATTCCCGACAGCGTGTCGAAGTCATCGCCCAGATGGGATCCGGCAGTTCTTCGACGTTTTCCGGAGCCGGCGCTCGTGTGGATTCGATACAGCGCATCGCTGACGAATACCGTGTGCGCCAGGTGCGCTCGGATCAAACCAATTTTTCCGACGTGGATGCCTTTGCCACTCGAATGGAGCAGATTGAAGGGTTGTTTTTTGGTGAAGGGGCCGGGATCGATGAGGCCATCACCCGCTTTTTCGACTCGTTGCATAGTGCCAACGCACGTCCCGCCTCGCTGCCGGATCGACAAATTGTTTTGAACCAGGCCGAATCGCTGGTGCAACGGTTCAATAGCGTCCACACACGGATACTGGAGCAGGAAAAAGGTGTCAACGAACTGCTTGGCAGTTCACTGAAGCGGGTCAATGAACTCGCCGCAGGTCTGGCGTCCATCAATGAACGCCTGGGTGGAATGGATCAGAGTGTGAAAGGGGGTGTTGCCAACACGCTGTTTGACCAGCGGGATGAGTTGCTGCGTGAGCTGGCAGAACATGTTCGTGTCAATTCCGTAGATGCGGGCCTTGGCCAGCTGAACATATTCATTGGCAAGGGTTTGCCCCTGGTATTGGGGTCTGCACCGGCGCAACTTAAACTCACGGAAGACGCAGCCATTTTGTTGCGCAGTGACGTCGGCGCGCCCGGTCAGGTCATCACGTCCTCGATTACCGGCGGTGACCTCGGCGGAATGCTCAGATTTCGCGATTCTACACTTCGGGAGGCCGGCAATGCACTGGGGCGAATCGCTGCAGCACTGGCAGAAACGGTCAACGGTACACACGCGCAAGGCCTGGATTTGCGAGGCGCGTTTGGTGGATTGTTTTTTGGTGATGTCAACGCACCGGCGCTCACCCGGGATCGGGCCATTCCCCTGATTGGCAACAAAGAAGCGCCCAACAGTGCACTGGATGTGTTCATCGACTCACCGGATCAACTGACGGGCTCGGATTATGAACTCGTGTTTGCCGACAAGGTGCCCGGTGCCTGGACAGTCCAACGTCGGGATGGTGGGCAAGTCGTTGCGCAAGGTGTGCTTGATGGCAATGACACCCAGGACATCACATTCGAAGGGGTGCGCATTCGTTTGACCGGCGCGGTGTTCAATCCGGGCAACCGTTATGCCATCGAACCGACGCGAAACATGGCCGGCGCACTGACACTGGCTATCGAGGATCCGGCCAGATTGGCTCTGGCTGCACCGATCAGGCTGGACGCCGCAGCCGACAACGTTGGCAGTGGCGGCCTCTCCTTGAAGTCAGTTGATGATCGGACGCACCCGTTTTTCCAGCCGGGCAGTCTGATGCCACCACTCAAACTGGTTTTCACCTCACCCACTACCTACGACGTGATGGATAACTCCGATCCGTCTTCACCACGACATTTTGTTCCGCCGCTGCGAAGTCTGACCTATGTACCTGGCAGTTCCCGGCCGTCCCTGCCAAGCGAAGGCGACCGGCTGGTTTCCATGCTTGGATTCTCCGTGGGTGCCTTGCCATTGGTGCCTTCAACCACGACGGGCCTGGATGCGGACGGCAATCGTTATTCGGCAGGTTCGGTTGCGGTTTCTTATCGTGATCCCATCACTGGTGCACCGCTGCAGAGTCAGTCTGTTGCCTGGGGGCCGTCTGCCAGTGCCCGGGAAATTGCGCATGCACTGGGTGCGCTCAGCGGGGTCCAGTCGCGCGCCGTGACCGAACTTGATATCACCGGGATATCGACAAATGGGGTCAATACCTCGATGGTACTGGTCGTCAATGGACAGTCCTTCACTGAACCGACTTCGCTCAACAAGCTGGCAGACGACATCAATGCCAATCAGGTGCTGGCGAAAAACGGCATTATTGCCCGTTCGGATGGAAGCCGCCTGCGATTGACCGATGTGCACGGCAATGACATTGCATTGCATGTCGCTGGCGATCCAACTGATTCGGTGACCGTGCTGGACCAGCGGGGTCGTTCGCTGGTTGTGAATGGCGCCGGACCCACGGGTTACAAACATGTTTCCGTAGGTGGTGTTGTCACCACGCAGCTGGCGGCGGGTGTTGCCGTGAAGGGTGATGGCCTGGGCCTGTTCGCAACGAACCCCGCGCACCTCGAGACCGGCTTCGGGTTTGGCCTGTCGATCACAGGTCAGCCGGAGACCGGTGACCAGTTCACTGTGACCTTCAACATGGACGCGACCAGTGACAACCGGAATGGCCTCGTGTTGGCGGGGTTCTCTGCCGAGACGGTACTTGGCGACCCGCCGGTTTCTTTTGGCGAAGCTTATGCGCTGATCGTACAGGACGTTGGCAACACCCAGAGCGAAGCCGATGTACAACGGGAAGCGGCGCAGGTGTTGCTTGAACAATCAGTAGCCGCACGGGACTCCGTATCGGGAGTCAACCTTGATGAAGAGGCGGCGGATCTGATCCGCTTTGAACAGGCGTACAACGCAGCCGCGCAGGTCATCGCCGCGGCACGACAGATTTTTGACACCCTGCTCGACGCAGTTCGATGAGGTAACGTATGCGCATTTCAACCGCTCAGATCCAGCAGTCAGGTATTACCGACATGCAACGCCTCAATCGTGAACTGGCAGCGACGCAGGAGCAGATCGCCAGCGGGCGCCGGATTGTCCGGGCCAGCGATGATCCGGTTGGCGCCGCCAAGATCATTGCACTCAAACGCGACATCGAGCAGCGTGAGACCTTCATTCGCAATGCAAGTGCTGCAGAGACGGCGTTGTCTTTAGAAGAAAGTGCGCTCAAACGTGTGACTGATATCGTGCAGAGGGTTCAGGAACTCGCCTTGCAGGCAGGTGGCGCGGGACTGACGTCGCAGGATAGACAGTTCATAGCCGCAGAGATCGATGAACGTCTCCTGGAATTGAAGGAACTGATGAACGGCCGTGGTACGGATGGGCAGTTCCTGTTCGCGGGTAACAAGGGTGCTACATCACCGTTCGAAGTCGACGGTACCACGGTGCGATATCGTGGTGATGAGGGTCAGCGACAGTTGCAGATCGATCGCGCGCTGTATTTGCCGATTGGCGATCCTGGCAAACAGGTGTTCATGGATATCCCTTCGGTCAGCCCGTCATTCCAGGTAGCCCGGCATCCGGGTAACCAGGGTGATGCCGATATCATTCCGTCGGCGGTGACGGATTCCGAAGTACTCAGAACATTCCTGCCCGAAAACCTCGTGCTGGATTTCAGGCCAACTGCCGAAGCCGGCGGGCTGACCAATTTCACCGTTCGTCGGGCGAGCGATGGCAGGGTGGTTGCCGGATTGGAGAACGTATCCTACGAACCGGGTTCACCGATCGAAGTTGCGGGCATGCGTTTCAAGCTGGATGGTCATCCCGCCGAAGGTGATCGCTTCACGGTCACGACCACACAAAACCAGAGTCTTCTGCAGACCGTTGCCAATCTGGCTGAAGGGCTGAAGCAGATCGACGTTGACAAACGCCCGGACGAATTTCGCAAGTTGATCGAAGAGAGCCTTGGCAACCTGAATCAGGCCACCGACAACGTCCTGCAAGTTCAATCCGAAGTCGGTGCCCGATTGAATACCGTCACGGCCGTGCAGTCTTTCCATGCTGACCAAAATCTGGCGACCCAGGCCCTGTTGTCCGAAGTTCAGGACGTCGACTATGCCGAGGCGGTGAGCCGTCTGAGTTTTCAGTCCTTTGTGCTTGAAGCTGCCCAACAAGCCTTCATTCGCGTCAGTCGGATCTCCCTGTTCAATGTTTTGTGATCGCCGTCACTAAAGTTCCCCCCTTCGCGGCCGTTATCTGACTACGAGTGTCCAGCAACCGCAGGACCCAACGGGTCAAAAGCCTGAAGACAGACAACGGAGCGAATTGGAATGCCTCAGATTATCAATACCAACATCGGTTCGCTGACGGCGCAGCGCAACCTGAACACCACCCAGGCGCAGAGCCTGCAGGCGCTTAACCGCCTGTCATCCGGTCTTCGTATCAACAGCGCTCGCGACGACGCAGCCGGCCTCGCGATCGCTACCCGCTTCACAGCGCAGGTGCGTGGTCTGGGTGTTGCCATCCGGAATGCCAACGATGGTATTTCCATGGCGCAGACCGCAGAAGGCGCGCTGGGCGCCATGACGGAATCGCTGCAGCGTCTGCGGGAACTGGCTCTGCAATCCGCCAACGCGACGAACTCCGCATCGGATCGTCAGGCGCTGGATGCAGAAGCCAAGCAGCTCGTCAGCGAATTGCGTCGGGTCAGCGAACAGACCAACTTCAACGGCAAAAACCTGCTGGACGGTAGCCTGAAGACGTCCGTACAGATTGGCACCCAGGTTGGCGAGACGGTCGAATTTTCCATCAACAAAGTCACTGTCGACAAACTGGGTGCTGGTGCGGGCACTGGTGTTGGCGCAGTGGGTAATGCCAATGCCATCGGCAATGGCGACCTGCTGATCAACGGTATTGCGATTTCCCCATCCGCAGCAGCGGATGACACGGCCTCCAGCAACAACAATGCTGCCAGCGCGATTGCAAAAGTTGCTGCCGTGAACCGTCACAGCGAAGAGACGGGTGTGATTGCCAAGGTTGCATCCAACGTGGTCGCGGGTACCTCGCAGACCGCAGCGGTGCTTGCCGGTACCATCACGATCAACGGTGTCGCTATCGCTGTGAACACCACAGCTGCAACTGATACCAGCCGTGCTGCGGTGGTCACTGCAATCAATGCCAAGAGCCAGCAGACTGGCGTAACCGCCATTGACACCGGTGCCAACGCTTCCGGTGTGCAACTGGTGGCCGAAGATGGTCGCAACATCCAGGTTGGGTTGACCACGGTAACTGCAGCCGCAACGGGTATTACAGCCGCCGGCACTTATGAAGGTGGTTATACACTCAGCTCGCGTACCGGTGCGGCCATCGTCGTACTGGCCGGCGGAGACGGATCAAGTGCGGGCAACATTGCCAACGCCGGTCTGGTGGCTGGCAGCTTTGCCGGTAACTCGGCGTCGACGACCTCAGTCAAGCAGGATGGCACTACGATCAACCCCCTGGTAGCAGGTGATCTGCTGATCAACGGTGTTTCGGTCGGTGCGTCACTGGCAGCCGATGACACTGCGTCCAGCAGCAACAATGCCGGTTCCGGTATTGCCATCGCCGCAGCGATCAACAAGGTAAGCGAACAGTCGGGTGTGACGGCTCGTGTCAATGCAACCCAACTGGTTGGTGGTGCAACCCAGACCTCAACCACACTCGCGGCCGCAGCCATCGTCATCAACGGTGTATCGACCTCTACGTTTGCGACGGGTGCGGACGACGAAGTAAACCGCACAGCAGCCATCAACGCGATCAACGCGATCGCCGGTCGAACGGGTGTGACTGCCAGCGACAATGGCACAACGCTGACTCTGTCTGCTGCCGACGGCCGCAACATCAGTGCTGAAGTTGCAACGGCGGCGTTTGGCCAGGCAGTTGGTCTGGATGCTGCCCAGGAAGGTATCTTCATCAACGCAGCTGCCGCTGAATCGGTCACTGGCGCAGTCACGCTGGAAAGTGCCGGAGCGTTTACCGTAAGTGGTGGGACCACCAACGGTGCAACAGGTGTCACCAACATTGGTCTCGAGATCGGGACCTTCGGTGGCACGTCGGATGGTCAGTTCCTCACGGAAATAGACCTTGGCACAGTGGATGGTGCAGAACAGGCTCTGGCCGCCGTCGACAATGCACTCGACTCGGTTAACCGGGAGCGAGCCAACCTCGGTGCGATCCAAAACCGTCTCGACTCCACCGTGTCCAGCCTCGCAATCAACCTTGAGAACACCACGGCCGCCCGGTCGCGGATTATCGATGCGGATTTTGCGGTGGAAACGGCGCAGTTGTCACGTACCCAGGTGCTGCAACAGGCCGGTGTGTCGATTCTGGCACAGGCGAATGCGCAGCCCCAGTTGGTGCTGTCCCTTCTTCAGTAATGAAGCAGGCAGGCGTCAATGAGTGAGGCGGGCGGGTGGGGTGGCAACACTTCACCCGCAGTCTCATTGAACAGGAAACTGTCATGAACGAAATAAGCGGAATCCCAGGCCCCAAAACGAGTGTTGTCAAAGCCGGTCGAACGGAAGTTGAAGCAAAACGAACGTCGAACGAAGCGGCAGCAAACAGCCAGGATACCGGCAGAAACGTGCCGGAAAAAGTACAGGAAGCGCCCGTTGAGCCAACCAGGCAGCGCGCAGTGGAAGTTGATCAGCAGATCGAGCACGCGGTGGCATCACTGAATGAATATTCTCGATCCACCCAGCGGGAACTCGAGTTTTCGATCGACCGTGACCTGGGTCGTCCTATTGTCCAGGTGATCGATCAGCGCACGAAGGAAGTGATTCGGCAGATCCCGAATGATGTCACGCTGAATCTGGCGCGCAATTTGCAGTCCAATCTGGAGCAACTCGATCTCCAGCGCGCTGCACAGCAGGCCGGTGTTGAGCAGTTTGTCAGTCTCCAGGCGAACTCCGGACTGTTGAATACCCTGGTCTGAGACGTAGTCGCAGACAGATATTGTCAGGGATGTTGATAGCGTGCCAGGACTGACCAGACATCGTGCCCGTCGGAGTGACGGGAGATGGTGACCTGGCGTGGTCTTGACCTGGTAGAAGGGTCCGCAGGAGTGTTGAAGAAGCTCGCCAATGGCGGGCTGTCGGCGTTTGTGCAAAGGGTGCAAACAGTGCGGGGAGTGCTAAGAGTGCTAAGAGTGCAATAAGAGCAATCAGGAACAGGGCATGGCATCAATTCAGTCGTTAGGCGTAGGTTCAGGGCTCCTCACTTCCCAGCTGGTTGAGGACATCATCAATGCAGAACGCAAGTCCACGGATCTTCGCCTGGAGACCCGTAAAGCCACTGTCGAAGCCAAAATATCTAGTTATGCAGCCATCCGCAGCGCGGTCTCAACGGTCAGCACGGCTGTTGCAGCGTTGTCTTCGAGCAACTCCCTGCTGGTCAACACTACCGCGTCTTCCGTACCGACGTCGGTCACGGCGACAGCCAGTGCAACGGCTGAAACTGGGGTCCATACCATTGATATCGCAAGCCTGGCGCGCAGACAGACATTGGCATCGAAGCGTTTTGAT
>Ga0105050_10005257_pt1 | contig 16710 bp, 28 predicted proteins | sample FRY01_FD_78088 | JGI IMG/M metagenome (GOLD analysis project Ga0105050, IMG submission 78088) | Freshwater microbial communities from Lake Fryxell liftoff mats and glacier meltwater in Antarctica - FRY-01 | ecosystem: Environmental > Aquatic > Freshwater > Ice > Glacier meltwater ... | reverse complement strand
CCCGGTAGAGATAGTAGCCGGGCGCGATCTGATAGCGCACCTCGATTGTGCCGGGCTGTGCAATGCGCGCGCTGAAACGGAAGGCCTGCTCAGGGGGCAAATACGCTTCTTCGGCGCTTAGCGAGGAGGACGACACTGAGGCCAGGGAGACGACGAGCAGGCATAGAACGACGCTGAGAAATCGACAGAAAAATTTATGCATGGTCTTGAAAATGAGTTTCTGCAGCTATCCAATGCAAATAGGGCCCGTAGCCCGCCGCAAGTGGTAAAGCGATGATCTCCGGCAGATCGTAAGGATGGGCGGAACGCAAGGCGTTTTCAAGTCGCTGGTAGGCCTGGCTGGTGGTCTTGATCATCAGCGTGACTTCATTTGAGGTTTCAATCTGATTTTGCCAGCGATAGACCGACTCCACGCCCGGCATGATGTTGACGCAAGCAGCCAGCCTGGCCTCAACTAATGTTCGCGCTAACGCGCGTGCCGTCGCCGCATCGGGCAAATTAGTTATCACGAGCAATAGGTTTTGCATAGGGATGTAAGAGCCTGGTTGTTATTTCAGCAGCCGGCGGCGGGTCAGTACGGAGGCCAGATAAAACCCTGCGGCGCAATAAAACCCAAGGATAAGCATGTCGGTAACGGGATGGGGTGGCCAGAAACCCAGCAATAATGGTCGCACAAGATTGACAGCGGCGCTTAAGGGCAATAACCCTGAGACGGTTTGTAGCCACTCAGGCAATTGGGTCGACGGGTAGTACACGCCGGAGAGGAAAATCATGGGCGTTAGTACGAGCGTGAAATAGTAGGTGAAAAAATCATAGGCTTTGGCTAAGGCATTCACCACTAAGGCAAGGGACGCGAACGTCATGCCTATCAGGAAAAGCAGCGGCGGTACCAGCAAGGTCGTGGGATGCAAACCTATGCCGAGAGCAAACAAAACACCCAAAATCGCTACGCCCGATATGAGCGACTTGGTAGCCGCCCACAGCATTTCGGCAAGAACGATGTCGTCTAATGAAAGGGGGGTGTTGAGCAAGGCCTCCCAGGTCTTTTGTACGTGCATGCGCGAAAACGCGGAGTACAAAGACTCAAATGACGAGGCCATCATCACTGACATGCAAATCGAGCCGCTCGCAAGAAAATGCAGGTAAGGGACCCCACCGATTTCTTTGAGAAGGCTACCGAGTCCATATCCGAAGGCAATCAGGGTGATCAGAGGTTCAGCGATGTTACCCAACACGCTGGCCACTGCGAGCTTTTTCCAGACCAGGAAATTTCTTTGCCAGATGGGTATGAAGCGCAGACTGAATTCCGGCAGTCGGTAAAATAAAGCGTGCATATCAGTCTCGCATTTCACGGCCGGTCAGCTTCAGGAATACATCTTCGAGGTTTGCCGGACGATGTAAGTAACGCACGCCATCGACGCCAGCGAGGCCCGCCAGAATAGGGGCGGCGTCGTTTGTGTAGCAAAATGCGGTTTCACCGCTGTATTCGATGCGCTCAGCAGTACCCAGCCCCGCCGATTTTGCCCAGCTCGCTGCGTTATCCCCATATACCTCGACAACCTGAGACTCGATGTGCTCTGCGATCAGTTGGCGGGGCGCTCCTTCGGCAATCAGCTTGCCATGGTCAATCACAGCAAGCCGGTCACAAAGTCGCTCAGCTTCATCCATGAAGTGGGTGGTAAGCAATATGGTTTTTCCACTCGCCAATAAACTCTTAAGGCGCTCCCAAATCATGTGGCGCGCTTGCGGATCAAGCCCGGTGGTCGGCTCATCCATGAAAATAAGGTCAGGGTCGTTTACCAGTGCGCGGGCCAATGTCAACCTGCGTTTCATACCACCCGAGAGCTCTCCTATTCGGGCATGCCGTTTAGCACGCAGGTTGGCGAAATCAAGCAGCCAGGGAACCCGGGCCCTGATTGCCGAATGCGGCATCCCGAAGTATCGACCGTAAACCAACAGATTCTCTTCTACCGTGAAATCCGGATCCAGATTATCGCCCTGCGGCACGACCCCAATTCGCGTCCGCGCCTTGCGCGCGTCAAATGGCATCGAAAGACCGACCAGACTGATACTCCCGCTGTCCGGTGCGGTCAACCCAAGACACAGGCGTAAGGTCGTGGTCTTGCCGGCACCATTTGGTCCAAGTAAGCCGTAGCATTCGCCACGCTGCAAAGAAAACGACAGGTCTTCAATGACGGTGAGCGGTCTCTTGGCATTGCCAAAGGACTTGAACAGCTTATGAACCACTAATATGGACGAGTCTGGCATCGCTTACTAAAAGCCGTGTTCAAGATGTGATCGGAGCAAGAAAATAGTGTTGCTGAATCAATGTGTCAGCGAAAAGACAAAAGCCAGGCAATGCCTGGCTTTTATCTTTTCGTCGCGCAAGCACCATTAAGCAGTGGTATCTTCTACTGCTTCAGTGTGTTCGGGGCGATCAACAAGCTCAACAAATGCCATAGGCGCATTGTCGCCAACACGAAAGCCCATTTTAAGGATACGAAGGTATCCCCCATTACGAGCGGCATAACGCGGGCCAAGTTCAGCGAACAGTTTGACCACGATCTCGCGGTCACGCAGGCGATTGAACGCCAGGCGCTTGTTTGCCAGGGTAGGCGTCTTGCCCAGCGTGAGCATAGGCTCAACGACCCGGCGCAGCTCTTTGGCCTTTGGTAGCGTGGTCTTGATAGCCTCATGGCGCAGCAACGAAACAGTCATGTTGCGCAGCATAGCCAGGCGGTGGGAAGAGGTGCGGTTAAGTTTACGTAGTCCGTGACGATGACGCATGGTAAATCCTTTCGGTTTATATCCAGCTCTTCTATCGCTGTTTTATTACAGCGCGGGCCGGTAAATGTTGGTATCAAAAACGCTTAACAATGGTCTCAATTCGATTTTACTTCTTACTACAAGCGCAAACTCCTGCAACACAGTCATAGGGTGTGCGACAAAAAACAGTAGCGGATTGTGCTGCCCCGCCGTCTTATTTCTCAAGACCTGCTGGCGGCCAGTTTTCCAGCTTCATGCCTAAAGTGAGCCCGCGGGAAGCCAGTACTTCTTTGATTTCATTCAGTGACTTACGCCCAAGGTTCGGCGTTTTCAACAGCTCATTTTCGCTACGCTGGATCAGATCACCAATGTAGTAAATATTCTCAGCCTTCAGGCAGTTTGCCGAACGCACGGTTAACTCGAGATCATCAACCGGACGCAACAGGATAGGATCAACGCTCGGAGCACGCGATGGCGCCTCGGCAGTGGCTTCCGTACCTTCGAGCGCGGCGAATACATTAAGTTGATCCACCAAGACACGGGCGGACTGGCGAATCGCCTCCTCCGGTGTGATCACCCCATTGGTCTCGATATTGATAACCAGCTTGTCGAGGTCAGTGCGCTGCTCAACGCGAGCCGACTCAACGAAATAAGACACGCGACGAACCGGCGAAAACGACGCATCCAGAATGATGCGGCCAATAGTCTTGTTGGCATCTTCGGATAAACGACGGACGTTGCCGGGAACATATCCACGGCCTTTTTCGACTTTTACTTGCATGTCGAGCTTACCGCCTGGAGTCAGATGCGCAATGACGTGGTCGGGGTTAATCAGCTCTACATCGTGAGGCAAATCGATATCGGAGGCGAGAACGGGGCCTTCACCTTCTTTTTTAAGCGTAAGCGTGACCTCATCGCGGTTATGCAACTCGAACACCACGCCTTTGAGATTCAAAAGAATATCTACCACGTCTTCTTGAACGCCATCTAACGACGAATATTCGTGCACGACACCTGCGATCGTCACTTCTGTCGGCGCATACCCCACCATGGACGAGAGCAAGACTCTGCGAAGCGCATTGCCGAGCGTATGACCATAGCCCCGCTCAAACGGCTCCATCACGACTTTAGCGTTACCTGGACCCAACGCCTCGACTTCGATAATACGTGGCTTTAACAAACTGCTTTGCATAACATGTCCTTTCAATACCCTCGGCTCGTTACGCCAATAAGGCTGATGGCACTATAAAAAATACCCATTGCATGCAATGGGTAACAATAAAATTAACGGGAATACAGTTCGACGATCAGCGACTCATTGACTTCCTGATTGAAGTCTGCACGATCAGGCCAGCTTTTAAGCGAGCCTTCCATTTTCTTGGCATCGACGGCAACCCATATTGGGAAACCTGACTGCTCAGCGAGTGACAGTGCCTCAGCGATGCGGACTTGTTTTTTTGCCTTCTCGCGAACGGCAACCACATCGTTCACTTTCACTTGGAAAGAAGCAATATTGACCACACTGCCATTGACTACAATTGCCTTGTGCGAAACCAGCTGACGCGCCTCTGCACGCGTTGATGCATGACCCAAGCGGTAGACCACGTTATCGAGGCGCGCCTCGAGCAATTGCAACAAGGTCTCGCCCGTGTTGCCTTTACGACGATCAGCCTCGGCAAAATACCGGCGAAACTGACGCTCTAACACGCCATAAATTCGTTTAACTTTTTGCTTTTCCCGCAACTGATTGCCATAATCAGATGTCCGCGCGCCAGAAGTTCGGCCATGTTGGCCCGGCTTGGAATCAAGCTTGCACTTGGAATCCAATGAGCGCCGCGCGCTCTTAAGAAACAGGTCAGTGCCTTCGCGGCGGGAGAGCTTTGCTTTTGGTCCGATATAGCGTGCCACAGTTTTTCCTTGATAAATGACGTCCCGAAAAGTCTTTAAAAAAGACCTTCAGACGCTAGTCTGATCTGGTATCGATCAAACAGTGGGCTTAAGAACAAAACCCGCCAGGTTCTGGCGGGCTACCTTCTTGTACAACAACTTAACAATATTTAGATACGACGGCGCTTCGGCGGACGGCAGCCGTTATGCGGGACGGGCGTCACATCCTGAATCTCAGTGATTTTAATGCCGAGATTGTTTAACGCATGTACTGCTGACTCACGCCCGGGACCCGGTCCCTTAATACGAATCTCAAGATTCTTAACGCCGCACTCGATCGCCACCTTACCTGCCGCTTCTGCAGCAACCTGGGCAGCGAAAGGCGTAGACTTCCGCGAGCCTTTGAAGCCTGCACCGCCAGAGGTCGCCCAAGACAAAGCATTCCCTTGACGATCAGTGATCGTAATAATTGTATTGTTGAAGGACGCGTGTATATGAGCGATACCTTCAGCGACATTTTTTTTGACCTTCTTCCGCACCCGTGCTGCAGCTGCGTTATTTTGTGGTTTTGCCATGATGTTTTCCTTGGATCCGCGACAGGATTACTTCTTCAGCGACTGTGCTGCTTTGCGCGGGCCCTTACGGGTGCGTGCATTAGTGCGCGTACGTTGACCACGAACAGGAAGACCCCTACGGTGACGCATACCGCGGTAGCAGCCCAAATCCATCAGCCGCTTAATGTTCATCGACAATTCGCGACGCAAATCGCCTTCTACGATAAATTTACCGATTTCATCCCGCAATTTCTCTAACTCGCTATCGTCCAGGTCCTTCACCTTTTTATTGGTAGGAACGCCGGTTTGGACGCAAATTTTTTCTGCGCGCGGCCGACCGATACCATAAATGGAAGTCAAACCGATAACGGTGTGTTGGTGATTGGGGATATTAACCCCTGCAATACGTGCCATTCGTTATTCCTCGATCAATAACGTTAATTAACCTTGGCGCTGCTTATGACGCGGCTCGATACAGATAACTCGAACTACGCCCTTGCGCTTGATGATCTTGCAGTTGCGGCAAAGCCGCTTCACTGATGCGAGCACTTTCATGGTGGCCCTCTTTCTTTCAGTATTTAGTTACTTGATTACTTGATGCAGAACCACACCGCTACTGGCTTGAACTGTAGCCGAATCAACTCGGCACCGATCGACTCAGCGCGTTGGAGAACCGCCTTTAAAATTCGCTTTTCGCAGGAGAGAATCGTACTGCTGAGACATCACATAATTCTGCACCTGAGCCATAAAATCCATCGTCACGACAACAATGATCAACAGAGACGTCCCGCCAAAATAAAAGGGCACATTCCACCGGGCGATCAAAAATTCTGGCAACAAACACACCAAGGTGATGTAAACAGCACCGGCAAGCGTCAAGCGGGTCAGAATCCGGTCTATGTAGCGAGCAGTTTGTTCGCCGGGGCGTATGCCGGGCACAAATGCGCCGCTCTTCTTCAAATTATCTGCAGTCTCTTTGCTATTAAACACCAACGCAGTGTAAAAGAAACAGAAGAAAATAATCGCAGCGGCATACAACAACGCATGGATAGGCTCACCAGGCGCCATAGACGCGGCTAGGTCCTTCAAAAATATCACGACGGCGCTCGTTGATTCACCCGAAGTAAACCAACTTGTCACTGTAGCCGGAAACAAAATAATCGATGAAGCGAAAATCGGCGGAATCACGCCCGCCATGTTCAACTTGAGCGGAAGGTGGCTAGTCTGCCCGCCATACACCTTGTTACCGACCTGCCGCTTTGCATAATTTACGAGAATCTTCCGCTGACCACGTTCTATAAAAACAACCACAAACGTCACAGCTGCCACTACAACACAAATCAATATCGCAGACAGCGCGTTCATCGACCCAGTCCGAACCAGCTCAAAAAGACCACCAACCGCACTAGGCAATCCAGCAGCGATGCCCGCAAAGATAATAATTGAGATACCGTTTCCGAGCCCTCGCTCAGTAATCTGCTCCCCGAGCCACATCAAAAACATGGTTCCAGTCACCAGGGTGACGACTGTGGTGAAGCGAAACGCCAGACCGGGGTCGATCACTAAGCCTGCTTGCGACTCCAGGGCGACGGCAATCCCAAGCGCTTGGAAGGTAGCCAAAACGAGCGTGCCGTAACGGGTGTACTGGGTAATCTTACGGCGCCCGGATTCACCTTCCTTCTTCAGCGCCTCAAGTTGCGGCGATACGACCGATAGCAACTGCATGATGATCGATGCCGAAATATACGGCATGATACCGAGCGCGAAAATGGTAAACCGCGACAGAGCCCCACCCGAAAACATGTTGAACATCCCAATGATGCCACCACGATTTTGGTTAAATAGTGCTGCCAGCTGTGCGGGATCGATACCCGGCACCGGTATGTGCGCACCTATCCTGAATACGACTAATGCTGCAAGCAAGAACCACAACCGATTCCATGGGAACCCGCTTGCCGAACTCTTTGCCAGTTTTGGTGAAGTTGCCACTCGATATCCGTTACTAATCTTAGGCCAATGAGCCGCCAGCAGCTTCAATAGCGGCCTTTGCGCCCTTTGTCGCAATCAAGCCTTTCAGCGTGATTTTTTTTGTCAGCTCGCCGGATTTAATAACACGCACGACACGAGCCAGTTCTGAAATCACTCCCGCCTGTTTTAGCGCGAGAATATCGACCTCACCAACCGGAAGCTTTTCCAGATCAGACAATCTGACCTCGGCCTTAAAAGGTTTCGCTAATGACTTAAAACCGCGCTTGGGCAAGCGACGCTGCAGCGGCATCTGTCCGCCCTCAAAGCCAACCTTGTGGAAACCACCCGAACGAGATTTTTGACCCTTATGGCCACGACCGGCGGTTTTGCCAAGTCCCGAACCAATACCACGACCGACGCGACGTTTTGCGTGCTTGGCGCCTTCGGCTGGTTGAATAGTGTTCAATTCCATGATGTGCTCCGTCCGTAAGCCAGGCTTACGAAACAACTTTCACGAGATACGATACTTTGTTAATCATGCCGCGTACTGATGGCGTGTCCTGCAACTCGGACACGGAATTGATGCGGCGCAAACCCAAGCCACGAACAGTAGCGCGATGCGACTCGCGCGTACCGATCAAGCCTTTGACTAGCTGAACTTTAATAGTATTTGCCATATGAATCACCTCAGCCCAGAATTTCTTCGACCGTCTTGCCGCGCTTGGCTGCAATCTCCGAAGGCGTACTCATTTTCGCCAAACCGTTCAAGGTCGCCCGAACCATGTTGTAGGGGTTGGTGGAGCCATTAGACTTAGCGACCACGTTTGTTACGCCCATCACTTCGAAAATTGCGCGCATCGGACCGCCAGCGATCACACCCGTACCGTCTTTTGCCGGGATCATCATGACTGACGAGGCACCGTGCTTCCCACTGAGTGTATGCTGCAGCGTACCGCCCTTGAGCGTCACCTTGATCATCTTGCGACGCGCCTCTTCCATCGCCTTTTGCACGGCGACCGGCACCTCTTTAGACTTTCCCTTGCCCATTCCAATACGACCATCGCCGTCGCCAACTACTGCCAGCGCGGCAAACCCCATAATCCGACCACCCTTAACAACCTTGGTGACACGGTTGACTGCAATCATTTTTTCGCGCATGCCATCATCTGGCTTGTCGCTTTGCATCTTAGGTTGCATCTTTGCCATAACGAATTTTCCTTAGAACTTGAGGCCGGCTTCACGCGCCGCCTCAGCAACCGCCTTAACGCGGCCGTGGTAACGGAAGCCAGACCGATCAAATGCAACTTCAGATATTCCCGCCTTCAAAGCCTTCTCAGCAACCAACTTACCAACTAAGGTCGCTGCCGCAGCATTTCCACCTTTACCAGCCTGTCCAGCGAGTTCCTGACGAACTGCGACCTCTACAGTCGAAGCACTTGCCAACACTCTGGCGTCTGGGCCAATAATCGTGGCATAAATATGCAAATTCGTGCGGTGCACGGCAAGGCGCGTCACCTTGAGTTCTGCAATCTTGGCACGCGTTTGACGCGAGCGACGCAGACGAGATTGTTTCTTGTCCATAATCAACCCCTGTTACTTCTTCTTGGTTTCTTTAATCACCACAACCTCGTCCGAATAGCGGACGCCCTTGCCTTTATAAGGCTCGGGACTGCGGTAGGCGCGCACTTCAGCAGCAACTTGGCCCACCTGCTGTCGGCTGATACCTTTGATCAAAATCTCTGTCGGCGTGGGGGTCTCGCATTTAACCCCGTCGGGCATTTGGTGCACTACCGGGTGCGAAAACCCGAGCGCCAGATTTAACTTATCACCTTGTGCCTGCGCCTTAAATCCAACGCCAACCAACGTCAACTTTTTCTGAAAGCCTTTTGTTACACCATCAACCATGTTGTTCACAAGCGCCCGAACCGTTCCAAACATTGCATTAGCTTCGCGACTGTCATTTGCGGCTACGCAGGTGAGAACGTCATTGTCGTTGGCGATCTGTACCAGACCATTTAACGGGAGACTGAGGACCCCTAAAGGGCCTGTGACAGTGATGCTAGTAACCGAGATTGCAATATCCACACCCTTAGGCACGGCGATCGGCATTTTTCCTACACGTGACATATTAGACTCCCCTCGTTAGGCCACGTAGCATAAAACTTCACCACCGACGCCGGTAGCTCTCGCTTTACGATCTGTCATCACACCCCGGGGGGTTGACACGATTGCCACACCAAGACCATTCATTACGGTCGGTATGTCGCCTTTTCCACGATAGATACGCAGCCCAGGACGGGAAACCCGCTCAATACGTTCAATCACTGGGCGCCCTGCGTAATATTTCAGTCCGATTTTCAACTCAGGCTTGCCATCAGCATCCGCAATGACAAAGTCTTCGATATATCCTTCGTCCTTCAGCACGTGCGCAATCGCGACCTTGATTTTTGACGAAGGCATCGCTACCGTCGTTTTTTTCACTACCTGTGCATTCCGGATACGGGTCAACATATCGGCAATAGGATCGCTCATACTCATTGCATATTCTCCTATTACCAGCTGGCTTTAGTCATCCCCGGGATCTCACCACGCATGGCGATCTCACGGAGCTTGGTACGGCCTAGGCCGAACTTACGGAATGTGCCACGAGGGCGTCCGGTCAACGCACAGCGGTTGCGCTGGCGAGTTGGCGCGGAATTACGGGGAAGCGCTTGCAGTTTCAGACGGGCGGTATAGCGCTCCTCTTCCGATTTCGATTGGTCTTCGATGATAGCCTTCAACTCGGCGCGCTTAGCAGAATACTTCTTGACTAAGTCAGCACGCTTTTGTTCACGGTTAATCAGTGCCAGTTTTGCCATGGCAGCCTCAGTTTCTGAACGGGAATTTAAATGCGGCGAGAAGCGCTTTCGCTTCGTCGTCGGTCTTGGCTGTCGTGGTAATACTGATATTCATACCACGCAGGGCGTCGATCTTATCGTACTCAATCTCCGGGAAGATAATCTGCTCTTTCACGCCGATGTTGTAGTTACCACGACCGTCAAAGGCTCGTCCCGAGACGCCACGAAAGTCACGAACACGCGGCAACGCAACAGAGGTCAGTCGATCAAGAAATTCATACATCCGCGAACCACGTAGCGTCACCATGCAACCAATTGGATAACCTTCGCGAATTTTAAAACCCGCAATCGCCTTGCGCGCCTTGGTGACGACAGGCTTTTGGCCCGCTATCTTGGTCAGATCCCCGACTGCGTGCTCGATAATTTTTTTATCTGCTACAGCCTCGGATAACCCCATATTCAGGGTTATTTTTGTAATTCGAGGCACTTCCATTACTGACTTGTAACCAAATTTGGCAATCAAATCAACAACGACTTTTTCTTTATAAAACTCCTGAAAACGGGCCATTTCTATTATGCCTTCACCACTTCGCCATTGGACTTAAACACACGGACGCGCTTACCGTCCATGAGCTTAATACCAACGCGATCTGCCTTGCCCGTTGCAGCATTAAACAATGCGACATTAGACACATGTATCGGCATCACTTTATCAACGATGCCACCGGTTGCACCCGTCATCGGATTTGGCTTGGTCGCCTTCTTTGCGACGTTAATTCCATCGACGACAAAATGGTCCTGACCTACCCGCTGCAGGACAACACCGCGCTTACCCTTGTCTTTACCAGACAGCACGACGACTTCGTCTTTAGCTTTAATCTTATCCATGACGACTCCTTACAGAACTTCAGGCGCTAAAGAAACGATCTTCATGAAGCGCTCAGTACGCAACTCCCGCGTCACTGGTCCAAAAATACGCGTTCCAATTGGCTCAAGCTTAGCGTTCAATAACACAGCCGCATTGCCATCGAAGCGAACCAGTGAACCATCCTGGCGACGAACACCCTTTGCAGTACGAACCACAACTGCGTTGTAAATTTCGCCTTTTTTTACACGACCGCGTGGCGCTGCGACCTTGACCGTCACTTTAATGACGTCACCGATCCCCGCGTACCGCCGCCTTGACCCGCCAAGAACCTTAATGCACATGACTTCTCGTGCGCCAGTGTTGTCGGCTACTTCTAGCCGGCTTTCAGTTTGAATCATGATATTTTCTTTCCCAACTTAATCCGCTGTGTCCGCACAATGCAGGCTTACGGTCAGTCTTGGTCCCGCCAGGGTTTCGCAAAACGAAACTGCTGATTGGGTGGACAAAAACTACTAAATTTGCTTCCTTGCCTTGCGCAGTATCCGCAAAGGTAGCCCGACATTATGCATACAAACTGCCGGGCATGCAAGGTAATTAAACTGCTTGCGATTCCTGAACGACCCGCGTAACAGTCCAGGCTTTTGTCTTGGAAATCGGACGCCCTTCCTGAATTTCTACGGTGTCGCCGGCTTTCGCCTTGTTATCTTCGTTGTGCGCATGGTACTTGTTGGAACGCACGATGATCTTGCCATACAGAGGATGCCGAACACGACGCTCGATCAGAACGGTCACGGTCTTGTCCATCTTGTCGGAGACCACAGTGCCCACCAACGTGCGCTTGAGCGCTTGCTTCACTGGTTCGTTCATTATTGGCCGTCCTTCTGATTGATGACCGTCTTAACGCGCGCAATATCACGACGCACTTTCTTCAACTGTGACGTATTCGACAGTTGTTGTGTCGCGATCTGCATGCGCAGGCCAAATTGGGCTTTCAACAGGTCGTTAAGCTCTTTTGCCAGGGCTGCCTGGTCTTTGCCGCGCAGTTCAGTTGCTTTCATTGTTTACCCCCTTATTGACCGACTTGACGCACTACGAATGTGGTCAGCAATGGCAACTTAGCGGCAGCAAGACGGAAGGCCTCGCGCGCTAGAGATTCGTCGACTCCGTCCATTTCATACAACACCTTACCGGGTTGGATTTCAGCCACGTAGTATTCAGGATTACCCTTACCATTACCCATACGCACTTCAGCGGGCTTCTGTGAAATCGGCTTATCCGGGAAGATCCGAATCCAGATTCTTCCACCACGTTTAATGTGACGCGTCATTGCACGACGCGCTGCTTCGATCTGTCTTGCCGTTATACGCCCGCGGCCAATAGCCTTGAGACCAAATTCCCCAAAAGATACGGCAGTGCCGCGATCATGTGAGATGCCTTTGTTGCGGCCTTTTTGCTCTTTGCGAAATTTTCTACGCGCTGGTTGCAACATAATTATTCTCCTGCCTTTTCAGCCGGCACCGCAGGTGCGTCAGCCTTTTTGGCGCGAACTCGTTTAGCTGCTGCTGGTGCTGGAGCACCGGCAGCGTCAGCAACGGGAGGTTGTCCATCGGCACGCTTAGCACGAACCGGACGTCCCGCCGGCTTACCATCATCACGGCGCGGTGCACGACGCTTACGATCATCATCGCCGGGCATGTCAACTACCGGCGTTTCGCCGCTTGCCAGACGATCACCCTTGTAGACCCAAACTTTGATACCAATAATGCCGTATGTGGTTTCGGCCTCACCAAAACCGTAGTCGATATCCGCCCGCAAAGTATGAAGCGGCACTCTACCTTCGCGATACCATTCAGTGCGCGCAATTTCGATACCGTTAAGCCGACCGGATGACATGATTTTTATACCTTGGGCACCAAGGCGCATCGCGTTTTGCATCGCGCGCTTCATTGCTCGGCGAAACATAATACGCTTCTCAAGCTGCTGGGCAATCGAGTCCGCAATTAATTGCGCATCGGTCTCCGGCTTTCTGATTTCCTCGATGTTGACATGCACTGGCACGCCCATCATCTTGGCCAAAGCGGATTTCAACACTTCGATATCTTCGCCTTTTTTGCCGATCACCACACCGGGGCGTGAACTAAAAATAGTAATGCGCGCATTCTTGGCCGGGCGCTCTATCAGAACGCGTCCGACAGAAGCGTTCTTCAGCTTCTTTTTCAAAAAGTCCCGCACGGCCAGATCTTCTTTGAGCATGCTGGCGAAATTACTGTTACCAGCGTACCACCGCGAACCCCAATTACGGGTTACAGCAAGCCGAAAGCCGGTTGGATGAATCTTCTGTCCCATCGTGACTCCCTTAATTACCGACAGTCACGAATATGTGACAGGATTGCTTGGAAATACGATCACCGCGACCTTTTGCACGCGCGGTGAAGCGCTTTAGAACGGCCGCCTTCTCAACAAAGATCGTCGTTACTTTCAGCTCATCGATATCGGCGCCGTCATTATGCTCGGCGTTTGCAATTGCAGACTCAAGCACTCTTTTAATGATGACTGCACCTTTTTTCGGGCTGAAACTCAGAATATTGAGCGCGTGATCCACTTTTTTGCCGCGAATCAGATCAGCGACTAACCGGCCCTTCTGAGCCGACAGGCGAACGCTGCGTAGGATAGCTTTAGTTTCCATCATCGGACCTTATTTCTTAGCCTTCTTGTCAGCGGCATGACCCTTGAACGTACGGGTAAGCGCGAATTCTCCGAGCTTATGGCCGACCATGTTCTCAGATACATAAACCGGCACATGCTGCTTACCATTATGTACGGCGATCGTCAGCCCAATAAAGTCAGGCATGATCGTCGAACGACGCGACCAGGTCTTAATCGGCTTCTTGTCGCGAACGGCTTGAGCAGTTTCAACTTTTTTCAGCAAGTGGGCATCGCAAAATGGCCCTTTTTTCAGTGAACGTCCCATGTCTTATCCTTATTTCTTACCGCGGCGCGAGACGATCATCGAAGTCGTGCGCTTATTGGGACGCGTCTTCTTACCCTTGGTTTGCTGGCCCCACGGTGAAACCGGGTGACGACCTGCGGCTGTACGACCTTCACCACCACCATGAGGGTGATCAATCGGATTCATGACGACACCACGAACCGTTGGACGCACACCACGCCAGCGCATTGCTCCAGCTTTACCAATCTTGCGCAGATTATGCTCACCATTACCCACTTCTCCGATGGTGGCGCGGCATTCGACGTGTACGCGACGCACCTCACCGGAACGGAGGCGCACCTGAGCGTAGACACCCTCCCGCGCCATCAGTACGACAGCAGCACCAGCTGTCCGCGCAATTTGGGCGCCCTTACCCGGCAGCATTTCGACGCAATGCATCGTTGTACCAACAGGGATGTTACGAATCGGCAAGCAGTTCCCGGATTTAATGGGCGCTTCGGCGCCATTCATTAACTGGTCACCCACAGCCATTCCTTTAGCAGCAATGATGTAGTGGCGCTCGCCATCTGCATAGCACAACAGCGCAATATTGGCGCTTCGATTCGGATCGTACTCAATACGTTCGACCTTCGCTGAAATACCATCCTTGATGCGTCGAAAGTCAATTACGCGGTAATGCTGCTTGTGGCCACCACCGATATGGCGTGTGGTGATGTGACCGTTGTTGTTACGACCAGCCGTCTTCGATTTTTTCTCAACCAGGGCAGCAAATGGACGGCCTTTGAAGAGGTCGGCATTGACCACTTTGACCATGCCACGGCGGCCTGGGGATGTGGGTTTGACTTTAACGAGTGCCATTATTTAGCCTCCTCGGTGAAGTTAATTTCCTGGCCAGGCTTGAGGCAGACAAATGCTCGACGGGTATGATTACGGCGTCCGGTAAAACGACCAGACCGCTTGACCTTACCCGCACGATTCGCAACTTGAACCGAATCAACCTGAACTTTGAACATCAATTCGACGGCAGCCTTAATCTCTGGCTTGGTCGCATCCGGCATCACGAGGAACACAACCTGTTCGTTTTTCTCAGCAACGAATGTGGCCTTCTCGGAAATAACCGGAGCGAGCAGCACCTTCATCAGACGCTCTTCTGTAAATTTGATGACTGTGCTCATGCCAGCATCTCCTCAATTTTTGCCAATGCCTGCTTGGTGATTAAGACTTTTTTGAAGAAGACCAGCGAGACGGGATCGGCATGACGTGGCTCACAAATCAGCACGTTAGGCAAATTACGGGAGGCCAACAGCAGGTTTTCCTCCAGATGATCCGTGATCACCAAAACAGAATCCAGCCCCATGTCTTTCAGTTTTTGCGACAACAATTTTGTCTTTGGCGCATCGACAGACAGGCTCTCAATCACCGACAGACGGCCTTCGCGTGCCAACTGAGACAGGATCGAGCAGACACCGGCGCGATACATCTTCTTGTTGACTTTGTGCGTAAAGTTCTCGTCCGGCGAGTTAGGAAATATACGACCACCTCCACGCCACAGCGGCGAAGACGACATACCGGCGCGGGCGCGGCCCGTACCTTTTTGGCGCCATGGTTTTTTGGTGGTGTGATGTACTTCTTCGCGGTCTTTTTGCTTACGATTACCGCTACGCGCATTGGCCTGATAAGCCACCACAACCTGGTGGATCAGCGCCTCGTTGTAGTCCCGGGCAAAAATAGTATCGGGCGCCACAACGCTGGATGACGACTGTCCCTTGTCATTTAGGAGCTTGAGATCCATTACTTCGCTCCCTTCTTCACTTTGATTTTTACAGCAGGCAAGACAACAACCCGGCCGTTTTTCGCACCCGGCACCGCACCCCTAATCAGGACCAACTGACGGTCAGCGTCAATGCGAGCGATCTCAAGGTTTTGGACCGTACGCGTGACGTCGCCCATGTGACCAGTCATGCGCTTACCCGGGAAAACACGACCCGGATCCTGAGCCATACCGATAGAACCGGGAACATTGTGCGAACGTGAGTTACCGTGGGATGCGCGGCCAGAACGGAAGTTGTGACGCTTGATAGTACCGGCATAGCCTTTACCGATCGACACACCTTGCACATCGACCTTTTGACCAGCCTCGAAAAGACTTACAGCGACGACATCGCCCGCCTTAAATTCGGCCGCCTTTGACGCCTCCACTCGGAATTCTTTAAGGACTGTACCTGCCTCCACTCCCGCTTTAGCGAGGTGCCCAGCAGCAGCCTTCGTCACACGCGAAGCGCGACGCTGACCGTAAGTCACCTGAACAGCTGCGTAGCCGTCGATTTCAGGCGTTTTAATTTGCGTCACGCGGTTGTTTGATACGTCCAAGACAGTAACAGGAATCGAATCCCCATCATCCGTAAAGATGCGCATCATTCCAACCTTGCGACCGACAAGGCCCAAGCTCATTGTTTTCTCCATTCCCACCTACGATTGGGCGGGGCTGATGTTTATGTAACTTAAAAACACAAAAGCTCAAATTGCTCGAACTTTTGCCGAAGCCGGCGATTATAGCTTGAGAATATAAGCCCTACAAGGATAAATTTGCGGGCCCAGCTCGTAAACTGAATTATTGGAGCTTAATTTCCACATCAACACCAGCCGGTAAATCCAGCTTCATCAATGCATCCACTGTCTTATCTGTTGGATCCACAATATCCATCAAACGTTGGTGCGTGCGAATTTCAAACTGGTCACGAGAAGTTTTATTGACGTGTGGTGAACGCAGGACGTCCCAACGTTGAATACGGGTAGGCAGTGGCACGGGCCCCTTGACGACGGCACCGGTGCGCTTTGCTGTATCAACAATTTCTAATGCGGACTGATCGATCAATTTGT
>Ga0105050_10005255_pt1 | contig 16725 bp, 16 predicted proteins | sample FRY01_FD_78088 | JGI IMG/M metagenome (GOLD analysis project Ga0105050, IMG submission 78088) | Freshwater microbial communities from Lake Fryxell liftoff mats and glacier meltwater in Antarctica - FRY-01 | ecosystem: Environmental > Aquatic > Freshwater > Ice > Glacier meltwater ... | reverse complement strand
TTAGATGAATATATGCCTTGACCTGATGAAATATTATATGAATATATACCTTTTCCAGTTGAGGAATTATGAGAATAAATACCTATTCCAGCTACATCATTTACTGAATGAAACCCATAACCAGTACTTGAATTAGATGAGTGAATCCCAGTACCTGTTGATGTATTAATAGAATTAATACCGTAACCTGTTGATGAATTATTTACCCCTACTCCTTTACCAGTGGATGTATTGTTTACTTCAACACCGTTTGATGGACCTGTACCAGAATGATTAACAATTTGACTCCCTGTAAAAGTATTCCCTCCTGCTAAATTAGCTTTTAAATCCAAGCCATCTTGCTGCAAGCTTGAAATAGGCTTATCAGCATCACTTGTATTATCAACGTTTCCTAATCCAACGTCTCCTTTTGCTAAAACAACATCTCCTATTTTACCCGCTACACTTAGAACTTTATCTGTATTATCTATCTTCGCCCAACCAGTAGCTGTTTTAATAACCCAATCATTTACTTTCCAGTCTGTAATTCCTCCAATATTAGTAGAACCTTCAACAGATACTATCCAAAAATATCCTGTTTCAGTTGTTCCACTTATATCAGGGTCGTTTGTATCAGCGTCCCAGTTTCCTTGAGGTAACAAACTACCTTCTAAAGCTAGAATATCAGCCTTTAATTGTTTACCTTGTTCAGCCGATAAAGGAACTCCTGTTCCACCATCTGTTACGTTATTTACTATATCAGTAAAATTAATTTTTAAATCAAGTGCGGCTTGAAGTCCTATAATCTCAGATATTTGAGAAGTAGTTAGTTTTTTCCAAGCTGACGAACCATAGTAAACTACGTCGCCTAAGGCAAAAACAATAGAACCGCTACCTAAATCTCTAGTACCACCAACACTTACCAAATAAACGTCACCCCCTATACCTACACTATCGGATAAACTAGGGTCATTTGTAGAAACATCCCAACTCCCCTTAAATCCACGTAGCAAAGGGATAGATACTTTTCCAGCATTATCAGTTCCTTTTTGAATAACCGCAATCTCGGTAGATGCAGTAATATCAACCTGCTCCGTTAACTCGGAAGGAAGTTTGCTATTTGTTATTACTGAATTTATCCAAGTAGTATGTTGTTCTACTATTGCCTCTAATTGTGCCTGTGTCATAACTTTAATTTTTTATTTTTAAATATCCTTGTGAATCAGCTAAAATAAGGCTTGGAATTTCAAGCGTATTTGTACTGAATGTCTGTCCTATTCCTTTTGATGTATAAACCGCATTTGCTTTTGTCATTTTAGCGGTTACCCTATATTGATTACTCCCAATCAATCCAGTAATCTCTGGGCTCTCTTCTTTAACATACTGAACTCCGTTCAAAAATACAAATTTATGTGACAAAGCCTGTACAACTTTTCGCATCATTTGTTTTGGCATTAACTTAAAAGCGATTGTATCGTTCTCATAAGTTTCTGCGTCTATTAAATAAGTCTCTGAATCAGTACGCTCTGACTCTGTTATATCTCCATATCCTCCACTAAAATATTCTATTGGCATACGAATTTTATTTTTTATTCCAGTTGCGTAAAATATATCTGTATTATCGTCATTATAGTATTCTATATAAACACTACCTTCCTGAACCTCTGATATATATATTATTTCACTCAAGTATATTTGCTCATAAAATGTAGTATTGTCATCTGTTTCTGATATATTTATTTGAATCTTTCTATTGCTAAATAAAGACATATCTACTATAAACTCCCATATATCGTAGGACTCTAAGTTATAAATACTTAATACCTGAACCGTAGCGTCAATACCAGTGTAAGCTATATTTATAACCAATACGTATGCTCCTTTAGATTTGTCGTAAATTATATTTACAATCTGAAACCATCCTCCATTTAAAAATATATAATTACCAATAACCCCCCAAGCTGGTAAAGAGCCATTAAGAGTATAGCTTTGAGAAGGAGAGTAAGGAAGCCCTGTTTCTGGATTGTATTTTTCACCACTAATAAAGAATATACCAGTTTGAATACCTAAGTCATCAATATTATACATTGTAGCGTCTCTCATATCTTTTAAACCAGTATTGCTTGACTTTTTAACCGCTGTTAATTCTGTTTCCGTTTCGTCCTCTTCAATAATAGTTACTGTCACTATATTGTAGTTTGTTTTAATCTGAGTTGTAATTAAATCACAGTTTTGGAATAATTGATAGTATTCTAAAGCATTTTCAGTATAAGGTAATTGACAAGATAAAGTATTCTCATCATTTTTATAATCCCCACAAGTACCCCATTGAATATATTTAGAAAATCTTATTGAGTTTGATTTACTAGGTAAATCAGAGTATGGTATTCTTTCGCCTACACCATTACCTTCAAAGTTAGGAATACTTAGTAAAACAGATACCTTACATCCTAATTGGTCTTTTACATATATAGTATAATCCCCTTCAAGTATTCCAGTATAAACATTCTCAGTTATATAAGTACTATCATCTAAAGAATAAGTTAAGTTTAGTCCATATTGATTTTCTACATATATTGTTATTGTTGCTCCAGAAGGAGAATTTATATAAGTTACATCAACTCCTGCTGAAACCAACCTATCTGGCGTCGTTACTTGATGAGTTAGTGTACTACCTGCTCCATTATCTAATAAAATATTAAATGTATTGTTTCTAATCCAATCAAATAATATAGGGTTCGCTGAATTTACAATAGAAACACCTCCATTTATCTTGTAGCTCGTAGCAAGTACGTTAGTTGTTAAATTAACAACAACATTATCGCAAGGGATTAACGCCTCACTAAAAATTTCAGAATTTACCGATATAACTGCTGCATCAGCAGAGTTATCAAAAACAGCATCTACAACGCCAGAGTCATCAGTATATAATAAAGCGGTAAAAAAGTCCTCTTCTGGATATTCTATTGTAAGTATTGTATTTGATTCGTTTATAATAATATCAAATAAGCTAGAAGCATTATAGTCGGCTTGTATTGAATTAAATAAAGAAAGCAAAGTAGCTTCTTCTGTTGCCTCAATTTTTGTTTGATAGTTGGTTGTTCTCTTTTCAACAAAATCTTCCGTAAATGCATTAACTCCGTAATTTGATTTAATTATTAATGAGTTTACGGTTGGTATTCCTGTTAATGTTAATGTTATCCTACTTGGCATAATTCTCTATTTGTTAAATTTCTTTAATGTCCATTTCCCTACTCCGTTTGGCGATAGCTTATCTAAATAACCTTCCTCAATTTTACCGTCTTCGTTCTTAAAAGAAACAAGACCATAAAAATTTGGTATTTGTTTTCCCAAAATTAAGGTTTTTCCCCGAACTTTTTGCAATAAATTATAATCAACTGGAAAATCAAATTCAACAATCTCTCCGTCCATCCTTGCTTTCTCAAGTTCTTGGTTCTGAATATTTCCATTTTCAGCGTAAGAAACCCCTCCGTATTCTGGGTACATACTAACTTTTAATTCAGTTACTAACCCGCTATTTGCTACTGAACTACCATATCTTATATAATCAAAAGGATATTTTACAAATCCAGAAGCAACTCTCCATCCGTGTCTTAATAAAATATTAAATGGAGATAACCTTAAATTTTGCGCAGTTGGGGGGTCAAAAACTCCTGTTGGCTCTACCTCAAAATCATCTTGCCATAACCTTTGCTGAAATACATCATTAAGTCCTTTTTTCATATCAACAAGCCATATAGAGTTATCGTACTTAGTGTCATCAGTTGGGTAATTACTTTTTTGAAATCTTCTTGCAAATTCCATCCCGTAAGAGTCTGCTCTATATTTTGATATTGCTATATATGTTTCCTCAATTTTATTTATTACAGTAGTAAAATTTGTTCTAGTATTATATTCATCAAGCCCAATAGCCTCTTCATAGTCACCACCTTCATCATACCCAATATCTAACGCTGAACTAAATGCATCTTTATCAATAGTCCTTTGAACGTTACTTACTTGTATGTACTCAAATTTACCATTCACAGTTTTACCTAACCTAATAAGTATTTTATCGTTATAAAAATAATCTAGTTTCTCTATTCTAAAAAACTCTTTAAAACCAATATTCTCTATACTAGCACCAAGATTCCATACATTAAAATATGCTTCGTAAAAATCCTTGAATGAAGTTGATAATGACTTATATCTATTTTCATCATTTATCCCTGGAGTATCTTCTTTACTAAACCCTCGAACCCAAAATCCGTGCATTATTCCCGTAAGAGACGCAATTCCGTCATTTGAGTAGTCATTCATTTCTGCTCTTCCAAAAGCGTTACTAATTAAAATATCTTTTTGGTCTGTTAATAATTCTAAAAATCTATTGCAAACCTCAAAAGGAAGGTGCACTTTATTTACTGTTGGGTTAAATGTACTATATTCTTCTATTTTTATAGTTGTAATTATATTACTAAAATTAACGTACATGTCTCCCCTAGAAAAAATATCTCCAAAATCAGCTTCCGCATAAACTTGAAGTGATAAACTTTCTCCTTTTAATAGAGTTATTTGTTTAGTGATATTTATTGTTACAAAAGGAGTTACTACGCTATTACCAGTAAAAATAGTAGATGTTAAATTTTCTCTAGTTTTTAAATTATAATCCGTACTATTCTTAAACGTAGTCAAAGTTAAGTACATTGAGGAATTAGATAAATCATTACTACCAGCGTCTGCTATATCAAATGAACATTCTATTTCAACGTTTAAAGTTTTATCTCTATCGTTATCAGCGTAAAACATTTCTTCAACTCTTCCGTTTTCTTCATCCCCGCTTGGTGCACCTTTTCTAAATGATAAATCCTTTGGAACCATCTGAGTTTTAATATCAGAAGAGTAAATTTTTGTTACTGGGATAGCGATTAATCCAAATCTTCTATTCCCGTCGTTATACTCAACTCTAAAAATATTAGATGCGCTATTTTTTGCCTCAGTTTCAAGCAAAGTTTTTAGGAATATATTTCTACCTTGTAAACTTACTTGTTTAGGCTCTAAATAAGGTACTACTTTACCGTCTAAAGTTTCTAACCTATCTAATTCTATTTTTTCGTTTTGCCTAGCCTTAATAACTCTTAAAAGACCGCTACTAATAAATTTAATAGACATACCTCCATTGAATTTAATATATGTAGTTAAATCTAAGAAACCACTGTAAGACAATTCCCAAATATCAGTAATAGGATTTCTTTCTTCTTTGATTAAAATTAAATCAGCGTTTACCCCGTACTCTTTATAAATACTCTGAATAAATAAAGAACCATCATTGTAGAATTTTAAGTTATTTGTCATCATAGGGAAAATACCGTGAAATGCCTTGTCACGAATAAACTCAGTATCATCGTCTCTCCAACCAACAGGCTCTTGTATTGTTTGAGTTCCCGTTGGGTTATGAGATAACTTGTATCTTGTCCTATCGCTATATATTGGCTGTATTAAACTCATTATGATAAATATTTAGATTTCCAAAGTTCGTGTGGTATATCAATCTTTTGTGTTTTAACAAATGTATTAGACTGAGAGTTTTTAACCGCTTTTGTATTTCTTATCATTTCGTCAAGCATCCTTTCGTCAAGTTCCCTTTGACTCATAAGCATACCGTCTATATTTTTTTGATTCAAACTAATACTTGCTAAAAGAGTTGAGGAATGTAGTAAGCTACTCATATCGCTAGGTGCTTGACTATTGAATTTATCAACAGAAGGAAATATCTCAGAACCTTTTGGAAGATTCATAACGGTATCAGTATTGGGAGTTAGTATAACTTTCCCGTCAGGAGTTCTAACAACTTCGTGCTTTCCTCCGTCTCCAACTAAAGCTGGTCCATCGTGAGTCATAGTTCCACCATCAGCAAAAGCTGGTAAAGGTTGAGCTAATACCGCAGCTGCTTGTAAAGCACCTAGTGCCGCTATAACAGGAATCATAGCAAGTCCAAATATTAATCCTTCGGCTGGTGCTCTTGAAATTGCAACTGCCGTATTAATAGCAATATCAACAATAGCTTGAGCCTTGTTAAATATAGCTTGTTCTCTTTGTGCTTTTCTCTTTTTCTTTTCTAATTTTTCTCTATCTTTTTCTTGCTGTATTGCAAGAAGTCTTTGTTGTTCTGAGTCACCTTCGGCAAGTGCAAAAAGAGTAGTGTACTTATCTTGGTTGGCTTGAATTTCAGCATCTATCTGAGCTATTTTTCTATCAAATATAGAGTTACCAATATCAGCAACAGCGTTAGAGTATTTTCCTAAATATTCTAAATCAAGGTCTAATTGGTCTTTTTTATCTAATAACTTTTTACCACTCTTATCTCTTCCACCTGGTCTTGAAGCGTTTAATGCGGCAATATCTGCTAACAACCCTTTATTAAATTCTTCCGAACCTTTAGCAGTACTCATTAATGCGTTCTTCTCAGCAACTAAAATATCTATCCTAGCATTAGATGCTTCAATAGAATTGTCGGTTATTTTATTATCTAATTTTATTTTCTCATTAGCACCTATCTTACTTTCCTCAAATATCTTTCCTTTGTTTTTGCTTTCAGCTTCCCAAACAGCCTTTCTTTTCGCAAAGTCTTCTTTCGCTAAATTCTCAACTATATCAAACTCCATTTGCTTTAGCTTCAAGGTTTTTTTAACCTCATCGCTAACACCTTTTATTTTCTCATCAATAAGCTTCTCGTTTATCTTAAATATATCATCTGCGCTTTTTTGTTGTGCTAATTTAATTTTATCAGCAGTTTCTATTTCTAAATCAGCTATAAATTTAGCTCCTTCTACTGCTCCTGTTTTTTTGTCAGCTATACTTTTTAGTATTCCTTTTTTTTCTTCCGCAGATTTTGCTTCTATATTTTCAATCGTATCTGCTAGTTCAAGTGCTAATATCTCTCTAAGCTTACCTGTATTAACTTCTAGCAAACGCAATCTATTCTCTATACTGGTTTCGTCTGCTTCAATAACTTTATTATTAAAAGCTATTTGTTGTTCTAGTTCTCCAATTTGTATTTTTCTTTTTAAGTCAGATATTAATCTTAATTTCTTTTGATTTTTATCTGGGTCTTCTTTTTCTTTTTCAGGCTCTTTTGATTTTGTAGCTATTAATCTAGTTGCGTCTAAAATAGCTTGATGTTTTTGAAGATTTTTATTTGCACGCTCTAATTGTTCATTTAAGTCCTTGTACCTTTTAGACTGTTCGTCATTTCTTAAAATAATGAATTGCATAATAGGTAAGTGGTTAAATTTACCTTTTTTATTTATTCTTTTTTCCCAAGGCAATCCTACATCTTCTATCTTCTTTTTTAATTCAATAATTTTATTCTCGTCTTCTTCAACTTGAGCATATCTTTGAGCAAACCGCTTAGAAGCATCCTCTTGTTCTAACAAATGAAGTTCGGTATTGTAATGTAATTTTCTTTCTACTGCCAACCTTAATTCATCTTCTGCTATTTCATCGTTTATATTTTTATCAACCTTCTTTTTGGCTTTAGCTATATCAGCATCTATCTTAGCCAAATTATCTCCGTTCTTTCTCCTAAACTCTAAAATATCAGAAGCATTATCTTTTATTGCTTTTGTTTCTGCGTCGAACCAAGTTTGAGTCATTTTATTTTTAAAAAAACTTTCTGAATTAAATATTTTATCTAAACCCCTAGCAAGTTGCTCTCCTATCTCTAAAATACTTTTAAATACTTTTTTAATAATACTATCTCCTTCTGTAATTCCTTTAACAAAATTTTGCCAAGCGGTTATCATCCTATTTTCTGCGGCTACTAAAGTATCAATCTTGTCAACCGTATCTAATCCAAACGCAACTTCAACTGCGTCAGCAAATCCTGGCAATACTTCTGCTGATAAAACTTCTCCCTTTTTAAGCATTTCATCTAGTTTAGGTAAAGTAACCCCTAAAGACGCAGCCATAATACCAAAAGCACCTGGCAATCTCTCACCTAATTGTCTTCTTAATTCTTCCGTTGTAACCTTGCCTTTAGAAAGCATTTGTTCTAATGCTAAGAATATACCCCCAAGCTCATCTGTTCTTAAACCTAGAACAGCACCAGCCTTAGCCATTGTTCCAAATATCTTCTGAGTATCTTTCATTGCAACTCCTGAGTTCTTAGCAGCAGCTGCAAACTTTATAAACCTACTAGTTGTCGAAACTAAATCAAGACCTAAGTCCGTTGATATCTTTAACATAAATCTCATATTCATATTAGCTTCCGCTATATTTTTAGAAGTTTTTTCTAAAGCAAATTTCAATGAGTCAAATGTTTTAGCTAAACTAAAAATATGTAAAGCAAATTCCTTAACTTTTTGAGCAATCAATAAGATACCCATAGCTTTTAAAGCAGAATTTACTCCAATAATTGATTTAGTTTTGTTTTGTATCGCTCTAGTACTCTCTTCAGTTGCTATTGTGCCTCTTTTATTAGCCAAAGCTTTATTTATAATAGATTGTGTAGCTGTATTATTAGCTGCTATTAATTTATTTAAGGCTTGTATCTCTTTTACAATAGCTTGATTATTTCCTATTCCTGTTGTAGATTTAGCACCAGCACTATTTACGGCAAGAATTTTTCTATGTAGTGTATCTAACTCAGCGGTAGCGTTTTTTATTTCATCTATCGCTTTCTGCGAAATTATTATATCAACTTGTCCAGCCATAATATATTATTTTTTGTTTTTTATTTTCTCAATCTGTTTTTTTACGTCCTTTGATTTTTCCTCTGCTCTAATTACCATAGCGCACCATTCAATTAACGGGCATTTGTAAATATCAATCGTCATTGTCAACGCCTCTTGCAAAAGTATCTTTTCTTTTATTATGTCAAATTTAGCGTTTTTTGTTGTAACCTCGTCTGGTTTTAAAATATCTGCATAATTTGATTTTTTAACATTAACCTTAGTAGTAAATCCTTTTATCTTGTTTTTCAGCCATAGAAGGTACTCAGCCCTTATTTTCTTGCTTGTTATTTCTTTTTCAAAATAAAATCCCTCATCTTCTTTAAAATATACCACAAACTCATTAAAAAGAATATTCTCTAATTTAATTTCAGTTAAAACATCAAAACTTGAAGTTAGTCTAAATAGCTTTGTTTCAAGCTTACTAATCTCATTTAGTTTTCTATAATATTCGCTAGTTTTAATGTCGTTTGTATATTTAATTCTTTCGTCATAAATTTCCTTATACCTAATTGTTAACAGAGATGATTCTTCTTCGGTTATGATTATTTTTTTATCAGAACGAAATTTTTTGTAGAACCAACGCATATCCATTGTTTCTGCTATCTTGTAGAAGTTAAAAACTGGAATATCCTCAAATCCTATAAAACTTTTTCCTTTTGACATTATTTTACTATATGATTTTTAAATCTTGTTTGTAATCTTGGTGCTAGTATATCATACCTCATTGTATCGTAATATTTTTTTGAAATACCTAGAAGATGATTGCTTGTAATAAAAAATGATTTTTCAGTCAATCCCATTCCCTTACTAAAAAAATCTATTTTATTGTTTTTGTAAGTTATAAAAATTCCATTAATAAAATCACCACTCCAATTAAAGTTATAAGCAGAGCCTGCTGTCTTTGGTTCATTTGGCTTTCTTTTTGCTGTCTTAGCCCATCTTTCAGTAAAAGTAGAGTATGTACCTACGAGTTTATCGTTTTTATTAAGTCCTTGTGATAAATTTATTTCATTTAGTTCAATAATTTGCCAAGCACTATCTTTAACCGATGCTTCAACCTGCTTATCAACATTGAAAGCTTTTAGCCTTCTTTTCATATCTATAACATTCCATTCAGACATACTATTTTGATATTAAAAAATCCTCTCCCCATATTGAGAAGAGGATTTAATTTAAAATAATTATTACTTATGCTACAACAGCAACTAAAGAGTTACTTCTATATAACTCACTAGATACAATTACAACGTTTTCAACCGCTGACGCATCCCATAAGTTTAATGTAATTGTAGATGATACCAAAGCAGATACCGTCAAAGTATAGAATCCGTCTCCGTCGTCTGAAATTCCCGATGGTGTTTCTGGTGTTGTACCTACAAGATACTTGAAGTTCCCAACTACTAATCCTTCGATGCCTGTTGTTTTATCAGAAGCTAAAAATGCTTTAACCTTCAAGGTAACATCACCAGAAGTTGGTACAACAACTCCGTCAGAATTAGCATAAGATAAATCAACTCCATTAATCCCAGATACATCTGAAATTGGGAATAAATTTGATGCTAATACAACAGCGTAGCTTGTATCAATCTGATTTCTGTCTACTAATTGAAAAGTAAAAGATTTTTTTTCTGTTTCCGTAGCCGTAGCTGGAACCGTGATTGCTGCAAGAGTTTGTCCTGCCGAAAACCCAGTATATTCTGAATCAGTCGTGACTGCGAATTTCCAGTTTCCATTAACGTCTCCTAATATCCAGTTGATATTTCCGAAACCTGTTAATTTTGCCATTTCCTTGTAGTAGTATTGACCTTTTTTCATAGTCAACATATACTTAGGAAGTCCTTTTAACGTTAATGCTTCAACTCCTAAAGGAGAAGTTTCTAACGTATCGTCTGCTATACTTGGTTCAGAAGAGAATGCATCCATTAAAGGAATAATATCCCCTTTTTGAACAAGCCCATCAATATACGATTTAGTGATATCAGTTGTTCCTGGAATTTTAACTCCTTTTTTGATACCAAGTGCGTGTATTACTAGACCAAACTCTACGTCACAACCTAAGTCGCCCGTGTTTATTGATTCACCTCCACAACCCGCAGATTTAGAGGCGATAGTGTTTATTACTGCCATTTTAATATGTTTTTATTGATTAATGCATCCGACTCTTTTTTGTTCCCCTTAAAAATATCCCCTATCTTATATAGAGTACCTCCTGCCGTGAACTGAATAAGAGCGACTGCAACTTTGTTTTTTGATTTCTTAATTGCCATAATTAATTGTTTTTAGACATTTAATATTCGATTTAAACCTTACCTCGATTGTAAGTTTGATAGCATCCCAAATATCTATCGTTCCGTTCTTGTCGCTATCCGCTGAATAATTAGGAAATTTCATAATTTCCCAAGCATCATTAGTTCTATCTGTGATAGTAGATACCGTAAGACCGTGCACTAAATAGTTAGTTAATGGTTGTAAAACTAAATCAAAAGATTTTATATACCTTTGGTCGTTAAACAAGTCTTTCCTAGTTTCTCTAGTTGCGATTATAAAAGTACATTCTTTAACTACTTCTTGACCTAAACTACCCTCGTAGTTGTCTGGCGAAGGAAGTAGCCATATTAAAGGATAAGAGTCCTCTTTCTTTAATTGTATGTATCTATTTAACTCATCTTCGTCTCCCCAATGAAATTTAGCTTTCGCTAGTAATGATGGGTTAAGTTGAATAGAAGGAATAGTACCTACAATCGCTCTTATCACATGTTCTGTTACAATCATATCCCGTATGAATTTTGTTGAGCATAAAACTTAAACTCAAAGTCTGGAAACGCTGTTGAGTCTAACTCATTAGAATCTATTAAAAACTGATATAATGAAACTGTTGTTTTTTCTGAACCGTACCAATCTATACCTTGACTACCAAATCCATTAACTGAAATTTGTGTCGTAGCTCCGTTATCTGATTGATATTGTTCTAAAAAACTTCTATATGCCTTTATGAACTTTGGTGTTGCATCGTAGTTTGTTGCATTTTTAGAATCATTACGTACTACTCCAACAGTAGCAAATGTTTCATTATAATTTCTAAGATATTCAGTATAGACGAAAAAAGCAATTACGCTTTGTTTGTTAAACCCTTTTAAACCATCCCAGCGTTTTGAAACGCCAGAAGGGTTTGTATAGGTTTTACCATTTACAAGCTCTTGCCACTTTTGAGCCGAAGCACCTAAGTCTGTAAGAGCTATTTGTAATTCATCGTATAATGTTATCCCTAAAGCATTAAGTAAAAAATAACGCTCGTACTCCGTTATATAGAAATCTAAATCCGTCTGGTTTGTTGGTGTATCTATTGGAGATACTAAAACATCCTTATTATTTGGAATATATAAACTTCCTTTCTCAAAATATGTTACGTCAATTATATTACTCATTACTTATCAGTTTTTTCTTTTTTCTTTACGTCTAGGCTACCAGATTTTTTTAAAGAATCTGCAACCTCTTGTGAAACCCTTTTAGTTACACCTTTGAATTTTACTTCAACCGTTGTATCTTTATAGTGTCCCATAGATTATGCTTTTGCTATCGCTGCTTTATCAGTTGCAAAGTCTCCTAATACGAAAGCTGGATAGTGATTAGACTTCACTCTCTGTACTAATCTAGCCTCAGCTAATATAGTTACAAAGTTTTTAGTGAAATCATCATTTTCATAACCTACATCAAAGGTTAAACCTTCACGGAATCTTACTCCAGATTTAGTAAAATCACCTACTAAGTAATCTCCCTCTGTCATTCCCGTATTTGTTACGATTGGAATACCTTTTACTACCGTATTCGCATTTGTTGAGAATGGTGGTAAGATATAATGACCGTCCGTTGCTTTTGACAAGTCCATTGCCGCAGCGTCAGAAGGATGCATAACAATATAGTTTGCTTGAAATTCAGCGATTGCAATTTGGTTGATAGCAACTCTTAATACATCTTGATTGTTCGGGTCAGTAACCTCGTTAGCTGAACCTGTTGCAAAAGAACCTGGTGAGAAAGCCGTAGCGTTCTCTGTAATACCAGTTAAGTTTTGACCTGTTCCGTCACCACTCAATACTTGAGCATCAATTTTTAAGTTGATAACCTCAGAAAGTTCTTGATTGATTTCAGACTCCATTAAAGGAATATCATCTAACATTTCTTTTGAAACCTTAATGAAAGCAGTTACTTTACGAACTGCAGCACTTGCAAGTACTAAATCAAAATCAATTTTAGCTTTCGCTGCGCCCTCTGCGGTCATTGCTGCGTCACCCTCTGGGTTAGCTTGTTGTACCCATTCCCATAGGTTAGAAGTAATTGAACCTAAGTTCACTAATTCTAAAATAAAAGGATTTCTACGTACTATTCTTGTAATACCTGATTCTCTTTCACCTGCAGGAATTTGTCCTGTTACGTTACTAGATAACATCATATTCCCAACTGCCTTAACAGTCATACGAATATTAGTTTTAGAATCCCCACTTTTCATAGCGATTAATTTATCTTTGTTTTCTTCAAGTAAGTTCATTACTTGCTCCTTCATAGATAAATGAGTGTTTGAAGTTTTCTCATTTAACTTCGCAGTCAATGCCTCAATTTCGCCACTTTGCTCTTTTTGAGCGTCAACTAGATTTTTGTTTTCGTCAACTAAAGTGTTTACTGTTTTTTTCAACTCTACTGAGTCTTCTTCAATGGCTTTTAAAATTTCTGGATTTAACCCCTTAAAGGCTACCTTCAACTTATCTTCCATCTTTGTTCCCATAGAAGATTCTATCTTCAATATAAGAGCATTAAATTCTGTTTCGTTCATCTTTCGATTTTTTAAAAATTAAAAATTTATTTTACTAATTGCACTAAGTATATCGAAAGTGCTATCTGCGGCTTCCTTTTGAGTGCCAAAATTCTTGATTAAATCAAGTACTGACGGCTCAGACTTACTGTTTATTGTTGGCGTTATAGGGTTGCTTCCCATTGGTACTGCAGACCCTTCAATCACCTTTGCCTCTGTGACAACCCAAAAGTAACCTAAATTTTCGGCATCTTCCTTGTTTATCACCTGAGATATGTATTTATCGTAGAAATCTTTTTCTTTTTCGTATTCTTCATCATTAATAGCAAGTTCCATTTTTACGTATCTCATTCCTACTGAATGGTTAGTTACGAAGCCTTGCTTGTATTGTTCAAACATATAAGGATTTCTCGATTTCTTAACGTTTGACTCAAAAACTAAAGCCTGTGTATTTCCAATAGCATTAAGACCTAATTCCTTCCAAGAGATTGTTTCTGCGGTAGCCTTTAAATCGTCCCCACTAGCAATAATCTTATCAAAAGAATTTGATTGATGCTCTTGAATATGCATAATCCTATTGTTTTCTTTTAATGACTTATTCCAAAGTCCTGGGATATGAACGTCTCCGTGTGAATCTAAAAAGTTAGTAGTATTGATAACTGCTTTAACTTTAATTTCATCCTTGTTTTCCTGAGAACTTTCTCCTTTGTTTATAGCTTGAATACCTTTATACCTGTCTAGCGAAGCGTACCCGATACTATCTGCAAACTTTAAGATACTTTTCTTTTGAGAAATCAAAATCTCTTTGTTCGCAACCAAAAAAGCATATAGCTCTTTTTTTGTTTGGTGGTCTGGAATATCTAATTTCATAACTTATTTTTTAATTATTTTATTGTCCTTTACTAGCTTATTTCTTTTTGCTATAATATTCTTCAACTCTTCTTTACTCGGTTTCTTATTGTGTTCCATTTAAATTTGTATTTTGTTCGGGCGTACCATCTATATTGGTATTAGGTGCGGCTGATATTATCTGTATCTCTTCTAATTGAAGGTCTCTATCGAACCCACACATTTCAAGTGCTACCTCTTTAGGTATTCCCGTGATTAATAAATCATTTAATGCTTTTGCTTTTTTACTAACTCCTTCATATCTTTCAATAAGAATGAATTGCATAATAGGTAAGTGTTCAAAACTCCCAACCAACTCTAAATTATCGTCATTTAAAAGTTGATTTAATACTTGAGAGAAAGAATTAATACTTGCCTGCATTTCATTTTGGATATATGAAACCATTGACTCCTTGAAGTTATTGTATGTTGTTTTTTTTGCTTCTAGTGAGATAATATCTTTAGGGATATGTAAAGCGGTATATATTAAGTTGCCATCAACTTTTACTGACTCATCAAGACCTAAGTCTCTTAAAGCGATATGCATTGTCTGCCAATTAATCGAAGCCTTTGTTACGATACCTCTTTTACGGAACCATCCTAGTCCGTAGTTATTCTGTAATAAGTTTTCGGCTTGTTCTTTATCTGCAGCCTGCATTGGAAAATGCTCATTATTACCTCCACTTATTAATTCTTTTCCGTTAGTCTTTAAAATTATATTCTTAGCGATTAAAGAATCCCCTGTATTTATTAAAGTTTGCCTCAAACCATCTATCCTTGACTTAACCTTGTAAAAGTTTTTGTCTAGCATATTTGGTAAGTCATAAAAGAATATTAAATCTTTTACATTTATTTTTAAGTTTTCTCCCTTTTTATCGTAAATTATTTCTTGACTCCCAACTTGGTTTTCTGTTGCTTTTGAGTTTGAAAGTATTTTTGATTTGTAGTTCTCTGGCCACTTAATTAAATCAGAATCAAGTATGTAAATTGAATCAATATCTTTACTTGCGTTAAAACCTTTAGGTCTCTTTAAATAACCTACAGCCCTTCCTTGAGCAATCATTATAAATTGTAAACTCTCTAAGAAATCTGACTGTGTTTGATATAAACTTGGTCTCTCTAAAAGCTTAATTAACCAGTGATTTTTAACTTGTTTTTTTGAGTTCTTATCTATTACTTTAAATTCAGCTTGGCTGAATAGTTTTGATATGAAAAGTAATGCTGGTGTTAATATTGGGTGGTTTTGACTTATATCAAGATTTGACATAGATTCATAGCTTCCGAAACCCTCACCACCGTTTTTAACGTACCAGTTAGAACCTTCCTTGTTTCTTGTCCAAGTTAATTTTCTAAGCTTATCTAAAATGTTAAACGCCATTGAATACGAAATTTCTACCAAAAGTAATAAAAATATTTGTAATAATTACATTTCGCCTTTTAATATTTTATTTGCAAAATAAATGTAAGTTTTTTTTACTGCTTCTGAAACGTCGTGGCGACCTTTCGCTCCTTGAGAAAGGAGCTTATCAAACTGTTTTATTTTTTGTTTGCCTATTTTGTACTCAATTTTTATATATCTACCTACAAAGACTGGGTAAACCTTAATATCCTTCTGAAAGGAAATAGACATTGCTTTGTTTATATCCATAATTTTTTACGTAATATTACTCATTTCGTTCCTCATTCCGTCATACTACTTTCAACGTTAGATAACAAACATTAAAACGTTTTTTTATCTAGGTGTTATAATTAATATTTGTCCGATGTCACAATCAACGCTAACTGTTCTTTTCTTTTTGTTCATTGTTTTACTTGGTTTGGTAAGTTTAATTGCCTCAAATTCTAATAATAACTTTGCGTAAAACAAATATTTTAAAAAGCCATCTACACCGCTTAAAAAACTACCTAACAAATAGCTTAAACTTTTTATCTCCATTTACAAATTCTATATTTCCATTTATTGGAATTTCTATTGTAAACTTATTGCCTTTGTATTGTGCTATTTCTACAATTGACTCATCATCAAATTGAAAAAATAATTTTGGTTCTGTATTAGTGCTACTCATAGATGAATTTTCAGTAATCATAATATTACTACTGCTGTTAATTTTTAAATTTCTCATTTTTTATTTAATTTAATTGTTAATATTCCGTTACACGGTTTGCCACCGCTTTTTTTAAAATACTTGTCTTACTCAATTACAGTTATGCTTAATTTTTTCTCCAACATTGAAGCCATAAATTGAACCAAGCAATTTGTATATCTATTGCGAAGTGGTATCTACCTATATTGTTTTGTTTGCAAATTTTTAGAACTAATCC
>Ga0105050_10005254_pt1 | contig 16726 bp, 14 predicted proteins | sample FRY01_FD_78088 | JGI IMG/M metagenome (GOLD analysis project Ga0105050, IMG submission 78088) | Freshwater microbial communities from Lake Fryxell liftoff mats and glacier meltwater in Antarctica - FRY-01 | ecosystem: Environmental > Aquatic > Freshwater > Ice > Glacier meltwater ... | reverse complement strand
TATCTCAGATGGTTTCATCTTGCAGTGCTTCCAAGGCAACCCACACCACGCGCCGTTCTCGCCGCAGCAGTAGGAATCCTGCCGGTTAGACCATGTGCATAGCTAATGCGAATTGAGCCATATCAATGGCAAGAATTACTGGCAGATCCGCCGCCCCGGCGATGCCGACTGGCTGCCCTATGCCAGTCTGAAGCGGCGCAAGTGATCAGGTGACGAAATCGCTGCGCGCATAACCTTGCAGATACAGGAGCGCTGTCAGATTGCCGTGATTGATGCGCAGATCACATTCCGCCGCAACGACTGGTTTGGCATGGAGTGCCACCCCCATCCCGGCGAGCCCCAGCATCCCCAGATCATTGGCCCCGTCGCCGACGGCCAGCACATCGGCCGCGACAAGGCCGCGTTGCGCGGTGATGTCTTCCAATGCGGTCACCTTGGCATCGCGCCCCAGAATCGGACGCCCGACCGCGCCGGTGAGTTTGCCACCCTCGATGATCAGCGTATTGGCGCGGTTTTCATCGAAGCCCAGAGTCTCGGCGATGCGGGTCGTGAAGGCGGTAAAGCCGCCTGACACCAGCGCGGTATAGGCCCCACTCGCCCGCATCGTGCGCACGAGTTCGTAGGCGCCGGGCATCAGGCTGATCCGCTGATCGACCACCTCGTCGATGATCCCGGCATCCAGACCGCGCAGCAGGCCAACCCGTTCGATCAACGCAGCCTCAAAGTCCAACTCGCCATTCATCGCCCGCGCCGTGATATCGGCGATCCGCTCGCCCACGCCAGCCATGACGCCCAGTTCGTCGATACATTCCTGCCGGATCATCGTGCTGTCCATATCGGCCAGCAGCACGCGTTTGCGCCGCCCCTCCATCGGCAACACATTGAGATCAATACCGCTATCCTGCAGATCAGCCCAAACCTCCCACCGGTTCGACGGCATCTGCGGCAGCGCGAACTCTGCCGCTTCGCCAACCGACAGCCACACCGCCTCGCCACCGCCCCATGCGTTGCGCAGGCTTTCGACCATCGCGGATTCGAGCGGTTGTTCCGCCGGGTCACAGATCAGACTGACGGTCAGCATGGGCAGGTTTCCGATCGTGAACAGGCGCGTCGCTTTTGATCGCGCAAGCGCCGGTCTAGCCCGATTTTGAGGCTTGTGAAACCCCGCAAGCCGCCATATCAGCGGCCTTGGGACACCCCTCCCCAACGGGGGGCGCTTATCTGGAAGGATAGCAGCAATGGAGATCACGACACCGGCCGCGCGGCCGACGAACCCGCGTTTTTCATCCGGCCCCTGTGCCAAACCCCCGACATGGACGCTAGACGCATTGGCCGACGCCCCGCTGGGCCGGTCGCATCGCGCCGCTGTGGGCAAGAAAAAGCTGAAAGAAGCAATCGACCTCACCCGCGCCATTCTCGGCGTGCCGGACGATTACCGTATCGGTATCGTGCCTGCCTCGGATACCGGCGCTGTGGAAATGGCGATGTGGTCGCTGCTGGGCGAGCGCCCGGTCGAGATGGTAGCATGGGAAAGCTTTGGCGAAGGCTGGGTCACGGACGCGGTCAAGCAGTTGAAACTGAACGCAAAGGTGCATACCGCGCCCTACGGCACCATCGTCGATATGAGCGCGGTCAACTATGACAATGACGTCGTATTCACCTGGAACGGCACCACCTCCGGCGTGCGGATGCCGCATGGCGAAGCGATCCCGGCGGATCGTGCCGGGCTGACCATCTGCGACGCCACCTCTGCCGCCTTTGCGCAGGATCTGCCTTGGGACAAGCTCGATGTGACGACGTTCAGCTGGCAAAAGGTCATGGGCGGCGAGGCGGCGCATGGCATGCTGATCCTGTCACCCCGCGCGGTGGCCCGGCTTGAATCCTATTCCCCCGCATGGCCCATGCCAAAGATTTTCCGGCTTACCTCCAAGGGCAAACTGATTGAGGGGATTTTCGTCGGCGAGACGATCAACACCCCCTCCATGCTCGCGGTCGAGGATTACCTCGTCGCGTTGAAATGGGGGCAGAGCATCGGCGGATTGCCGGCACTGATGGCGCGGGCCGATGCCAATGCACAGGCGATATTCGATTTCTGCGACAGCCATGACTGGATCGCCAATCTGGCCGTCGATCCGGCCACACGGTCCAATACCTCGGTCTGTCTCAGGTTCACCGATGCGCGCATCACCGATGGGGCAGGCTTTGCCAAAGCTGTCGCCAAAAGGCTCGAATCCGCAGAGGCCGCCTACGATATCGGCGCCTACCGCGACGCGCCGGCCGGGCTGCGCATCTGGTGCGGGGCCACGGTCGAACTCTGCGATATTCAGGTGATGTTGGACTGGCTCGACTGGGCCTTTCAGACCGAAATCGCCGCACTCTGATCCAAGGGAGGTGGGTTGAAACCCACCTTACTCCCCTCTCCCCTTTTCATCGAAAGGAGCCGATCATGGCCCCCAAAGTATTGATTTCAGACGAACTTTCCGACGCTGCCGTGCAGATTTTCCGCGACCGCGGGATCGAGGTCGATTTCCAGCCAAAGCTGGGCAAGGATAAAGAGGCGCTGGCCGCGATCATTGGCAACTACGACGGTCTGGCAATCCGCTCTGCCACCAAGGCCACTGAAAAGCTCATCTCTGCCGCCACAAACCTACGGGTGATCGGACGGGCCGGGATCGGGGTCGACAATGTCGATATCCCCGCCGCCAGCCGCAAGGGCATCATCGTGATGAACACGCCCTTCGGCAATTCCATCACCACCGCCGAACATGCGATCTCGATGATGCTCGCCGTCGCACGGCAGATCCCCGAGGCGAACGCATCGACCCATGCGGGCAAATGGGAAAAGTCGCGTTTCATGGGGGTCGAACTCACCGGCAAGACGCTGGGCGTGATCGGTGCCGGCAATATCGGCTCCATTGTCTGCGACCGGGCCAAGGGCCTGCGGATGAAGGTCATCGCCTACGATCCCTTCCTGTCGCAGGACCGCGCCGACCAGATCGGCGTGGAAAAGGTCGAGCTTGACGACCTGCTCACCCGGTCCGATTTCATCACCCTGCATGTGCCGCTGACCGATCAGACCCGCAATATCCTGTCGGCAGAGGCGATTGCCCGGCTCAAACCCGGCGTGCGCATCATCAATTGCGCCCGTGGCGGTCTGGTGGACGAAGCGGCCTTGGCCGAGGCGATCAAATCCGGCCATGTCGCAGGTGCCGGTTTCGACGTGTTCGCCGAGGAACCGGCGACCAATTCGCCGCTTTTCAACCTGCCCAATGTCGTCGTCACCCCGCATCTAGGTGCCGCCACGACCGAGGCGCAGGAAAATGTGGCGCTGCAAGTGGCCGAACAAATGGCGGATTACCTGCTGACCGGCGCAGTCAGCAACGCGCTCAACATGCCTTCCGTCACCGCCGATGAGGCCAAGGTGATGGGGCCGTGGATCAAACTCGCGGGCCATCTGGGCAATTTCGTCGGTCAGATGACGGACGAGCCGATCACCGCGATCAATGTCCTCTATGACGGCGTGGTCAGCCGGATGAACCTCGCCGCGCTCAACTGCGCCGTCATCGCCGGGATCATGCGCAAGGTGAACCCGGATGTGAACATGGTATCCGCCCCGGTCATCGCCAAAGAACGCGGCATCCACCAGTCGACCACCCGGCAGGACCAGTCCGGCATGTTCGAGGGCTATATCAAGGTCACCGTCGTCACCGAACAACGCGAGCGGTCAGTCGCGGGCACGGTGTTCTCCGATGGCAAACCCCGCTTCATCCAGATCAAGGGCATCAATGTCGATGCCGAGATCGGCGCGAACATGGTCTATACCACCAACGGCGACGTGCCGGGCATCATCGGTGCGCTGGGCCAGACGATGGGTGACAACGGCGTCAACATCGCCAACTTCACCTTGGGCCGCAACGAACGCGGCGGCGAAGCGATTGCCATGCTCTATGTCGACGATCCGGTCCCCGAAGTCGTGCTCGACAAACTGCGGGTGACCGGCCTGTTCAATCAGGTCAAGGCGCTGGCTTTTGACATGAGCTGAGGCCAGCCATCGCCGCGCTGGGCACCGACCACGCCTGACGGACAGACCCCATCGGGCCTGTCATAACGCGAACCCGAACACCCATCCCGGCCGGTGAGCCCCGCTCACCGGCCAGCGCCCGCCCCGCCATCGGCGGGCGCTTCGCCCCCGCTGGGGCGGGTACTGACATCTGGCAATCTCCTTGGCATCGGTCGCGCTGTCTTACCCGCCAGACGTGAGCGGGGCCGACCCTCCCCCGGAGCCTCGGCTGATCCCGCTCACCCGACCGCTACTGAACAGGCCACCGCACGCCCCGTTAACCCGCCCAATCCGCAATTTCCCACCGTTGGAATTCCGCCAGAATACCGACGTAAAACCGCAGTCGAATCTTTCAGTAATATAAGGGAAATTAACACCTGATTCGGGCAAAACACCGGAACGGCAAGATACCGACACCCGGCACCCCCTATACGCACCCTTTCCGCCGCTCATCCGCCGCGCTACACCGCGCCATGCCCCAAAGCTTTCCCAGCCTCCGCGCCCTGCTCGACCATGGTTTCGACGCCGTGATCGACGTGCGCAGCCCGGCAGAATATGCGCTCGACCACATCCCCGGCGCAATCAGCCTACCCGCCTTGTCTAATGACGAAAGGGCCGAGGTCGGAACAATATACAAACAAATCAGTGCCTTCAGCGCGCGCAAGATCGGCGCAGCCAAGGTCGCACGCAACGTCGCCACCCACCTCGAAGGCCCACTTTCCACGAAGGAAGGCGGCTGGCGCCCACTGGTATATTGCTGGCGCGGCGGGCAGCGCTCAGGCTCCTTCGCATCTATCCTGACCCAGATCGGCTGGCGCGCCGAGACGGTTCAGGGCGGCTACCAAAGCTATCGGCGACTGGTGCAACAGGCGCTCTACGAAACGCCTCTGCTGCACCGGCTCATCCTGCTTGACGGTTTTACCGGCACAGCCAAGACAGACCTGCTCGCCCACCTCGCCAAACGCGGCGCGCAAACCATTGATCTTGAAGGATTAGCTGGCCACCGCGGCTCGCTTTTGGGTGACATGCCCGGCGGCCAGCCGAACCAAAAGGCGTTTGAATCCGCCTTGGCGCTGGCCCTTCTGCACCTCGATCCGGCCCGCCCGGTTCTGGTCGAGGCCGAAAGCAGCAAGATCGGCCGCCTCGTCCTACCCCCCGTCGTCTGGTCCGCCATGTGCGCCGCCCCAAGGATCGAGGTCGACGCTCCCCTCGCCGCAAGGGCCGCCTACCTGACACAGACCTATGCCGATATCATCGCAAACCCCGACCATCTGACCGCACAACTGCAACAACTACGGGCACATCGCGGCCATGAGATCGTCGATCATTGGCTGGCGTTACTAAAGGCAGGTGATCTGACCGGGCTTGCTAGTGCATTGATGACACAGCATTATGATCCGGCATATGCCAAGTCCCGGGCCTTGCACAATGGTCAAACACTGGCGCGCGTTTATGCAGAAACCCTGGACAACGCCGGTCAGGAATTGGCCGCAGACCGCATCCTCAGCCTGCTGCGCGAAGCGTAATTTCCGGCGCTCCCTCCGTCAGATGCCCGATGATCGCCGCCGGATACCCCGCCTCCCGCAGCGACGCGATCGTCATTTCCGCCCCTTGCGCATCAACTGCGGCCAGCAACCCGCCACAGGTCTGAGGATCGAACAGCAGATCGGCAATCGGCCCATCCGCACCTTTGACAATCCCAGCACCACCCCGGTTATCCGCCCATATCGTTGATTTCATACCACTTTGCGCCAGTGCCAGCGCCCCCGGCATGATTGGTACAGCCCCCAGATCAATCACCGCAGCCACGCCCGACGCCGCACAAATCCCTGCCAGATGCCCGGCGAGGCCAAAACCCGTCACATCGGTCATAGCATGGGCATCACACAGCAGCGCCGCCGCCGCACCCTGCGGCTGCACCATCGCTGCGAAACATGCCGCAACAGCGGCACCGGCAGCTTTTCCGGCCATTTCGGCTGCCAGAATAACGCCGGATCCCAATGGCTTGGTCAGGATCAGCACGTCACCCGGCTTGGCCCCGGTAATGGTTATCGGCGTGCGGGCACAGAGGCCGGTGACGGTAAATCCGATGGTCATCTCGTCACCCATCGAGCTATGCCCGCCAACCACAGCGGCCCCGGCAGCGGCAAAAACTTCGCTCGCCACGGCCATCACTTCGGCCAGCGTCCGGGCCTGCAACGCAGGTGACATGCGCGGAAGGATGATCGTGGCCGTTGCGGCCTGCGGCGCCGCACCCATCGCCCAGATATCACCCAGCGCGTGCACTGCCGCGATCCGTGCCATCAGGGCCGGATCGGCGGTAACTTCACGCAGATGGTCGGTCGTGATGACCTGCACCGTCTCGCCCATCCGCAGGATCGCCGCATCATCACCTGCAAGCCGTTCGAGATCAGAACGCTGCACCGTCGGTAACCCCGCCAGCACGGTCTGTAGCGCGCCGCGCCCTACCTTGGCCCCGCAACCGCCGCACATCGGCTGATCGCCCACTGCGTCCATTAATCCTAATGCCACCGTGCCGGGCAGGTTGGGGCCGGTCATCACCGGCAGATCACGGAACTTGGTCATGAACTGCCGGTCGATCCGGTCTTTCCAGCGCCATAACAGATGGTTGCGCCTTGCGGTTCCCCATTTCTCCGCCAGCGCCTCTTGCCCGCCCAAGGAGATCAGCTTGAGGTAATCCCGCTGCGGCTTGAACGGCCGCAGCGCCCCACCGGACAGCGCGGCGCGCAGATTGTCGAACAGAACCGGCGCTTGGCGCACGGCAAAGACCCCCGCCTTGGGCCGTGGCGTGTCCTGCATATGGGCGCAGTCGCCGACGGCAAAAATCGCCGGGTCGCTGGTCTGCAGATCGGGATTCACCTTAATAAATCCGTCATGTAGTTTAAGACCAGTCTGCGCGATCCAACCATGCGGCAGCGCTCCCGCCGCCCCGGTTGTGAAGTCAGTGGCGATGCGGCGACCACCCTTCAGCAACAGATGATCTGCTGCAACAGACGCCACTTCGGCATCTTCGATCACCGTCACGCCGTTCGCTTTCAACGCTGCCAACAGCGCACGCCGCGCGATTAGGTTGAACCCATCGAGCGCCCTGCCCCGGTCGATCAGGCAAACCTCCGGCGCGCGGTCGCGCAGCGCATGAGCCATCGCCATGGCGAGTTCAGCCCCTGCTACGCCCCCGCCAATCACCGCAACACGGGGCGTCACCGCAGACTGACGGTAGTGATCCCAGCGGCTCGCAAAGGGACCGAGCGGCTTGGCCGGAATCCCGTGCTCCGCAAAACCGGGCAGGTCTGGCATTGCCGAGGTGATACCCACATCCACCGACAGCACATCGAATATGACAGGCGGGCGGCCCGGCACCGTGATGCTGCGCGCGGCAAGGTCGATCCCTGTCGCCGCCCCGTCCACCTTCCGCGCTCCTGCGAAACGCGCCAGTTGCACAAGATCAATATCCAGATCGGCGCGCTGGTAATGACCTGCGACAAATCCCGGCAGCATGCCGGAATAGGGTGCGGTCGGCCCCGGATTTATCAGGGTCACGCGCACGCCGGGCAATGCCATCATCCCCCAGCGCCGCAGGATCAACGCATGCGTATGGCCACCACCGATCAGTACGAGGTCTTGAGTAAAGGGCCAGCTTTTCATGGAGATAGCCACTCTCCCCGCCAATCGGTCGCGCGGCTGAATGCAGCGCGCCGATGTGCGACGCCCAGATGCACGGCGTCAATATGCTGCACGGCACAGCGCAGAACCGCAAAGGTCGTTGGATCGGGCGACTTGACATAATCCAGCGCATTGACGATCGGCGTGCCCGGTGCAGGCGTGATGCCATAGCTTTGCCGGGAAGGGTCTGGAACCTTGGCCCAGATATCCGCCACCTCTGGCCCAGACAGGATTTCCACGCTGCAGCTCAGCCTGATCTGCAGGTCATGCTGCGGCAGCCAGAATTGCAGCGCGGCGCGAGGCAGGGCGCGCAGGCTTGCGATCTTGGCAGAGTGCAGATCGGTATGCACCTCGACCGTTGCCAATGCCGGGTCAGCACCGCGCAGCACCACCATTCGGGCCTCGGGCCAGCCATCGCGGCCAACTGTCGCCATCACCGGAGTGAGCGGCGGGCCGTCCCGATGGCTCAGCAAATGCCAGACCTGCGCGCGCAGGGCGGTTAACGTGTTGAACCATTCACTCATAGCCCGTCATCTCCAGATAGCCCTGCCCCGAATGACTTCCCTCCACCGTTACCGGCCCTTCCCAATAGGGGATCAGAACATCCATCCAGGCATTTGGATTTATCGCCGACACCGTCACGTCGATCCCCTGCGCGGGCAGTGTGACCTGCCAGAGCACCGGCACTTCGCGGCCGGCGACAATGACCTCACTCAGCGGGCGCGCAGTAAAGGTGCCATCGGGATAGGTGATCGCAACACCCTCTGCCGTGATCCAGGTGGCCGATGAATAATCGCCATCAGCGCCGCGCAACACGAAACCCATCAGTTTTGCGCCATCGTCGAAAGAGAGCGAGAACCAGTCCCAGCCCGATTGCCCCTCTGACAAGGGCTGCGACGACCATTCCCGATCCAGCCAGGCTGTGCCAGTGACCGGCACCTCACCCTCGGGCAGGGTCAGCACCCCCGAAACTGCATAAAATGGCTGGGAATAGTAATAGCTTGCCTGCCCGTCAGCGGATTTGACCGAAAATCCGTCCTCACCGTGAAACACCAAAGGGCCAGTGGCGGTCAGATACATCGCATAGGCAAAGTCAGGTCCGCTCGCCCGCATCTGCAACGTCTCAAACGTCTGGCCATGCAACCGCCAGTCATCAATCCATGCGTCGAACGGCACCGCAGTCACGCCCGCCTGCCCGATCCCGCCGCGGGCAAGTCGTTCTGCCACAAAATGATCGTTTGCCGTGGTGACGGCAGCATGTCCCATCCAGACTTGCGGCGCGCTCCACCCCTCGCCTGCTTCGGGTGCAAGTGCCGAGCGGAACAGCGTCCATTGCAGGCCATAGGGGGTGCCATCCGGGCCAGTCAGATTAGCGGTCAGATACCACCATTCGATCCGATATTCCGGATGTGGGCCATGATCGGCTGGAAAGTCAAAGGTGGTGCCGGCGACCGGGTTACTGAACCCCACGACGGCACTGCCCAGCCCGGCAAACCCCTGCGCCTGCGCCATCGCGGGCCAGAGCATCAGAAGGATGACCCTAGCGTTCATTGGAAAACACCTTGAGCAATACAGCAGGAGGTGTGCGCGCTAGCCGGATCGCCGGCCAAAGCGCCGCGAGCGTGGCGGCCATCAGCGCAAACAGGCCAAGCCGGGCATAATCGGCCGGAAACAGATACATGGGAAGACGCCATCCAAAGGCCTCGACATTCACGATAGCCAGCAAGACCCAAGCCAACCCCAGACCAAGCGGCAGCGCCAGTATTGCCGTCAGCAGCGCCAGCATCACGGCGCGTGCCAGTTCGAACCGACCCAGAGAATGCCGGGTCATGCCCAGTGACCAGACCGGCGCAAGCTGCGGCAGGCGCATCCCGGCAAGGGTGAGCAGACTCATCAGCATGGCAAAACCTGCCACCGCGAGGGTGAGGACGTTCAGCGCCGCAGTCACGGTAAAGGTGCGGTCAAACACGTCCATCGAAAATGCCTTTAGCGCCGCCTGATTGATAATATTGGCCGCGGGCAGGCCGAAGTTATCGCGAAGGGCCGCGCTGATCGCAGGCACATCCTCGGGGTTCAGCCGCAGGCCAAACCGGCTTGCCGTCACCTCCGGGTAAAGGGTCCGAAACAGCGTTTCGGTGATGATCGCCTGTCCGATAGGGTTGCCATAGTCGCCATGAATGCCGATCACAGGCAGCGAAACACCCTCGGCCACGGTAACCGGATCGCCCAGCGATAGCCCGGCGCGCCGGGCCATCTGTTCGTTGACCAACACGCCCTCGCCACGGGCCAACACGTCCCAAACCATTGGCACAGCGTCCAGAAATTGCCAGTTCTCGCGGTAAGTCAGATCATCGCGCGAGCCATAAAGCTCTCCAGGTGCATCGGCCAGATCGCGCGACACGGACATGAGCGGCAAGACTGCTGTGGCGCGTGGGCTGACAAAGGCCTCAAGCGCTGCAGCTTGCGCCGGATCATCTGCATAGACGTAAAGCTCTGAAAACAAGCGCTGATCCAGAAACCCGGAAAAGGTCAGCCGGAAGGACGATACCATCGTCGAAACACCGACATTTGCCGCCATGGCCAGCAGTAGTGCTGCAAGCGCGAGCGAAAGCCCCGGCAATTGCTGGCGCGTGTCAGCCCAGAACCACCCGGCAGTCACGCCGCGCGACAAGGTTTGCCCAAATGCCAGAACCCGGTCGAGCAGCACCGGCAGCGCCAGTGCCGCGCCGATCAGCAACGCGGCGAGCGTGCCAAATCCGGCAACCAGTCCGGTCCCCCAAAGCGCCAGCGCGCCAGCAGTGCCAAGCAGCAGCATGGAAAGCCCGCCAAGCAGCCGGGCGCGCCCACCCGCCGCGATTGCCATGGCCCGCGGTTGTGCCGAAGCAAGCAGCGGCATCCGCGCCAACTGCCAAAGCGCACCCCCGGCGGCGAGGACGGTGCCCCCCAGTGCCACCACAAGCCCGGATAAAAACCACATCGGCCGTAGTCCCAGCGATCCGGCGACATCCGCGCCATAAAGCCCGCGCAATGTGGCCGCGACATCGGGCAGCAGACCCGCTGCAATGACATAACCCATTGCGACGCCGATCATTCCGGCAATCACCGCAAACCCAGCGAGTTCCAGCGCCATCAGCATGATCAGCCGGTTCAGTGGTACGCCCAAGGCCCGCAGGGTCCGCACAACCGGGCGACGCTGTTCAAAGGCCAGACCGATTGCGCCATGTACGATGAAAATCCCGACCGCAAAGGCGAGATAGCCAAAGGCGGTCAGGTTAAGGTGAAAACTGTCGGTCAGCCGCCCGATGTCCGACCCGCCCTGCGCCGCGCGCAGCGTCAGACGCGGCGCAGCTTCGGCCAGCGGCAACTGCCCCCTTGGCTGATCGGGTGCCACGATCAGCCGGGTCAAAATGCCCTCACGCTGCAACAGACGCTGCGCCAGCCCGATATCGGTGATCGCCGTCCCCGGCGCGACATCGGGCGCGGCGATCAGTTCTGCTCCGGTTTCGGTCAGTTGCGCCAGAACGTCAGGATGCGCAAAAATCTGGCCGCCACCTGACAGGAAAGCGCCGATATCAGCCTCGCCCCCGAGCGCGACCGGGCCAAGCCCGCCGGGCGCGGTCAGCACGTCAAGACCGACAAGGCGCACCCCGTTCAGCCGCCCTTCGATCACCGGACTGACCAGCCACCCGGCACGGCGCAGCGCGATATAGTCGGCTTGCGATATCGTACCGCCATCAGCGGCCAAAAGCTGATCAAATTGCCCCTCACCTAAGGTCGCGGCGGCGGCGTCATAGCTGGCCCGCGCCTCGGAATTGATCGCCTGCACCCCGGACCACAGGGCCGTTGCCAGCGCCAATCCGGCCAGAAGTGTAAAGAGTTGCAACGGATTGCGCGCCCAGTGCGACAGCAGCGCCGACAGCGCCGCCCGCGTCATGCCACAAGCCCCGCGCGCAGATGTACCTGACGCGACATCGCGCCCGCCAGCCGCATTGAGTGGGTGACCATCAGCAGGCCAGCACCCGTCTCGTGGACCAGATCGAGCATCAGCGACAGCACGGCATCGGCGGTTGCTTCATCAAGGTTCCCCGTTGGCTCGTCCGCCAGAACCAGCTTTGGCCGGGCCGCCAACGTGCGCGCAATCGCCACACGCTGCTGCTGGCCGCCAGAAAGTTGTTCAGGATATTTCGCCAGATGCGGAGTCAGCCCCAGTCGCTGCGCCAGAGTTGCAGCCCAGTCGGGATCATCCTTGCCGCCAAGCCGCGCCTGAAACGCGATGTTGGCGGCGACCCGCAGGCTCGGGATCAGGTTGAACTGTTGAAAAATGACGCCAACGACACCCCGACGCAATGCGGCGCGGCCCCCGTCATCCAGCTCGTGCAGTGCGATGCCGTCCAACGTGATCGTGCCGTCATCCGGACGGTCCAGCCCGCCGATCAGATGCAAGAGCGTGCTTTTGCCGCTGCCCGACTCGCCGGTCAACGCCAGCGTTTCCCCCGCGGCCAGATCCAGATCGACGCCGCGCAGCACCGGCACTGGCCCATCCGCCCCGGGATAGCTTTTGGTGATCTGGCGGACATTCAGCAGCATGGAACCCTCTTTTCAGACGGTGATGGCGGCTGCAAGGGGCGCAGGCGCGGCAATCTGGCGGGATCACTGATCCGACTGCGGCGGCAAAAGGTCTGATCCGGGCGCGCGCTGCCGCTCTGCCAGAGTTGCAAAGACGGCGATGCACAGGATCAGCAGCACCGTCAGCAGGCCAAGGATGCGCCGATCATTTCGCATCGCAAGATCCGCAAGCCAGTCCCGCACTGCGCCAAGAAAGGTAATTGGACCGCTATAATGGTGGCCGGTCTTTGCCTCTCCCCTTTGCCGCAGAAGGGACAAGACCCGAAACATCTGGACCGCCCAAAGGACAAAAACAATGGACTGGAGCGATAACAGATAGGACATGTAACATACCCATAGTTGGGCTGATCATGCTGCAAGCCTATCAAGGGTCAAGCGGCCGACTACAATGTTTCGCCAAGTAGCGCAAATTTCAAAGGCCGGCGTTCACCTTTTGGCAATCTCCCTCGTGGCTAGATGACACAGGCACGATGTGTTCCACGCGCCAGATATCGAATCCGCGCGGCGGGCTGGGGCGACGGTGTCGGGCTCCGGGGTTTGGCCTCTTTACCCCGGAGCCCGACAAATAGGGTCAGATATGCCCTGCACTCTTCTTGGCTGCGGGCCGTTTCGGGCGGCTCATCGTAATGACCGGCCACAGGACCATGACCATTCCTGCCGCGAGGATGGTCAGCATCAGGAACAACGCATCAACCCCGGTTTGGCCAAGAACCAATCGCAATAGGCTGGGTGCGGTTGTGCCGCCAACCAGTCCCGCCGCCAGAATCGCCGCACCAATCCGCCCATCTGTCCCCAAGGCGGTGCTGCCCCAGACGTAGAACGTGGGAAAGGTCATGCCAATAAACGCGCCCGAAGCTACAAATCCAGTGGCGGGCCAACCCATCGCCGCAAAACCACAGGTCACGACGACGCCGATCATCGCCAGCAGAAACAGCAAATCGGCACCTGCCCAGCGGGTCAGCCAATACAGCGAGAGCCGCCCCAACAGAAATGCCGTGAAAAAACCTGATGTCAGCCGTGCCGCGCCAAACTCTGTGGCGCCTTGCGCGATCATGGCCGATGGGCCGAATCCGAACAGTGCGACTTCGATCACCACAGCAATGAATATGAACGCAAGCAGCGCGAATTTGCGATCTCGAAGATCGGGCAGGCCCGACGCCGCGCTGCGCCCATCGCCTTGTTCTGCCAAAGCGATCAAGGCTCCGGCAATGCCAGCGATACCGGCGAAAACCATCCATGGCGCGCCTCCGGCCCAGACAAACAGGATTGGTGACAGGATTGCGCCAATGCCATAGATCGCATTGATCATTCCAATCATCCCCGGCCCCCGCACCCCGAAACCAGCCAGAAACCGTTGGTTGATCAGGGCCGAGATCAGGCCAAATCCTGCACCAAGAACGACTGCCCCGATCAGCACAAAACCGTAATGCGCCTCGCTCGCCACCACGGCAGCACCCACGGCGACCAACATGAATGACAGGCGCAGGGTAAGTACGGATAGGCCGAACATCCCGCCGACAACCGCTGCCAAAGCGCCGATGCAATGCGCACCCAGCAACATGCTCGCCTCGCCGTTGTCCAGCCCGAACACCCGCCCGTAATGCGGCACGGCAACGCCATAAAGCGCTGGAACCGTACCGATGAGCATGAATCCGGCAAAACCGGACAGAAACAGCCGCATCGGAAACGGGTTGGGTCGGGTCACGATCACGCCTTTTGACGGGGGCCGGATTCCGGACGAGCGATGCGGCAATTCCGGGCCAAGGTCCAGAGCCAATGAGGTGTCAGGTCCAGTCGAGAACAACCTTGCCTGACGACCCAGACAACATCGCGCCAAAACCGTCGCGGAACGCGTCAACCTTGAACCGGTGCGTGATGACCCTGCGCACGTCGAGCCCGTTTTCAAGCATGGCGATCATCTTGTACCATGTTTCAAATATCTCGCGGCCATAGACGCCCTTGATCGTTATCGCCTTGAACACGATCCTGCTCCAGTCCACCGGCGATTTACCCGGCGGAATCCCCAACAGCGCGATGCGCCCTCCCATCACAAGGCTTTCGACCATCTGATCAAGCGCTCGCTGATTACCGGACATCTCAAGGCCCACATCAAAGCCTTCTTTCATCTTCAGCCCGGACATGACGGCAGCCAGATCGTCGGTCGCCACATTGACCGGCACCACATCGGCCACCTGTGCCGCGAGCGCGAGCCGGTCCGGGTTCACGTCGGTAATGACCACATGCCGCGCACCTACATGGCGCACCACCGCTGCCGCCATGATCCCGATTGGTCCGGCGCCGGTGATCAGCACATCCTCGCCCACCAGATCGAACGACAGCGCCGTATGCACGGCATTGCCCAAGGGGTCGAGAATGGCCCCAATTTCATCATCAATAGCATCCGGCAGCGGCACCACATTGAACGCGGGCAGGCGCAGGTATTCAGCAAAGGCGCCCTGTTCGTTGACGCCAATCCCCCGCGTGGCCGGATCAAGGTGAAATTTGCCCGCCCGGCTTTGGCGGCTGGTTTTGCCGATCAGATGGCCTTCGCCGGAACACCGCAGTCCGATCTGCAGATCGGTGACATTGCGGCCCAGTTCGACGATCTCGCCCGCGAACTCGTGCCCGGTGATCATCGGCACTGGCACCGTGCGCGCGGCCCAGTCATCCCAGTTCCAGATATGGATATCTGTGCCGCAAATGCCGGTCTTTTTTACCCGGATCAGCACATCATCCGGCCCGATCTCCGGCACGGGCGCGCGCTCCATCCATAATCCGGGTTCGGGGCGCGCCTTGACCAGTGCCTTCATCTCGTTGCTCATGACAAAACCCTCGAATCCTTGCCTGCCTGCCCAAAGGCTGACAGCGCCTGATCCAGATCGTCGCGGCTTAGCGCCGCGTTCATCTGCGTCCTGATCCGTGCCCGCCCTTTCGGCACCACCGGAAAGAAGAAACCCGATACATAGACACCCAGTTCAAACAGCCGGTTGGCCATCGCCTGCGCAAGGCCAGCGTCATAAAGCATGACGGGAATGATCGGATGCTCGCCTTTCAGCAGGTCAAATCCCAGCCGTTCCAAACCAGCCCGCCAATGTGCTGCATTGGCAAAAAGGGCAGCGCGCAGATCGTCGCCTTCCTGCACCAGCCGCAGCGCCTCGATGCTCGCCGCGACAACGGCGGGCGGCAGGGCGTTGGAAAAAAGGTAGGGCCGCGCCCGTTGCCGCAGCAGATCAATCACAGGCTGCGGTCCGGTGATATATCCACCGATAGCCCCACCCAGCGCCTTGCCCAAGGTTCCGGTCATTACATCGGCCCTCACCCCGAAATGCGCAGGCGTGCCGGCACCTTTCGGCCCCATGAATCCGGTGGCATGACAATCGTCCACCATCAAAAGGGCATCGTATTTGTCAGCCAGCGCCCGGATGCCCGAGAGATTGGCCAGATAGCCATCCATGCTGAACACGCCATCTGTCGCGATCATCACATGCCGGGCACCGTCGGCGCGGGCGGCTTTGAGTTGTGTCTCCAGATCGTCCATATCGGAATTGGCAAAACGGTAGCGCTTCGCTTTACACAGCCTGATCCCGTCGATGATCGATGCATGGTTGAGGGCATCAGAAATGATCGCATCCCCTTCGCCCAGCAGCGGCTCGAACAATGCCCCGTTCGCGTCGAAACAGGCGGCGAACAGGATCGAATCGTCATGGCCGAGATAGACCGCCAATTGCCGCTCAAGTTCGCGGTGCAGGTCTTGTGTCCCGCAAATGAAGCGAACTGATGCCATGCCATAGCCATGTTCATTCAGCGCCAGTTGCGCCGCGCGGATCAGATCGGGATGATCGGCCAGCCCAAGATAATTGTTGGCGCAAAGATTGATCATCTCGCGCCCGCCCACCGAAATCCGGCCTCCCTGCGGCGAGGTGATCTCGCGCTCGGTTTTCCACAGCCCTTCGGCCCGGATATCGGCAAGCCGGGTCTGGATATCGTCGATGAAACGGGACATGCGCAGTCTCCTTTCGGGCGGGATACAGCCGGGTTTGACAGGTTCCTGCGCCAAAGGCGACACCGGCTGCCGCAATCGGCGCGGGCATTCATGACGGCAGGTCATGCTATTCAGGCGCGATGCCTCTGCTAGTCTGTGACCAGCAGAGGGAGAAGCGCAATGACCGATATCGTGATCCTTGGTGGTGCGCGCAGCGCAATCGGCAGTTTTGGCGGATCACTGTCCGGGGTTTCACCCAGGGCTGTTCAGTTCTGATGATTTGGGCTGTTGCTGTGATTGGTGTTCAGCGACAACCACCTTGGCCCGTAGGGGGTTTGGGCTTCGCATGAGAGGCTATTTCTGCTGATTTTTGG
>Ga0105050_10005253_pt1 | contig 16730 bp, 16 predicted proteins | sample FRY01_FD_78088 | JGI IMG/M metagenome (GOLD analysis project Ga0105050, IMG submission 78088) | Freshwater microbial communities from Lake Fryxell liftoff mats and glacier meltwater in Antarctica - FRY-01 | ecosystem: Environmental > Aquatic > Freshwater > Ice > Glacier meltwater ... | reverse complement strand
TGAAAATAAGCTACGGTAACATATTTCCAATATAGCACATGGTTATAATTTTGTATATAGCTAGTCTCTTTCCCATTCAGCAGTCCCTATTCTCATATTCATATCTGTTAATAACTTTTTAGCCTCGTAATTCAATGGTCTTCCATTAAAAGACTCAAGAAATCTATCTCTCATATTGGTTAAATTCTTCTTTCTTCTTTCTTTTGTATAAGGTTTTAGACTTTCTTCAATTCCTAAAATATCAAAATTGAATGATTTTAATTCAGAAATAGGTTTCTTATCTGGGAATGTTTCATAATATTTTTTAATAGGAATAATGTCCGCAATATTACTAGTTGCAACACGTTCACCTGATTTTAATATAATTTGAGTCCCCAGCGATATAGTTCTTAATTTTACTTCTTCTTCAGATGTGATAAAATGACTAATCTTTGTGTAGGTTATAATAACATCAGTATATACATTTGTATTTAAATATGTCATAATGTTGTTATTTTATTGATATTATTAACTTGAAATTTATTAACATTTGAAAACCACGTAGCAAGCCGCCTAGATACCTCAAAAGTCTTTTGAAGCTCCCAGCGGGTCTTGTGGCCGCTCTGGGTGGGTTCTGTCCAGTAGGACACGAAGCGAATTATCTCTTGTTTTACTGCTAAGGGTTCAATTTGATATTTTAAAGCTATTTCATCGGTCACTCTTTCTTGTTCATCAAGATTATTAAAAAATAGTTTTTCTTTTGAGGGTATACTCTCTCTTAACTTAACTTTACTTAACTTAACTTTACTTAACTTAGGTATGCGGTTGGTTGCCATTTGGTTGCCATTTGGTAAAAATTCAGTATAAGAGTCGTTTTCCTTAACAATTAAGCTACTTTTTTCTTCTATATATTGAGTCTCATTATATCTATCAAGTCTAATTGTATTATGTATGCGCCAATGTTTAATGACTATAACTCCACTTTCAAAAGTTAGTAAAAATCTTTTACCAGTAAGGACTTTTAAATCATCATCATTACCACCAATCATGCGCAGTATTTTCTTAGGATTACCAACAAAACCATCATCATCTGCTCTCATACACAAGTGAAAATACAATAATTGTGAGCTTTGTGGCATATCCAAAAAGGCATCACTATCTATTATTTTAGGGGAGAATAGTCGTCTTTGAGACATATAATTTATTGATCACCAAAAGCAAATTGGTATGGTTAATAAGAATTATATTATATCACTCAGTTATAAACTTGTATAGAGAGGGTTGTGGATAACTTATTTAATAGTTTACCAAAACTAAAAAATGTGCTATGCTGTATTTGTAATAACCCCTCAATCCTACTTTTCAACAATTTATTCACAATTAAGAAGAAAATATATGGGAATGTTTGATTTTAATAAACCAGTAGAAAATACAAAAACTCCTCAACCAGTTCCTCCAGCTCAAGAACAGAATGTCGGGGAAATTCTTCCAGTAATTCCTGAATCTCCAAAGGTAGCCACAGCAAGGACAGTCGAGGAATTAGCTCAAGATGTCCGCGAAGCTGCAACCATTGGTTTGCAGAAGAGCTATGCTCAGGTTAAGACCTCGGAGCAAGAGGTTCGCGCCAACGATTAAGCCAAATTAAAAACAGTCATGCCTAATCCGGTCGGGAGACCACTATTATTTAAAACAGCCGAAGAATTAGATATCAAGATAAATGCTTATTTTGAGTCTTGTTTTGTTGATGATTGGGAAGAGAGAACCCTCAGAGATGAAAACGGAGTTCCTGTTTTAGATGAGATATCAGATTATAAAGTTGAGTATCTAAAAATTAAGAAGTGTATTAAACCCCCAACCATTACTGGCTTGGCGGTTTTTCTTGACACAAACCGAAGAACGTTGCTTGATTATACTGAGAGAGATGAATTTGTTCCCTCTTTGGAAAAAGCAAAGTCATTTTGTGAAGATTATGTCAATACAATGTCGCTCAAAGGAGACCTGAATCCCCTTATGTCTAAAATGAATTTAACCAATAATTATAAGTGGTCTGATGAAAAATCAATCAAGCACTCCGGTTCACTTATTATTGATCCTGAACTGAAAAAGAAATCTGACGAAGCGATTGATTTATTCTTAAACAGAGGCAATGGAAGTACAGTCGATCAAAGAAATTCTTAATGGAAAAAGTATAGTTCTTAAAAAAGCGCTGTTTGAATTTAACAGTTCTGACAGTAATGAAAAGGTATTGCTCAAATATAATCTTTGGAGTCGTTATCATTTTCCGAAGTATTTTACTTCAGAAGATGCCTCGTTCTTTAAAGAGCTTGATGAGAGTAACTTTAAAGCTTATCGTGGAGAGATTGATTCGTTCATTGATATTGCTTTTCGTGGGGCAGGGAAAACCGCAAGGACTAAACTTTTTATTGCTTTCGCTATTTTGAATGACAAAGAACACTTCCGAAAGTTTATAAAGGTTTTATCTGCCGATGGCAGTAACTCAAAGCAAATTGTTACGGATATCTATAACATGGTTGTCTTCCCGACAATCGCTGAGATGTACCCGGAGACCTTTGAAAAGACCGATACAAAGCGAGAAGAGACAATGAGTACATTCACGACTTCGACCGGGATTAAACTTTTTGCTGATACTGTTAATGTAGATCAACGGGGTGCCTTACAAGAAGAATCTCGACCAGACCTTATTTGGTTTGAAGATTTTGAAAACCGAGTAACGCTTTATTCTGCTAAGAAGACAAAAGTTATTTGGGATAACATGGAAGAAGCTCGAACAGGTTTAGCAAAAAATGGATCTTGTATTTTAACTTGCAACTATATTTCTGAAATGGGTAATGTTCATAAATTGGTTACAAAACAGAGTTCAAGACGAGTCCTTTTGATAATCCCGATTAAGGATGGTGATAAGCCAACCTGGCCTGAGCGCTATACCATGGCGGAGATTGACCAAATGGAAAAAGACGATGATGACTTCGAAGGCGAGAGAATGTGTCGTCCTTCAGCTTCAAAAGATGTCTTCTTTGACCGAGAGTCTCTTGATAGGCAAGTTTCTATTGAACCGATTAAGGAAGTCTCCGGATTCAAGATGTTTAAGATTTATGATCCGTCTCATCGTTACGGCTCTGGCCACGATGTTTCGCATGGTGTTGGTCTTGATTCATCAACATCGGTTGATATCGATTTTACTTGTTACCCGGCGCAGGTTGTCGGAACATTCAAATCGAACACTATCAAACCTGATACTTTCGGAGACGAGATATTCCGAGAAGGAGAATACTTTGGATCCCCTATCGCTGGAATTGAAAAGAACGACCAAGGTTATGCTACTATTGCTCGAGCTAAACAACTTGGAGTCAAGCTTTTCAAGACTCCAGCTAAGGCAAGCAGAGTAAACGTAACGGCGCCGACTGAATATGGATGGCATACCAACAGCGCCACAAAGCCCCTCATGTTCTTTGAGCTTGCTAAGGCGATTGCTGATGGCCTCATTGTCCTCAATGACGCTGACTTGATTGCAGAGGTTCGCGCTTATACCCGCAACGATTTAATTGATACAGAAAAGGATCCCCGCTTAACAACTCGCCACTTTGATATTCTTATCGCCGCTTGTATTGCTTGGCAAATGAGAAACCATGCCGAAATTGTGAAGAAAACCGACAACGGAATTCTTCTCGAAGATGAAGAACAAAGTCTTTATCCCGGTATCGGAATTTAATTTTTAAATATGTCTGAAGAAACACAAAAAAAAATACTTCATAATGATATCTCCCAAGAAGTAATTGAGAAAATTGCTAAACAGTCTCTTGGTGAAATTTCTGAAAATCGTAGTTTCAAACAAGGGAAGGTCAGTAATTGGAAAGCTAACGAAGAAATGTATTATTCCAAAAAGGTAGAATCGGATGGAGCTCGGGCAAATGTTGATCTTGGTCGTATGGCTGAATTTGTTCATATTTTGCTTTCAAAGATTGATAATCCGCTTATTTTCAAATTCCTAAAGCGCAAACCAGCGCAACTAAAGCGAGTTGAGCGCCTAAACGCCCTGAGGACAATCGATGCTGATAATGATAATTGGGATATTAAAGACCTCGTTGGTAAAAAACAGGCAATTATTTATGGCCGAGCGATTTATTGTTACTACGCTGATTCTTATAATGGCTATAAAGCGCACCTTGAACCAATCGATGTCTATGACTTTTTAATCGATAAGAATGCCGGTGGGATTGATATTGAAGACGCTCAAAATATGGGTGATTTCGGTTTATTTTATACTAAGAGCGACCTTGAAGAAGGCGCGAAGTCAGGAATCTTTATTGCTGAAACAGTTAAATCAATCGTTGAAGGAAATCCTAATAATGGAGATTCAACCCAAGAACAAACAAATACCGCTAATCGAACTAGTTCAACCGGAGCTTCGGCTACAAAGAATTTAATGTCTGATGACCGCTTTAGATTTTGGCGTTGGACTACTACTTTTAACGATGACGGCAATCGTTATCATATCATCATGAATAATGCCGGAGACTGTATTCAAGCTAAGAGACTCAGTTCGATATTTACTCCGACAAAATACTTTCCGAAATCGCCATATCCTTATTGGACATGGGCGGCTTTCCCTGATTTAACTGAGTTTTGGACTCCTTCATATTGCGATTATGTGCGCGAGATATTCCAAGTGCAGAATGTTACTATCAACCAAATGCTTGATAACTCCGAGGAATATAACAAGCCAATGAAGCTTGTTAATGTCAATGCCCTTGAAAATCTCGCTGAGCTTAAATATCGCAAAGGAGGAAATATTAGAACAAAGAATGATGTTGATGTCAGTAAGGTAGTTCAGTTCTTGCGCCCCAATTCAATCGATACACCCATCCGTGTATTTGATACGCTCGAAAATATTAGGCAGAGAGCTTCGGGTGTTACTGATATTGCGGGCGGTGTTGCGGCGGCTGATGGAAAGGTTGGAATTTATGAAGGAAACAAGGAAGCTGAACAAGATCGCTTTAGTCTGCTTAGTAAGTCTTGTACATTTGGTTATAAGCGTTTTTCTCGTCTATATGAAATTGGTGTACGTGATAACTTAACAAAAAAAGTTGCTATTGAAATGATTGGCGTTGATGGTATTGAACAAGAAATGGTCAGCCGCCGGGATATCTTTCATAAAGACGATGATTTTAGTGTTCTTGTTGAAGCTTCAAACTCAGAAACACTTTTGTCCGCAAGGATTTCAGAAAAGAAAATTGCATTTTTATCAGGAGAAGTTTTAAATGTTATGATAAATAAGAAGAAACTATTTGAGATTAGAGCTAAGGAATCAGGAATGACTGAAGACGAAATTCGTCAGCTCCTTGACACCTCGTTCTATGGAAATTCCGAACTTATGTCTGAATGTGATCGTGATATTGAATCAATTCTTGATGGTAAGGATATTACTTCAAATGATGCGGCCAATAATGCTTATAAGCAAAAAATGGTTGATTTCCTGCGTGATCACAAAGAAGATATGAATGATGAGATGTTTAATAAGTTCACAGTTTATATTGCTTCTTTAGAAGAAATCATTATGAAGAATGAGGTTCGAGCTCTTAATAACGATATTCTTAATTCAATGAAGACAAGTCCGCTTCCTGGAGAAGACCCAGGAATGGATGCTAACGGGGCGCCTCTCCCGCTCCCGGCGCCGGAAGCAGTTCCAATAAAAGGGGCACCTTTAGCTCCAATAAGATAATTTTATATGACCGAAGAATTAAAACCAGTTTTCCGTATCAAAGAAGGTAGCTCGGAAAATGATGAGGGGGGAATCGTTGTTGAGAAATTGAATTGCACAATTCCAATTTCAATCAGCACACTTCAATCTGAGATTATGATATTTGAAAAGAATGTTAAAGGAGCCACTGCGCAAGAAAGAGTCGAAAATGCTACCATGGAAAATGTCATGATGAATTACCCTGGCTTGATTGAAAAAGTTACTGAGCAAGAACAGGCCGCGATTAAAGTTTATTATGACGCGCTCGTTCGATCCCGTATGGCTAAGAACATTAACGAACAGTCCAAAGAAACGCTTGATATCCTTCTTGGAGAACAGAAAGCTATCAAGGAACAAACTGGAATTGGCCCGGAAGCTGAAGAGCCAAAAGCGGAAGCGCCAGCCTTCTTAGAGCCAACCCCAATTGTATGAAAAAATTATTAAACCCAATGTTCGCTCAAAAACTTGTTAAGGTATCTCCTGGTATGATGAAAAAAGCGTCAGGACATATTAAAAGCAAAGTGGAAAAAAATCTTTCAAGCCATAATTATTTTATAAGACGAAAAAGGAGATGAGCGAAGAATCAAAGAAAATTGAAGAACAAGAAGAGATTGACTCTGCCACAGTTGAGCTTGAGCGTTATAAGGCGCTTGATAATCTTTCCCGATCAAAAGGCGGTAAGCTGATGATTGAAATGATTAAAAAGGATATTTCAGACTTAGTTTCTAAGCTCAGTTACAAATTTGATTCAATGACCGATATTGAACTCCGCTCCGTTTGTGCCTCCATCTCTCCCAGAATCACTGTTTTACGAGCGTTTCAGAATGCCGAGGCGAACTTTGAAGTAACAAAAGCAGATTTAGAAGAGCTTTTGGAAAAACAAAACAAAAACAAAGAGTAATCCCGCTAACTGGACTCGTGCTTCTATCAAAGGGAATCAAGAGTTCAGTAGGCGACATTAGTCTAAACTAAGATCGTTTGACCCGTGGAACCGGGGGAATACAGCCCGCACGCTAATGCGTTAAAATGGTTAAATCTATGGATCCAAAAGACCCAAAAGACGCTCCAGCCGTGGAGGCTAAAGAAAACGAACCGGCTCTGGTTGTGGAAGCCGAACCGAAAGTTGAGCTTGACGCTGAGCCTGTTGCTGAGCCAAAGGTTGAACCGAAAGTTGAAATAGATACAACCACTGTTGGTGAGGCTCTGGATACTAACCCAGGCGGTACGAATAAGGATGATCCTTCTCCTGCTCCTCGGATGGTTCCGGAGGCTGTATTTCTTGAAATGAAGAAAGATTTGAAGAAATTACAGGACAGCATCGATAAAGGCGATATGTCAAAACCTGAAATTTCAGAAGACATTGCCGCTCTTTCTGAAAAGCATGATGTCGATGAAAGTTTTCTTGCGGAGCTTATCTCAACTATTGAGAGTAAGACCAAAAAGGAACTTGAATCTGAACTCGCCGCTAAATTCGCTCCTATTCAGGAAGCTGAAAGAGCGAAAAAGATTGACGAAGCTTTTACTAAGCATTTCTCCAAAGCGATGGAAACAATGCCTGAGTTTGAAGGCATCGTTAAGAAAGAGGTTATCAAAAACCTCTCCCTCAATCAGGCGAATGCCAATAAAACATTTGCCGAAATCATTGAGGAAACTTACGGCCACTTAATTGAAGGACGCTCTACTATTGCCCCAAAGGCTCCTGGAGCTCGCAAGAATGACTCTGAGATTGATATGCTCCGTATGAATACGGATTCAACATATTATCAAGAGATCATGGATGATCCCGTTAGAAAGAAAAAATATAACGAGGGTCTTACTGGTCGTCTCTCCTCAGCGATCTAAATAAAAAAGATTAAATTGTGATTTATGAGTTTACTAATTTATAAACCGCATTTCGATAACGCATATCAAGAAACCGTGAATAAAGTCATGGTTGGGCTTAAAATTGCCAATTTGCGTTTCGAAAAGGTTTTAACTTACGGAGAAAGCATTGAGCGCGTTGCTTATGATGCTTCTACTGTTCGTGTTCGTACTGTTGTTCGTGGTAATGCTTCAACTATTGATTCTATTACCGATACTTCCCAGCTCTTAGAAATCAACCTGGAAAAAGAAGCTGTTTTCTATGTTTCCGATGGTGAAGTCAAGCAAGCCGGTCCGCTCAATCCTGGCGAAGTGATTGGCGCGCAGATTGGTATTAAAATTTCCGTAGACCTTGATGCCCGTATTCTCGCCGAAGTTTTGAATGCGACTTATACATTCGATACTGGAGATTTAACGACATTGGTTTCTAACGGAACGCCAATTTCTATGACTGCTGCGAATGTTCCGTTGATGATTACTCGTGCTCCTGCCAAGCTCCGCAAAAATAACCAAAACTTGATGGATTTGGTATGGGTTATTGACTCATACGGCGCTGCCGATTTTGAGTCATATCTCTTGTCAAAGAACATTGATATTTCCGCTTCAACCTTTAAAAATGGTTATGCCGGTAAAGTTGTCAATGCTGAAGTTTATATTTCAGAAAATTTGACTGGTTCCGCTGTGCTCGCTCTTGCTACAACCCCGACTGATAACGACACTGTTGTTATCAATGGTATTACCTACACATTCAAGACAACTCTTGGCTCAACCGCTGGTAATGTTTTGATTGACGGTTCTGCCGATGCCGCTCGTGCTAACTTAACTTATGCTATTAACAACCCAGGTACAACTAACAGTCAAAGTGTTGCTGTTTCAGCCGCTAACATTATCTTGATTCAGGATAATTTCAAGTTTACCGCTACGAATAACGACACTACAAACCTGATGACACTTGTCGGTATTGGTGCGGGTGCTCTTACTATTTCGGAAACATTGACAGACGCAACCGATGCTTGGACATTGAATAAAATCCATGCTTACTTCGGTCGCCGTGGTGCTATCGATGTAGTTGTTCAAGACATGAAAAAGTCAGATATGCGTCCAACTTCGGATCGCCGAGGAACGAACATCTTCTCTTCTTACCTCGCTGGTATCAAAACTTTCGCCGATGGCGCAAAAAAGTTTTGTAATGTCTTAATTCTTCGATAACTAACCTATTCCTGGCTCCCCTTTTTGGGGAGTCCGGGATAATAAGCTTTAACCTTTATGCGAACAGATTCAGCATTAGTTGGTTTTCTCATTTATGCGGCCGATTCGTTAGGAATGATTACATTCTGTCTTTCAGAAGGTAACTTCTTGACGACTGCCTCTAAATTTGCCATTGGCTGTGTCTTAATTGACACAGCAGGAGGAAAAACTTACTACAACTCCGGTACTGTCGCGGTTCCAGTTTGGAATTCAATTTCTGATATTGCTACTGCGGAAATTGCCGATGGTGCGGTTACTTACAATAAAATAAAAACAGTTGCCAGTGTAACGGCAACGAGTGATGGTCTTACTACTGGTTTGATTCCGGCTGGAACAACCTTTGCGACTGTTACTTCTGATAGTGCTACTAAAGCGGTAACTCTTCCGGCCGCCGCCGCAGGTAGTATCGGTCAAAGAATAGATATCTATGTCGGCGCCACGGGATATGAGTTGCTCACTCCCGCCTCCGGTAATAACACAGTCAACACAGTTGATTCCGATGGAACCAACCAGCTTGATGTAGCGGCGGATACGCTGTTACGATGTGTTCAGATTACTGCGACCGGTTGGGTGGCATATCAAATTGCCGCGACAACCATTACGGTTGTTGCCCCGGACAATGACTAATAGTTAAATTTTCACTCTGGCGCTCTTCATGGGCGTCAGGAATGAGAATTAAACAAAAAACTATGTTAGCATCAGAAGTTATATCAAAATTTGGGTTATATGTTGATGACATGACCGAGCTTAGCACTCAAGAAGAGCTTGATTTGCTTTTGAAAATAGTCAGTCAAATTTATAACGATCGACCTTGGGAATTTTTAAAAAAAGAATGGTCGACTACAACCAACGGAACTGCTTATATTGCCCTGCCTACTGATTTTAAGTTTTTGCTTGAAAATACGGACAATACTGACTCTTGGGGTAAATCAGTCTTCATTAACGGGGAAAATTACCCGCTTATTAACTGGGCTGAGCGCCGTCAGTACGCGGGAAAGACTGGTTATTGTTATATAGATTTTAAGAACAGCCGACTTTATTTTACGGACACAACTCCGCCGACATCCGGACTTTCTTTATCCGCGGATTACTTGATTTCAGCTCCGACAGCAATTCTCGTAACTACTAATCTTGATACTATTTTCCCGCATGATTTTCAAGATATGCTTTATCATGGTATGGCAATAGACGATATGATTATTCAGCTTTTTGATAAAGCCCGAAGTTATGCTTCTGAAAATAAAGCAAAGTATGATGGTTATTTAAAGAGCATGGCGTATTGGAACTCTAACTTGATAAATTTTTAAGATGAATAACGAAGTTCGCGCTTTTACAAAAGGCGTTCACAATTTAAAAAATCCAAGGAACATCCCGAAAGATGCGGCTTCTGATTCGCGCAATTTTATTACTAAAGACGGACGGCTTGTTTTAGTAGGAGGAAGGAAGGCGATTGGAGACGAAGGCGTTGCCGGAGGGTTTACAGCTCTTCAGCGCGCTTACAATGTCGCTGGGACTGTTATTAAGTACCGCAAAGCAGGAACTAAGATACAGTATTGGACAGGTTCAACTTGGACTGACTGCGTTACTGGACTCACGACTGGAGCTGAATATATCTTTCAAAATTACTCTTCATTAGCTGGAGCGTTTACAATCGCTATTGGTATTGACGGAATTTGGAAGTTTGTAAATTCTCATCCGACAACTCCGATTTCAATGTATAACCCTGGTCGAAACTTTATTGGTAAGTTTTTAATTGACCTTGGTCGAACTATTTTATGGGATCGTAATGATCCAAATAAGAAAAAAGACGCGACCGGCGTCTATATTTCGTTTATTGATCGTCAGAACTCTACTGTTTATACTTCAGTCAAAGCAGAGGCTATTGGCTTGTCTGGTTCTCTAACTTATACTGGAACTTTAGCTTTCAAGGGAAATGATTCTTCGGGACAAGCATTCACGGCAGATAATACGACAAACATTTTTACTGCAGCCGCACACGGATTTTCAAGTGGAGATGAGGTCAAGCTGACAACAAGTGGAGTTTTACCAACCGGGCTTGATATTTCGACTCTTTATTTTATACAAAGAATTAGCGCGGACACTTTTTATCTTATTGGAAGCAACGGGCAGATTGTTGATATCACCGCGAACGGAAGCGGAACAAATACAGCTTTTAAAAATGGCTCTCGCCGCAACTGTTTTGGAGTTATTTTTCAGGCGCTCCTTGCTGCTGGGCTTGAAACTTTTACTGAAAGCTATAATGGCGTTTTAGTTGGCTCTCTCGGCGGAACAGGAACGATTAACTATGCGACAGGAGCTTACTCAGTTACTTTTTCAAATACTACGATCGGCGCGGTTACCTCAGATTATCAATGGGAAAATTCTAACGCTCGAGGCATTCTTGATTTTACCTATTCAGCGACTCGTCAGGCTGGCGAAGGTGCTCAGTTTCCTCAGGATCAGGGTGGAGATGCCATTCTAAGCATTTTAGTTGGTCAGGACGGCTCTTATTACTCCTTGAAGGCAAGAAGCTCATATCGCTTAGCACTGGACGCTGACGACACAGGTGCGGATAATAAGGTTTACCGAATTGATATTGGTATTCCGTTTTTCCGATGCGCTGTTTCAACCAACAAGGGAATTATGTTTATGAATACAGCCAATCCTTCGAAGCCGGAAATGACAATTCTTCAGAAGAACCCGATCGGCGATGTTGTTGAGCCATTGATACTTTTTTCTCAGTTTAAGTTTGGAGATTTTAATTTTGATGATGCTTGGATGGGAACTTATGATCGTTGGACAATGGTAATGTGTAAATCAGCTAATTCAGGAAGCAACGATATTATTTTGATGTGTAATTTAGCGGGTCAAACAGTCGATATCATAAAGTACAGCGGTCGCATGGCTATTCAAGATGAGGGAGATTTGTTGGTTGGAGATTCTTTCTCTCAGACTGTTTACCAAATTTTTAATGGTTATGATGATTTAGGCGCTACCATAGACTCTTACTGGGAAGGTTCAACTGAAACTTTTGGGACTGATTATCTGAAAAAATGTCGTAAACTAAGATTAAGTGGGTCAATCGGCGCCGACCAACGTGTTGAGATTTATGAAAAATTTGACGGAGCAAGTTATCAGCTTGTTGGAACAATCAGAGGAGACGGAACTTATGTCGATTATTCAAGCACTCAGTCAATCGGAGCAAACTTTATCGGAGAATCTCAAATTGGAGGAGAAAGTTTATCTCCAGCATTTAATTTTTATACCGAACTAAAATTGAAGACTCCAAAATTTCAAGTCCGAACTATTAAACTTGTTCCTAAGGGTATTGGATATTTCGATTTGAATTTATTAACAGATTTTGATATTTTAATCTTTGAAAATAGACTTCCTAAAGCTTACCGACAAAAACAGAAAGTAAGTTTGGATGGTTTATCAACTAACCAATAAAATTTATGCCAAGTAAATTAGCAAATTTGTTAGCAGATTTCGAAACACAGCTCGCGACAAAGCTGGCTGTTGCGGCGACTTCCTGCCAACTTCAATCAGCAACGGACGATGATGGCGTTGCTCTTCCTAATGGAGATTATTATTTAACTCTTGACAGGGATTCAAGTCAAAAAGAACACATTTTAGCTACCTTAACTACTTCCGCCGGAGTTTATACGTTGAGCGCTATTAAAACTGTTTCTCGCCAAGGCGTTCAGGTTTCTGGCGCGTTAAGAGAGCATCGTGTTGGTTCATCGGTTGTTATAACTGATTTTGCTCATATCCTTTACATGAATGATTTACTAAAAGGAACAACTAACTTCAACTCAACGGCAAAACTCGGATATGATGGAGACCCAGGGATGGTTTCAGGAGACCTTGATAAGTTTGCGACTATTCGTTATGCCAACGCCTTAGCAATCGCTGGCGCGCCTGATGCCGGAATAACTGTCAAAGGTATCGCTGAAGAAGCAACACAAGCGGAAATTGACGCTGATACTGGCGCCGGAGCAACCTCAGGACGATTATTTGTCAATCCTTCAACCTTGGTTCTTTCAAAGTATGGATTACAACTTCCGACTGATGGACAAAAACTTGCTTTAACTTCTACATCAGGCACTCCGGGTTCAACAAATAAATACGCGACAGAAAATGACACATCAAACGCCGCCACTATTACCGCAACTACTATTTCATTTACAGCTTCTACTAAAGTCATTGCTGATTCAGCCAGCGGCTTTGTAACGGCAAACCTTCGCGCTGGGGATTCAGTTATCGTTACAGGCACAGTCTCTAATAATGGAACTTATACGATTGTCTCAGTCGCCGCGGGCTCGATTGTAGTTGTTGAATCTTTAGTCGATGAAAGTGCTGGTTCGTCATTCACTCTTACGGCTGTTACTATAAATAAACTCGCGCGATATTCTGCATCCTCTCAATTAAAAGTCCCAACAACTCCGGTCGCAACAAATGATGCCTCTTCAAAAAGTTATGTTGATGCTCAGATTCTTGCTGGCGTAGTTATTCCTAATCAGCAAATACCGTATTACGCAGGAACTAACATCTTGGAATCAACTGGTATGCAAATAACTACATCAGCAGATGGAAGTGAAATGTTTATTTCTAAAGGCTCGGCAGGAGCAACGCAAATTATTACAATAGCTCGTTTTGTAAAAAATACTCTTACCGGTCAATACCAACATACACATACAGCTACTTTTGATAACGCTACTGGTGCTACAGTTGCTCATTCTGTTGTTGTTCAAGGAAGCTACGTTTATTTATTTACAAGAACAGCAGGCGTACGCTTCGTAAGACGATATGATAAAGCAAACTTAGCAAATGTAACAACCATTACCATTAGTGGTACCGGTTTTGGTAGTGGTGATGCTTCCTTTTCTGACGGAACAGATTTATATGTTTCCGAAACAACAAATCAATTTAGAAGATACTCAATTTCAGGTACAACGATTACAAGTGTCTCAGTGATAACCTATACCTCGAGTGGTGATTCAAGTAGTGGAGGAGCTATCTCTAATGGCACTCATGTTTGGATAATTGAAGATAATACAGCCGACTATACAATTAGAAAATACTTAGTTGCTGGAGGAGCAGTAGTAGCTAGCTCCACTGGTTCTCAATTTATTGCTTCTTACCCAAATGATTCTTTAAGACGGTTATTCTTATATAAATCAGGAGTCCTTGGTTTTGCTATTAGTCAGACACTTGAAACAAACTTGGCCGTTACTGGTGTTGCTTTGAACTTAACTTATATAACAGCTCCGTAATTGTTACTTCTCTCTGCCTCTTTCGCGGGGGCAGGAATGAACTAATAATTTTATAAATTAAAGTCTATGTATAACATTCAAACAGGGGCTTCGAGACCAGGGGTTCCAACTCAAGCAGAGGCAGATGCAGGCTGGGTTGTTGGAAATGCACCTACTCCTGTTGCCAGTCCAACCCCCGCTCCCGCTCCTATTCTTCCGACTACAACACCGGCTGACGCTTATGCTGGGCTTCTTAGTGAAAACCCTGAGCAAAAAGCACTTCGCCTCGAACAAGAAAGGCAGCAAGCTGAAGCTTCTGCCGCCGCGAATCAAACACTTGACCCAACCGCAATTAGAAAAGGTGTCTTAGACCAATTTCAATATGAAATTGATGCAGTCAATCAGGTTTATGCAGAAAAGAAGCGCCAAGCTATGATTATAGGCCAGGGGCGTCTTGGCTCAGGCGCTGCTATTCAGTCCCGCCGCGGTCTCATTGGATCAACCATGGGAGAGACTCAGACAACTAACATCGAAGACCAAAACATTCAAGTTCAGAGTGCTATTGATTCTGAAAAACAGGCAGCGGTCTCCGCGGTTATGAATAAAGTTCAGAACTTAGCAAGCGCTGAGCTGGCTCAAAAGACAGCCACGCGCAAGGCTGGAGCTGAAGCTTATCTTACCTTTTTAGAAGGTGCGGCTACGAGAAAAGAAAGCCGAGTTACAAGCGCTATTCAAACCATTCTCGCCAACGGATTGACTCCTGACGAAGCTGTATTCAAAAATTTGGCGGATCAGCTTGGTGTTGATGTTGCTCAATTCAAGGCTGCTTATAACAGCGCTAAATCAACAAGTGATGTTGCCTCAGCTAAAGCAGCCCAAGAAGCTCAGAAGCCAGTTCTTGAACTTGAAAAACTCAAGCAAGCAACAGACAAAAAATCCATTGAAACTAAGGACATGATGTCTAAAGGATTTAGCTATGTTTCAACCCCAGCTGAGCGTGATAATTTGAAGAAGCAGGGTTATGAAATAGTTAATTATGGCGGAAGAACTTACGCTAAGCAAGGTAAATTTACACAAAAAACTGTAAAAGTTGGAAAGCAAACATTCATAATCACTTATGATTCTCAAGGAAACGAAATTAAGAGAGAGAATCTTGGCGCAGGGACGATAAAACCCAAACAACCCAAAAATCCAAACCAGTCTCCAGATAGTTTTGATAAAAAACAAGCTATACAACAAGTGAATCAGTATTTTTACGGATTAACTGGCATTGATAAAAAAGTCAGCCCTCAGGATTATAACGCCGCTAAAAATAGTTGGATTGCTGACGGCGGAAACGCAGAGAGCTTTGACTCTCAGTTCTATAAAATGAAAAACCCGGAAAATCCTAATTACTAATTTATATGGGAGCTCTTAGCGATTTACTAAAGAAAAAAAAGGAGCTTGGGGGATCTGTTCCTCCTACCTCAGTTCAACCCTTGCCAGTCGTAAAAAAAGGGGGAGCTCTTAGCGCACTTTTGGCGAGTAAAAAGGAAACATTATTACCTGCTCAGATTCCTGTGCGGACAGCAAAGCCCGTAATAAAAACTCTTTCCCCGGGTCTCGGTGGTGGTGTTTATAAAATGGATCCAACTGATCCAAGCGCTTTGATTAAAACTGAGCGTACTACTTACGGCGGATTCGATACTAAGCGGGGATATGAACGAGCTGATATCATGCCAGTCTCTCTTGGTGGAGTAAATTATGATCCAAATAATATCCTCTACGAAAAATATCCGATGTTTGAGAACTTTAAAGATGCTATGTATAGGTTGATAGGAAAAACTTATATCCCGCAAACAAGAACTGATAATTATTTAAGAAATGAACTTTTGCCTGCTTATAAATCGGGTAAAATGTCTTTGCGCGAAGCCCAAGCAAAGGCTCATGCGTTTCTTGGGCAAGAGCAATTCATGGAAAAAGATAAACAAATTCAAAAACAAAAAGCTAAAGATGTTTTAAAAGGTAAGCCCGGAATTCCTTTGTTTGATTATCTTAAGGAAAAAGGAGTTGAGCGATATAAAAAGGATATTAGTCGTCTTGGACTTTTAGGCCCTGAGGCAAAGGCCACACAAAAGATTGCTGATAAAGAACAACTTGAAAAGAGGGTTACTTTTCCATTGCGTATTACTGCCGGGTCTCTTGCGCGCAGCGTGATTTCTTATGGTCTTGATACGGCATTATCAGATGAAGTTCTAACTCCGAACACTAAACTTCAAAAACTGTTGATTGGAGAAGAGCCTATTGAGGCACTCGGCAAATCTCCTGATATGTATGGAATTATCGCTCGTGGTGTTGGATTTCCAGCCGCTTTATCGGTGATGGCTTTGATTGAAAATCCATTTTTAAAATCATTTGGTATATCTGCTGGGATTAAAGGTTTAGTAAAAAAGAGTATTGAAAAACGAGGATTTGAGATGGCTGCAAAACTTGGAGGGGAAGAACTTTTCAAGATTATTAATGACGCCATTGATGCTGAGGCCGCCGCCGGAAGATTGACTTCAGAGCAAGTTGGAGTTGCTGTGAGGGAAATTGAGAAAGCTAAACCCAAGCTAATGTCCACTGAGGCGCCAAAAATAGCCCCTGCTAAG
>Ga0105050_10005250_pt1 | contig 16740 bp, 29 predicted proteins | sample FRY01_FD_78088 | JGI IMG/M metagenome (GOLD analysis project Ga0105050, IMG submission 78088) | Freshwater microbial communities from Lake Fryxell liftoff mats and glacier meltwater in Antarctica - FRY-01 | ecosystem: Environmental > Aquatic > Freshwater > Ice > Glacier meltwater ... | reverse complement strand
GTTTCTACTCTTATAATGAAGTAATATGGATATACAAGAATTCGTACAGAAATACAACTCATCGTCCAAGCCTATTGATTATGATAATGCGTATGGGGGAGAATGTATCGACCTTATAAAATATCTATTTCATGAAGTGTATTGAGTAAGGCCATGAAAAATAGGAAATGCAGACCAGTTGTTTGTAGACAAGCATAAATTTCTCACAAAACAATGATTCACCCAAATAAAAGGCAGTAAAGACCTACAATATTGAGATATAATATTTCTCAAAACAGCAAATATATACAGGCATGTGGGGATTTTTCTAGAAGATAAATGACTCAATGTAGAAATATTCGACCAGATAGGGAATGGAGACAAGGTAGGGGGAGAATTACCGCCAAGAATACGCCAGTATAAAAAAACAATCGTAATGGGCGTCTGGAGACTCAAAGATTCAGAGGGTGATACTATCGACAAAAGAGTGGAAGAGTTTGCTAAAGCACACGGGATCAACCCACCATCGAAAACAGAGGCGTATACTCAACATCAGATTTTAATCATCTTATCAAAAATCCATGGAAATTAAAAACATACAGGACGCTGTAATCCAGCCCTCTCCCCTTGCATGGCATGGTATCTCTTATATGGCAGCGCTGTATAAGAGTTATATACCAAAGCTCCCTGATAATATGTTTCAAAAAGTCATGGAGTACGACCAACACAAAGACCCCTCTTGTGTGGTGTTTGCGACAGGAGCAATGATCTCCTACAATACAGGACTGACATTTACAAATTGAGAACTACGAGAACTTTGGCAAGAACACCAGGGCTATAGAGGAGGAGACCCTTTCAAAACTGGAAGAGAGCTGGGGCAAAGGTTTATTCTTAACTCGTTCCCTATCTATATCGACACCCCGGAATTTACAATGGTGACTGCGAAGAAATGGGCGGTGGGAGTCGAGATATGGTGCAATCCTGTTTTTTTCAAACAGTGACTAGAAACGGGAATAATAACAGAAGTCCAGCCTGTACACTCATGAAAGAGAGTATTCAGGCATTATATGCTACTTTATAAAAAAGACGGAAGAATCTATATCCAAAACTCATGGGCTGGGCTGAAAGAACAAGGCTATTACAATGTCTATGACATTACTACGATATTTGAGGAGATGGTGAAGATAGGGATAATCTGTCCTTATGGAATGCTTATTCTCCCATATTCGCAGGACATACACCCGTGAATGAAGATTGCTATGAAAGACTACACCAGAGCTATCAAACAAGCCGGAATGAGTGTAGGAGAAGATGTATGGCAGACATTTAAGAAGTTGGCAGGCATAGATGGGAAGGTGGATCCGAGATAATCCTAAATTCAAACCATGAAACGACTCACAAAAAAGATCCTGGAAGAGGCGAGAGCAATGGAGAGGGCTTGGATAGTTTCCAACCCGGACTGAGATCAAGAGTGGTATTTGCGAGAGATTGCAGGAATCAAAGGAGTGGAATATATAAGCCTCGAAAAAAAGCTGAGGAGGAGAAAAAAGGAACGAATTATACGCTTGAGAAGCTAAAAGGATACAAAATTTATACAATACAACCGCCATTACAAACGGTTTTCTTTGCTATATAACATAAAACAACAATATATTTGCTTTTCAATTTAATGAAGAGCATACTTTGAGTACATCAGATTTTACCTGATGAATAATCTTTTTTTTATGAAGCAGTTTGATATATGGGCATTAGTCCAGACAAACAGAGCGTGTCAGTTTGCAATTATTGCAGTTGCTGCGGATCTGGGGTGGTCGGATAAGCTTGAGGACGACCTCATTATTTTAGCGGAGAGAGAGACTGTACTTCTTAACACTTTATACTATGCGTAAATTTTACCATTTATTGCCAAAACCTACTGACACAAGGACACGGGCGGAGCGATTGCAGGATCGAGAGCAATTTTCCAGAGATCTAAATTTTGCCAAAATGTACGGGATAGTCTTTTTGTGAATCATCTTGTTGTTACTTGGAAGCTCGCTTTTCCGAGAAAACCCCGACAGTATTAAAACTATTCATTCTGAAATATGCCAGGCTGTGCCAAAATCGCCTCTCTGTGTTGATATTAAAAGCCTGGAGAAGGTAGACAAGGCGGCACGAGAAAAAGGAGTACCTACGAGGCTTGTTATTGGAATTTGGAACGCAGAAAGCACTATTTGAGTTAATTTCAATAAACCAGCTTGTTATTCGTACTATAACTGGGCTGGGCTAAAAGGGAGAAAGTTTGATGACGGGCGAGTTCAGTGGTACTCTCAAAATAGAAAAAAGCCTGACGAGAACGGGTGTTGGCTCTATAAATTCTCAAGCTGGGAAGAGGGGGTAAACAGTTTTCTCAATACTCTGGCCATTGGGTACAAAGGGTGCGATCATAAAACAAGGTGTATTGCTTACGCATTTGTCGGAAACCCGAATGTCGCGGAAGAAAGCTGGATACGCAATGTCGGGAAGTTTTATAAGTCGGAGTAAGATTGCTAAGGTCGCTAAGGTCGCTATAATTAGCCATTATAAAATTATCTTTTGACATTCCAGAAGATAACGAGATAATGGCTATGTTTAAGAACTTAATAAGTTTGTTTACTAAAATAAGTCCTTTGTGTGTAGCTGGTGTTCTTAAACAAACTTGCCATTTACACAGAAAGGATTTTTACATTTATGCCCAAATGATGAAAGATAGAGACCATTGCACGACAGGTGTGTATGTATGAAATATCGCAGCACACTATCACTCTTGATACTGTGCATCCTGTGCTATTATCAATATTAGATAAGTTCAAGAGTAATTTTGTTACAGCGAATCCTGTTGAAAAAAAGGTACTAAAGCGATGTATGGGGAGGTTATGATCTTATTACCACAGACATTGGGACAAGGAGAAGCAAGAAGGAAAGCTGTGGGCTAAACAAGAGTCTTTTGCTAAAGTTTCTAACTTCACCCAGAGGTATGAAAACAACTAAAAAATCATTTAGATTATTTTGTGACTCTCTCAAAGTTTTGGATGAGATGACAAAGGATCAAATAGCTGACTTATTTTTAGCAATTCGGGACTACAATGTTACCGAAAAAACAGAACTCACATGATTGATGTGAGCAGTTTTTGTTTGATTCAAAAATCAATTCGATAGAGATAATGATGAGTACAAAAAGGTTTGCAAAGCTCGTGCAGATGCGTGAAAGCTGGGGGGTACAGCAAATGCTAAGTTTGCTAAGCAAAAGCTAGCAAAAGCTAGCAAAAGGAAGCAAAGCCTAGCAAAACAAGCAGATAAGGATACTGATACTGATACGGAGACAGAAACTGAAACTGATACTAATACTACCAATACTAATACAACAGGGATAGCACAAACAATAAAAAGTGAGAATGAAATGTTTTTTGACAAGATCCAGAACGATATGGACTGACTCATACAGGAAATGAATATGCAGGAGCATTATGAAGATGCCAAACTGGAACTATTCAAATTCTGGAATTACTGGACTGAAAAGGATATGCGAGGTCGGGAAAAATGGAAATGAGAAAAAACATTTGAGGTGAAAAGAAGACTGACAACCTGGCTCCTAAACAAAAAATTTACTTTTAACCAACCTAAACATGGAAAACGCTTCTCTGACTAGTGGACAGTTTTATTATGTGAAAATGGCTGATAATGGGCATAATAAGGTACTCGATGAGTCCGAGTATAATGATTTTTATAAAAGAATGCAGAACCAGGAAAGGTATGTAAAAATATGAGAAGTCTTCTATTTCTGGTCTGACATAAGAGAGTTCTGACCAATAAAAATGGAAGAGTGAGTTTTGAGCTTGCTCAGAAGCCAAGACGAATATTTTATAAGTAAGTTCAAGGAACGCTTGAAGGCTAAAGGTTATACAAAATGTACAGTAGAGAGCCTGGAAATTGATATTGCCTATTACAACGATTGGAAATCACAGCAAACTCCAGAATAATTTTTATTTTATTACCCTTTTACTATGACAGATTTAATTCAGATACAGGAGTACGATTTCAATTGAAGTCAAGAACAGGCAGTGAGTGCCAAGAGTTTATATCAGTTTTTGTGACTTAGAAACAACCATTATTCTAGATGGATCAAGAACACGATTGTTGAAAATTGAAAAGAGGGAACAGAATATATATTATGCGAGACCCTAAAGGGGGAGTCAAATTTAGATGCCATACTTAGCCTCGATTTTGCAAAATCAGTCGCGATGATGAGCAGATCAGAAAAATGAAGAGAAGTGAGACAATATTTTCTTAGCATGGAAAAAGATTACAAAAGAGGACAACAAGTAATAAAACCCCGAACGACAATTGAAATGCTCGAAGAGGCTGTCCTCACACTCAAAGCTAAAGACCGAGAACTGGTACGACTTGAAACGACAAACAGACAACTCAACGATACGAATGCCCGGATTTTCAAGATGAAGTCCAAAGATGCCAAAGCAACTCTCAAAATTATAAAAGACGACCTCTGAGCAGAAATAAACACGAGAATAATTAAATTCTACGGAGAAAAGCATGAAGGAGATCATGCGGCCATGCACCGAGCAGCTTGGAACGATTATTTCAATGCTACAAATATTGTGTATAGTGGAGCAAAGAAAGCCAGTCTCAAAAGTAAACAAGATTTTCTCGCATGGCTGAATCACGGTTTTGTAAATCCTATTATTACTCTATGACAAAAATAAACCCTTTATCTGAGGACAACGAACTTATATGATTTTACTACTCGCTTTTAGAGAATGTAATAGATGCTGATAGAGGCTTTCAAGATGTAATGATGATGGAACATTGAAAAGACTATCAATGACTCGATGACGACATGCCTGATGCCTTTGATGAGTGGATGAGTGAACGAGATATGGAAACTATCTTAGAATCCTATTTTCGCTATCTCAGTGACAAGCAAGCATTAAAATACAAGGAAAAATCAGAATCTAGAAAAAAATCTAAAAAAAAATATTCCCAGAAACACAGAAAGGCACTAAATGAATATTCAAAAAAATATTATATTTTGAATAAAGCCGAAATTAAAAAGAAGCTGGCTGCATACTTTCAAAAAAATCCTGAATATCAAAAAGCATACCAAAAAAAGAATAAGCTAACATTGCAACAATACCAAAAAGAATATCGTGAAAAGCAGAAGCTGAAAAATGTAAATCACAACACTTGATGAGGCGAACCTACTATCTTTAATCCGTAAACTATGAACCTAAAAGACCTAAACGATGCACAAAAAGTATCCCTTTTGGAAAAAATACGATTAAAATTCCCCTGGGCTGTCTCGAAGAAAAACATAAAAAGACTGGCGATACTGGAAATCAGGCATTTATAACTTTCCCTATTATGAAAATCAAAATACAATTCATCTGGTACAAAATACAGCTACTCTGAATCAATACAATTCTGTATGTTCTTTGAGAATTGTCTGAATCTCTCGTTATGCGAGCCTTGTCATGGTGAGTCTTATGGGGAATCTTTACCAGCCCTATATTTGGACTTGTAGCATGATGTTTAATGATAGTCGCCTCATTCATAGACCAACTCTATACGATGACACAGATTTATATTTCTAAGAATAAATAATCCTATGAAAACAAAACCAGAATATAGAATAGAGGAGAGAGAAATATTTTCTTTAGACCTTATGAGATCTGTAAAAAAATACGAAGTATCAATGAAAACCAAAAGCTGTTTTCTTAGGAGAGAAATTTGGGAGACAGTTGGTGATTGGAGGGGATGTTTCTCAGGGGCAGAAGTTCCGATTTGTTTTAGCACAAAAGCAGAGGCTCAGGCATATATTAAATTCTACAGTAAATAACCCTTTCCACTATGACCAAAATATTACTCGACACAACCGACCTCGAAACACTAGGATTTATTAAAAAAAAGATGTGGGAAAAACCCCTTTTTTTTAGAGACTGAAAAACAGAAAAGACATGTATTATGTATAAAGACTGAGCTTTTTACTTAGATACTTTTGCATACTGCACCGAATTTTTTCCAGAATCTATTGAAGATATAAAAACAGTAATCCGTATCTTTTCTAAATAGAATTATGTACAAAGAACTCGCTAATAAAATCATCTCATCGCACTTCTGAACATACTCAGAGCTAGATGAAATCCTCGAAACACTCAACGATATTTGATTATTAAACGACAACTGAAAAAAGGTGGCTAGTGAAGTCTGGAAGATAACTACCAAAGGCAAGCCAACAATTCAAGAGAGAATGGCAAAGTCATGGGATTCGTTCTCTGATGGGCAGAAAGAGTATCTCATAGCTGAAATGGAATGAGGTAGGATGAATGGTACAGCGATACAGTTTATCAAATCTCTAAAATAATAAAAGTTATGACAATCCCAAAAGAAAACCCACCCCGACCAAACGAATATATCGAAGTCTGAACTCAGAGCTGGCTAAAATCCTGGAGAGGTGATTTATGGCTCTACCATTTACTCGAAAATTGATACAGCGTTCAGATACTTTTTGAGAAAGATTTTTTGAAAATGAGGAAGAGGTACGAGGATCAGAAGAATAATATTACTTTTTAATTTTTACCATGTTTACCTTTTGTTTTTTTCTTTCGCTCAGTTATAGTTATTGCTACCAAACACAGCCAGCAATTGTAAAATATAGTACTGTCGTCCAGCGATCCACAGAAATGATAATCAGATACGAAGGATTGGCACTCCATGCATACCCAGACACGAAGGGCTGGACAATCGGTTACGGGACAAGAAGTTATGAGGGGGAAGTAATCACACAAAATGAAGCTCGCGCACGATTCCAAAAAATACTGGCTCAGAGCGTATACCGAGTTATGAGCCAATTCCCAGATGCAAGCGAAGACGAGATAGTTGCTCTTACTTCTATTTATTACAACTGCTGGGGCGGTTGGTTAGAAATTAAAAAAGGCTGACCAAAAGCGATGCTACGAAAAGATTTTTGCACACTTCCAAACCACAGCTGATTATTGAAACGAAGAGCGGAAGAGAGGGCTTTGTTTAATTTCAATAGCTCAAATTAAATGTTACTTCAATAAATTTTAATATGACAATAATAAACTGAGACTGTCTGGAAGTAATGAAAACATTTGAGGATAATTGTATCGACCTTACAGTTACATCACCACCATACGACAATCTACGAACATATAATTGATTTTCGTGGGATTTTGAATGAATAGCAAAAGAACTATTCAGAGTGACCAAACAAGGGGGAGTGGTTGTGTGGGTAGTAGGAGATGCCACAATTAATGGAAGCGAATCGGGAACGTCTTTTAAGCAAGCATTATACTTTAAGGAGATAGGATTTAATCTGCATGATACGATGATATACAAACGATGGAGCGGTCCTTTAACTCATAATAGGTACGAACAAGAGTTTGAGTATATGTTTATTTTTAGCAAAGGAAAACCTAAGACGTTTAATCCTATAATGGTTAATTCTAAATGGTACGGAATAGATAGCGACAGAACAGGACAAAAATATATCATACATAATGAAATAAATAGAAAATTACGAAGTGGAAAAAACAGAAACAACATAAAACCAACCAGAATAAGTGGTAATGTTTGGGAAATAAAGAATTCTTCCCAATGTGGTGAAAGGTATGGACATCCTGCACCATTCCCCGAAAAATTAGCAGAAGACCATATACTTTCTTGGAGTAACGAAGGCGACACAGTCCTAGACCCAATGGCAGGAAGTGGAACTACACTAAAGATGGCGAAGAAGAATAACAGGGATTATATCTGAATAGAAACTAGTGAGAAATATTGTAAAATAGCTGAGACACGAATTATATAATATAAAATTTATAAACGATAATATGACATACCAGAGCTACATAGCACAAAAAGAAAAAAGACTCGCAAAAAACAAATTCAAAAACGCTAAGAACTCGATCCGGGTAATTGGAAAAATACCCGAAGCTGTAAAAGAAAAAGCTACGGGAGAGTGGAAGCTATTTATGAAAATTGCAGATCGGAGAATGTACGCTTGGAATGATTCCTTTTACGTCAAAGCAATTCACCGAGACGAAAAAACAGGTGAGCCATGCCACAAAGAAATCCGCAGAGAACTATTGACCGCAGCAAATTTTGACCACCGAGAAAACAAGTCTAGAGGGGAAGAACTACGACTCCAGGACGACAATATAGACATCGTGAGTTTTGCATATCACTTCCACAAACACAACGGACAAATTCTCCGTTTAGTATTTCCGAATTAGTGGATATAATAAGCACATGAAACATAGTTTTATTCTTTTGTTTAATAGGTACAGAGCATGGCTCAAGCCCGAAGCGTTGGAGCAGGCTAGGGTAGTTATGTGGCTGGAAGACAATTTGTACAGATTTACGGCAATTCCAAACGCGACATGGACGACATCTTTCAAACAAAAAATTGTAAACTATTTGACGGGCGTTCGTCCTGGATTGTGTGATTTACTTGTGGTGCTGAAAGGAGAGGGGCTTTTATTTATCGAAATGAAGCTACTTTGAAAAATGCTCAAAAGTGGGAAAAGATGAGTAAGTCCTAGCAAAATCATGCCAGCTCAGATAAAATGGATCGAAGCTCTCAATAAAGTTGGCAATGTCCACGCAGAGATTTGCTATGGCTCAGAAGAGGCTATTGCACTCGTGTTACAGATAGAAAACATACTCGAATCACGCAAAAAAGAAGAAAAGGCAAGAGAGAAGAACAAATAATAATTTGCTATTGTAGGAATAAAGACGATAATACCCTTGTTCTATTTTTATTTACCTTTTTTTTATGTTCCTTATACGCTATTTAATTGAAATTTACCAAGCAGCAAAAGCAATCGACCAATACGAATCGAGAGATTTTAGGATCAATAAATATTTTTAATATGGCAAAGACAAAAACAGACATGAGGAGTGCTTCCGAATTATATAAAGCAGACAAAGACCCCTCTTATTATATAGAGGCAGAGCTTGGAATGATCGATATTGGAGAAAGGAAGTTGCCGATTACATAATTTTTATTTTTTACCCTTATTATTATGACAAAGAAAACAATCAATAAACGACTTATGCATTTTTGCTGGGATGGTGCACAAATTAGCACTGCCATTAAGGAATTGCAAAATGCACAATCTATTTGAGCAACTAAAATTGATTTTGATTGGGGGCAAGATGATATTGCGTATATGTACGCAGTTTGAGAGATTCTTGAATCTGACGATGAGTATAGGGAAAGACTTGCAGAAGAAAAAAGACATAGTGAATACAAGGAAGAGGTAGAGAGAAAACAACTTGAAGAGCTGAAAGCGAAGTACGAATCATAGCCCCAATTTTTTATTTTTTCACTATTTTTTTATGACCGAAGTAATTACAGGAGTAATCGAGAAATTCTCCGAGACCGACGCAGCTATTGCAGGGCTGCAGACTGAGTATGGTATGCTGACCATTACAGACACAGAAAGCAAGGAGCAATATGACAAAGTCCATGACGGGCGAATGATGTTGGTAAAAATGAGGACACAGGGGATAGACATTATCGAGGCGGATCTAAAAGCCCCTCACTTGGCATTTAACAAAGCAGTCGGAGAAGAAGCGAACAAAAGACGGGAGCAGATCAAAACCATAGAAGCTCATCTAAAAAGCGAGGAGGAGAAAGTGGACACAATAAAAGAAGCGGCTCGACAGGAGAAAATTCGCAAGGGACAAGAGAAGCTAAACGGAAGAATACATAGAATGAGTACAGTCGGGGGTTGTGTTGATATATCTGTTATTGCACCGCTCTCGGACGAACTCTTTGAAATTGAGTGGTTGAAGGCTGAAAAGATTTTTGGCGAAAGAAAGATTGCCGAAGAAGCGGAGCAACTGAAACTCGCAGAAGAAAAAAGGTTGCAAGAAGAGGCTACGACAAAACTGAAAGCTGACCAGGACGAACTCGCACGACAACAAAACGAAATGGAGAAACAAAGGAGAGAGATTGATGATAAACAGAAAGTAATAGACGACGCTCAGAAGCTCGCTGACCAGAAGGAGAGGGAAGAGGCTCAAAAAATATTGGCAAGTGCTGAATTGGCGAAGAAAACAGAGCTGGACAAGCTGGCAGAGGACGAAAAGAAACCAGACCGCGAAAAACTACTGAGTTATATGGAAAAGATAAAAGCCGTCCCGATCCCGGAAATTACGGGAGAACTGAAAAGATTTTTACCACAGATCCAAAACACGCTCGACGGAATGGAGAAACTTATTAAATTTTCGTAACCTTTTTTTTATGACCAAATTTAACCACGCTGATAAAGTTACATGCACGATAACAGATGGTGAAGAAGCATACGATATTGCCGATGCCAAAATAAGTATTGATAATGGTGGTGTGCCTTTTATCTGTCATAATAATTCTGATTTTGGTGGAAGAGAAACTTGAGATATGCTCGGTTACCCCTACGGTTGGATGTTAAATAAAGACTTCGCTCATGTATGTGTCACCAACCTCAAACTCGCTGTACGAAGTGTCAGAGATGCAGATGTGGGGGATTTAGTAGTGAGGGACACAAAGACTTATATGGTTATAGATGTATTGCCCAATAGTGTACTGGCACTCCCCCTACCGCAGAGTAATTATTCTGGACCATCAGAATTTCCTGTATGGTGTCCTCGTGACCATTTAAAAGAAGAATATACTTTCGTAGAACCAACACCACCACCACCCGAAGAAATGACACTCGCCGAAGTATGCAAGGCACTTGGTAAGGATATTATTATTAAAGAATAATATGAAATGCGATAAATGCTGATGCGGACAATTCTTCCAATGATTCAAAGGGAGACAGTGTACAAAATGTTTTCACCCCTATGTGAAAATGACTTTTACTTCACTGTTCGAGAAATTCGTGGGGAAATAGAATAGGCGAGACAACCGCTATTATAAAAAACGGAGTTAATCCTCGTGTTGTCGGAACTGTAAAAAGTCGAGTCGAGCGATGCCAGATCAGAAATCTAGCACGAACGCGGCTTGTGCCCTAGCCTCTCGATGAGGGCAATATAAATATTATAAAACAAAAGAAGGAAAGACAACCACAAAAGACAATAAAAAATTTGCTTTTCTTCCAAATAAGACGACAATGGTATTGTTCAGTTTTTATCTCTTTATTTTTTTTATATGTCTAATCAATCTTACTGCCGATACAGAAATACGCTCCAGGATCTCCGGGACTGTGCTGAAGCCATTGAATCCGAAGAGTTTGAAGAAACTCACGCGTTAAAAAGCGAGCTATCACCCGAAGAGAGACAGGCTAAAAAAGCTCTTGTAGAGTTGTGCCAGAAGATAGTTGATAATTTCAATTCTTAATTTTTTTTATGCCACACACTTTCAAGAAATCAGATTTACTAATTGCCTACACCGCAGGCACGATAGATGAACATAGAGGCACAGGTAATTTCGACAGTATGTACGAAAGACTACTGGTAACCCTCGCAAGAGAACAGATTGACCGAGTTGTCGAAGCGGAGCAAGATGGCAAACACGAACTAGATGAAGCTCTCGACAGAGCGGACAAAATAGACTCTATTTTTTAATATTATTTTTATGTCAGAAAACCCCGAAATGAAAGCATTGATTGCAGAGATAGGAGGCATGCTCCCTGCGAACATGAAAAACGAGCTGGAGATGTTAAAATTCTTCAACTATTCACCGAATCCTGGATGGATTAAAGACCACCCTGCGGGGAAAGGTATGAAGTATATTCCTATCGGGATCATCGAGACTCTGTTACAGAGAACTTTTGGAGTTGTGCGAATAGAAGTAAAAGACTATAAGCATATCGCGAACTCGGTGACTGTTTGTGTTCGTATCCATTACAAAAGCCCTGTAACAGGCGAGTGGGACTTTCAGGACGGATTGTGAGCCTCACCTATCCAGATCAAAGCTGGTAACACTGCAATAGATTTTGCAAACATGCAGACCAATGCAATCCAGCTTGCCCTGCCTGCTGCAAAAAGCTATGCGATTAAAGATGCTGCAGAGCATATCGGAGCGTTATTCGGGCGAGACATCATGAGAAAGGAAACTTTGTCATACACAGCTCTCTATCCCGAAGAGATAAAAATTGAGGGATTCGGAAAGATAGAGCCAATTTCTAACGATAAATAATATGAAGTGTAAATTTTGCCAAAAATCATTCCCCTGATACATAAACGAAGACGGTATTGATTGAGTCGAGTCTAAATTCTGCTCGTCTGATTGCAACACCGCAAATATATATTTTTTATGTTCTAAATAACCACTTAACCATGAGCAAAGACTACATTGAACGGACGAGGTGATATATTACAGCCTCGAAATTGAAAACATTTATTAAAAGCCCAGAGGCTTACTTCAGAACATACATCAAAGAGATGCCAGAATCAGAATCCTCAAGGATCAAATGGATAATGTCAAAGTCGCTCCTGATCGGCTCAGCATTCGATGACTACCTTTCACACGGAGCAGAATACTTTTTTGCTAAATACTTTCTCGACCAGTGACTCCTCGTTGCGGACATGAAAGATATGTGTATCGAAAAAGGTATTGAAATGGACTCAAAAGAAACAAAGGATAGTTTAATGAAAAAATTGTTTGGACACTACGATGAAAAAATAAAATTAACATCGAGCGACACCGAGAATGTCATGGGAATGATAGGAGAAGCTCTCCGACAGCCACTCTGGGACATGAAAGGCGAGTACAAAGCTCAAGAAAAAGTACAATGCGAATACAAGGGACTAAAATTACAAGGGACTCTCGATAGAATCTCCGTTGAAAAGTGATTGATTCGGGACTTCAAAACAACCTCAGACATTCTGAAATTTGAATACAAGGCAGTCGATTTTGGATACGAGATTTCAATGTCATTTTACTACGCTCTTATCAAAATTGTTCACGACAAGGAATGTGATGTCATTCTCGATGTTGTACAGTCGTCCTACCCCTACCCTAGCGAAGTTTTCCAATATCAGAAGGAAAAGCTAAGCATAGTGTTTAATTCGGTCATCTTGCCTGCCCTAGATGCCCTTGCTGCTATGCACACGATTTACACTGAAACGAATGATGAGAAAATCTGGCAATCCAGAAGCCCGAACGCTCTACGATCAGAACTGTACTGACTCGAAGCATACCCGATTTTGGAATCAGCGATACAGACCTCTATTTCTAATATTTAATCCTATGGACAAAACAACAAAGAAAACCATTATTGATTTTTCCCCTACTAAGATAGAAATATCTTTAGTGCTAGACTTTAAGTATAGAATGCAAAACGCAAATATCCCCTATAAAGATGTCTGCATGATATTCAGAATGCCCCGAACTATTGCCTGACAAACAAAGATTATGTGAGAAATATTGTGAGTGAAAATTTTATACTTATCTGAATAAACTTATGGACAAAATAACACAACTAAAAACATGGCTAGAAGATACAATAAAACATGGTGGGAATAATCAACACACACTCAGTGGTGTCCTTCATAAAATTGACGAAATATATGAGTGGGACAAGTGTGTCTTGACCAAAGCACGAGAGATAGAGGCTGAGGAGAGTATCCTCAAAGTGGAAGACCCACTAGATAAGGTAAGAGCAGGACTAAAACACCGAATAAAGAGCTATATAGAGCAGAAAGGTATAGCTAGCAATAACAGTCAAATAGACTTTTATGATACTGTTATTCAAGAGTGCCAATCTGTTTTAGATAGTGAATTATCGCAAGACACTAAAAAAGCACGAGAGATACAGACTGAAAAACCTGTCTGGACTCCTACCAAAGGAGAAGAGATAGAGGTAAGCGATGACGGAGTAAAGTGGATAAATAGATGTTTCAAGATAATGGAAAACAAAGAATTTCGCTGTTGTTTTTCCCTACGCAGCAAGTCCTCGTTTTGTTGGAAATACGCTCGACCTCTCACAGAAGGCAACTGTTCGGAAATCCCGAACAGTTGAATAGAACTACCTCCTGAGTACAAATCTTGAACAGTTTACGAGGCAAAAGAAGTACAACTACAAGTCCTCACAAAGTCACTCCGAGAAGTGATAAAAGTAGTCAATAAGCATATTTCTAAATAACACCCTACTATGAAAAAAATTATACTTAGTTTACTGTGGACATTCTGAATCATGTTATATATCCTAGTCTTTATCATTGGCATATTTGCAGCTTATGCATTTGCATGATTTATTAGCTGGATACATTCTGACCCCTTCAACTGGATAGTAGACCAGGAAATTATTATCTCTATCAATAAATAATCCTATGAAAATCAAACACATACTCATTTGAGTAATAGTAGCACTGATGCTCACATCGTGTTCAGATATCGAGCCAGAAAGAAAGTGGCAGGAATGTGATAGGGAAATGAAAGGCTTTTTTACTGAGTTTTTGAAATTGGAATACCCAAATCTTTCATGGTATGGTTTCCCCTGCTCTCAAGCCTATGCACTTACAGACAAATCAAGTGGAGCATTAGAGTGTCAGTTTGATATATCTAAGCTCGACACAGTTTGCAAACCAGACAGATGGTATGTAGCCACACCCTACATCCGAATAGAGTATCATCCAAAAAACCTATATTATTTTAAAAGAGTAAACCCTTGCACTTGACCATCGTGAGAGATACAAGGTTGCTCTGCACCTCAATACTTCGTGGAGCTAGATACTTGGTAATTTTAATTCGTAATAAATAATCCTATGAAAACCCAACACACCTACACCCTCGAAGAAGCCACAGCAATCATAGCAAAGCTCACAAAAGTAAAACCCTCTGAGGTGAAGATAGAAAATGATTATCCTATATCCTTAATATTGTTAATAATTGTTTCATCTGCAATTATCACGGCAAACCTTATCTGGAGACTTATCTAACCCCCTTATTATGACAAACCCCCTCCACTATCCCGACCTCGAACGCTGTAAAAAGCTTACAGAGATTTGATTCCCAAAGACAGAGAAAGAGTATACCAGAGACAGCTGAGGATATGTGACATGACCTAAGGCTGGAGAGAAATTCCAATTTAAGATTGCCAATAGACCATTACAATGAGACTTAATTTGTGCTGTATGTACAGAAGATTATTGTTGCCCCTCCGTCATGGAGATGCTGGATGTAATACCAGAGAAGACAGAAAGCCTCTGAGTCTTTTCGATTGTTTGAAAAAACATGGCTTATTTCGATTGAGATTCTGGCTGAAAGTTTTTGGATAGCTCTATCCCCAACGCTCTCGCAGAGATGATACTCTGGCTGGTAGAGGAAGAGCATTTATCTTTTAATAAATAATTATGTCAAACCTCGAAGAACTAGAAGCAAAAATCAGAAAGCTCTGTCCAGAATTGCAGGAGCTGAGTATGTGATGTGAGGTAAGACACTATTTTAATTGAAAGGTATGACAATTTTTATGAATGATAGATGAGCATGGTAGCTGTGATTGCTATGTAAGTTACGATTGTGGTGCTACTATATCTAGAGACGATATGTCTGACCTACGAAAATGTATTATCTGACACCCTATACACATAGAACATATCCTCAAGTGTCTCTCTAAATCACTTCCAGAAGGAGATGTCATCAATACTCATGTGAACTCTTACAATAACCTTACTTTCCGACCAGTTACCAAAAATGGGCTTATTGATTGGGAACTAGATAAACCCCTCAACAAACAGAGCGAACGAACAATCGCTTTTCTTAATTCTGTAATCAAATAACTATGTGACTATTTTCTGGCATAGCAGGTATAATCGTAGCACCCTTACACATAGCCTCCAAAACATTATCGGGCGAGCCTATTGAGTGAATTATCGAGGCAGGAGTTGTAATAGACGAACTTTTCAAACAATAATCAAATAGCATGAAAATAAACAAATACGGTTGCAGAAAAAGCGGTGATGTCTGCTTGGTTCATTGCCAACCGCTACTCGGAGATAACTTTTGCGAGGAGTGCGAAGCAGTACGGTTCTTTAAGAAAACAATCGCAACTACTGAATTGGATGAGAAGCAAAAAAGAACGATTACGGATCTGATTATGAGACATCCCCGCTTTCTAAATAAATAACCCCACCACTATATGAAACAAATATCCCGCATCACACAATTTCTTCTTGTATTGTATCTCAATATTTTTTGTAAAAAGAAGCTCAAGCCATCTCATTGGTGTCAGCCTACCTACATAGAATGATATTATGAGTATAGGAATTGGGAAATCTACATGAAGTATGGAAAAATACTGAACGCTGGTAATAAGAAAAAATGATTTTGAGTATACATATCATGATTCTACCAACAAGACTTTATTTGCTGCAAGCATCTGTGAGTAGATCTAAATTATATTAACGGACATTTTGTAGGGTATGGGAATCTTTGACAAGAATGAACTCTAGCCTTACAAAAAACATGACACTTAACACTCAAGCCACGATTTAGTAATTAAGACAAAATAATCCTATGACCAATTTCTCAATGACATGCCTCCGTAAATCAAGCCCTCTAGAAGTGCTAGAGGTGCGTATAATAGACTACGATAAACGCTTGGTTCTCACAAATGACACTTGGTGTATCAGCTTTGACGACATCTTGTGGCTCAAACAGGGTAAAACAGAAAAAAAATAGTTGCTAAACTACAAAAACAAATAAAATAAATCTATGATTGAACTACTCACACGAACGGAATACGCTCTGAAACACGAGCTCACACAAGAAGC
>Ga0105050_10005242_pt1 | contig 16755 bp, 9 predicted proteins | sample FRY01_FD_78088 | JGI IMG/M metagenome (GOLD analysis project Ga0105050, IMG submission 78088) | Freshwater microbial communities from Lake Fryxell liftoff mats and glacier meltwater in Antarctica - FRY-01 | ecosystem: Environmental > Aquatic > Freshwater > Ice > Glacier meltwater ... | reverse complement strand
GCTCCGCCGAGACTGCTTTTTGGACTCCCATTAGACTCCCATTAGACTCCCATTGGACGCAGGAGTAGATGCCTCAAAAAATCCCCCATTCTGGACAGATGCCACTAAAATCCGAGAAGAACCCAAATTAATAAGTGCGGCAGGCTTACAACCTGTTATTTCACACCGGACAGGCGGGAAGCCTATCCCAAGACATGAGTGCGCCTGCGATTTGATCCATCCGTTTTTCATGGGATGTTTTACGTTCAAAACTTCCTTTTCTTTTTCATCCCTTTTCCTATGATGATTCCGCAATGAAACCACTTAACATTGGCATGGTCGGTTACGGCTTTATGGGCCGCACGCACAGCAACGCATACTCGCAAGTGAATCACTTCTTTCCGAGCCAGTACAAGCCGGTCTTGAAAGCGGTTTGCGGTCGCAATCGCGAAAAAGCACAAGCGTTTGCAGACAACTGGGGTTATGAGTCCGTCGAAACGGATTGGCGAGAGTTGCTCAAGCGAGACGACATCGACGTCCTTGATATTTGCACGCCCAATAATTTGCACAAGGAGATTTCGATCGCCGCGGCGAAAGCTGGCAAGATGATCCTTTGTGAAAAACCGCTCGCCATGAACACTGCCGAAGGCGAAGAGATGTGCGCCGAGGTTGAGAAGGCCGGCGTCAAGAACATGGTTTGGTACAACTACCGTCGTGTGCCAGCGGTGACGCTCGCGAAGCAGTTGATTGACAGCGGTCGTTTGGGAAAGATTTTCCATTACCGAGCCAACTTCTTGCAGGACTGGACGATCAATGCGGACGTGCCCCAGGGCGGTGCGGCAACGTGGCGACTCGATGCCGAAGCGGCTGGCAGCGGCGTGACGGGCGACTTGCTTGCCCACTGCATCGATACCGCGCTTTGGCTTAACGGGAGCATCAAGGACGTTTCCGCCGTGACCGAGACATTCGTCAAGGAACGAATGCACTCCGAGACCGGCAAAAAAGAACCCGTCACGATTGATGACGCCTGTTCGTTCTTCTGCCACTTCGACAACGGTTCGCTCGGGTTGTTCGAATCAACTCGTTACGCCCGCGGTCACAAAGCGCTGTACACGCTAGAGATCAACGGCGAGAACGCTTCGATTCGCTGGGACCTGCATGATCTCCATCGCTTGCAGTATTTCGATTATCGTGATGAGGGCATCGTCCGCGGCTGGCGAAGTGTCCATGTCAGCGACGGCGACCAACCATACATGAAAAATTGGTGGGTGCCGGGATTGCAGATCGGCTACGAACATACGTTCATTCACCAGGTTGCGGATTTCCTCAAATCGCTCGAAACCGGCGAGGAAGCTCACCCGAACTTCCGCGACGCTTTGGAAACGCAGAAAGTTTGCGACGCGGTGCTGGCGAGTGCGGCGAAACGGTCTTGGATGGACGTTTGATTCGACTCAAAGGTCAGGTTTTCGAGCCGCTTCGCGAATGTTTGATCACCAAAGCGACCCATCGACGCCGGTCAGTGCAACCGATTTCTGGAGGCGAAGGGATACTTTGGCAGAACGTTTTGGTTCTGACTTGGTTAATATTTGACGACTTGTGCAGAATAATTGGTAAATTCGATAAAGATTGCGTAAAACAATCTTTCCGGCGATCCGTACAAACGCGAGGGGCAATTGCAACGACAAGTACCCTCGACACACTATTTGTCGGAACGACAAGGTAGGCTGGCATGGATCGATCATTCAATTTGATTCTGCCGCTGCCTTCGAGGCCCGCTAACTTTCTGTTTCCCTTCGCAAGCGACGATTTAAAGTCCCACCGATGAAACTTTCCGCATCGAATCTGTTTGCACTGCCGGTTTTTTTTCTCGCCAGCCTCGGCGGTTCGGTGACGCGGGGTGCGGAGGGTGACTTGCCGCCATTCGCGGATGTCAGCAAAGACTACGTAGCGATTGCCAGCTCCGATCAACGGGACCCCAAGGGTCTGTTCAATATGTGGAAGCGAGAGAAAGACTCGCAGTTGATCGGAGAGTTGCCAAAGAACTTCATGGGCAAGCGATACTTCGTCGCTTTGACGCTGAGCAGCGGCGACCAGTACGCCGGTTTGCAGTCAGGCGAATGGGTCATCGAATGGCGCCGCTACAACAACCGGCTTGCGCTCGTCGCCCCTAATCTTGAAGTCCGAGCTGATGGCGAAGCCGAAGCGAAAGCGTCTGTTAAACGACTCTTCACTGACCAAGTTCTGATGGACGTTCCCATCTTGGCGATGGGCCCCAACGGCGGACCGGTCATCGACATTGATCAATTGCTTATCAGCAATGCGACCAAGTTCTTTGGCAGCTCCGTTCGCGTCACCAATCCCGGTTTAGTCTCGATTCAGTCTGCCAAAGTTTTTCCGGGCAACGTCGAGTTAGCGTTTGAGATCGTGGGGAATGCGGGTCGCCTTCAAACGATCCATTATTCGTTCAGCGAAGTGCCACCAGCAACCAACGGTTTCAAAGCACGCCCAGCGGATGAGCGAGTCGGATACTTCACTACTGCGTTCTCAGACTTGAGTAAGTATGACGATGAAGAAACTCGAGTTCGCTATATCAACCGTTGGCACCTGGAGAAACGAGATTCGCGACTCAAGCTCAGCCCTCCCAAGGAACCGATTCGATTTTATATCGAGCACACCACGCCCGTGAGATATCGCCGCTGGGTCAAAGAAGGCGTCGAGTATTGGAACAAAGCGTTTGAGAAGATTGGTTTGATCGATGCAATCGTGGTTGAGTATCAGGACGCTGAGAGCGGCGTACACATGGAGAAGGATCCAGAAGACGTTCGGTACAACTTTGTGCGTTGGCTGAACAATGATGTCGGCACCGCCATTGGTCCGAGTCGTGTTCACCCTGAGACGGGTGAGATCCTCGATGCGGATATCATTTTGACCGATGGTTGGATTCGCTACTACAACCTGAACTACCATGAGCTGATGCCGAAACTCGCGATGGAAGGAGCCAGTGCTGAGACGCTCGCATGGCTGGGAAGTCACCCGTCTTGGGACCCTCGAGTTCGCTTGGCTCCCGCAGAAAAAGCCAATTACCTTCGCAGCCAGTATGCCCGACAAGCTCAGGAACCGATGGCTGGCTTCCAGCTGGCGGGTGCGGACCCGGCGCTACTTGGCGATGACGAATACGATGGTCTCTATGGTCAAATTAGCCAGAAAAACGGCTTGTGCATGGCGGCTAGCGGTCGGCAACTCGACTTGGCCTTTGCCAGAATGAATTGGGCCTTTGCACTACTGGCGGACGACGCTACCGATGAAGAAAAGAAAAAGAAGGAAGACGAAGCCAAGGCAGCGGAATCCGCTGGCAAGTCAGACGCAGTCGCTCTAACCGGATCGGATAAGCCTGAAGAAAAGAAGGATGAAAGCGAGGAAGCGGAGGAAAAGAAAGTCGCTGCGGCCGATGAAAAATCCGCTGAAGCAGCTTTAGGCAAGGACGTTGACTTGTTGGATGGAATTCCCGAGTGGTTTGTGGGTCCATTGCTTGCCGATCTCGTTGCCCACGAAGTTGGACATACCCTCGGACTTCGCCACAACTTCAAAGCTTCGGGGCAGATGTCTCTTGAGAAGATTAACAGTAATGATGTGAAGGGGAAGAAAACCTTTACGTCGTCGGTCATGGATTACATTCCCATCAACTATCGCCATGAAGCGGGCGAAGTTCAGGGTGATTACGCGATGATCGACATCGGCCCTTATGATTATTGGGCGATCGAGTACGGCTACACATTCGATGACAAGAAGCTTCCTGAAATCCTGAAGCGATGCAGCGAGCCTGAACTTCAATACGCAACGGACGAGGACACCAGCGGTCCCGATCCATTGGCGACGCGCTATGACTTTAGCGCTGATCCACTTGATTACGCGCAGGAGCAAATGAAGCTCGTTCGAATTTACCGCGAGCGGATTTTGGAGAAATTCGTTAAGGACGGAGACAGTTGGTCCAAGGCTCGCCGTGGTTATGAATTGACGCTTGGTCTTCAAATGCGCACCGTCAGTATGATGGCGAATTGGGTTGGAGGCGCATTCGTGAATCGTGATAAGAAGGGCGACCCAGGTGATCGTCCTTCGGTCGAAGTCGTTCCTGCAAAACAACAACGGGATGCGCTCAAATACGTCATCGATACGACCTTCAATGACGAAGCGTACGGCCTGAGTCCTAAATTGCTTGAGCGAATGTCGGTCGATAAGTGGCTTGATGGAGGCAATCACTCGGGCATGTCCGCCGAAGCGACCTGGCCAATCCATGATCGAGTTCTGGGAATTCAGTCCTCAGCGCTCACGCTGTTGATGAATCCGACGACGCTGCGTCGAGTGTTCGACAACGAACTTCGATTGTCCGAGGACATGGATACGTTGACATTGCCCGAACTGCTTGACACGCTCAGTGCCGCGGCATGGACAGAACTCAGTCAACCTTGCCCCGACGCACGAAACGATCGCAAGCCGATGATTAGCAGTTTGCGTCGCAATTTGCAGCGAGAACATCTGCAGCGTTTGCTCGACTTGGTGCTTGAGGATTCCGATGACACGGCCGCTTATAAACCGATCGCCAACTTGGCCCGGATGCAACTTCGCGCACTGAAGAGTCGAATCGAAGCGTCTCTTGCAACGTGTTTGAACAAGATGGATGCCTACACCACGGGACACTTGATTGAATCCAAGGAGCGGATCGAACGCGTTTTGGAAGCAAGTTACACGTTCAACGGCAAGTCACAACAAGCACCGATCATGATGCTTCGCTTGGGCAAAGAAACCGAATTCGAGAATTAAGGTCGCTGGCCGCTTTTGTTGATGGAACAGCGGAAAAAGCGAGATGAGAACGGCCTTTCATCGCCGTTTTGTCGGGTGACTCTATCCAGCAAGGAATACGGTTGGAAGCGATTTGCTGGGCTTGCCGGTACTTTGTCAACCATGATGTCCCACGCGTTCTTTTGATGATGATGCTTCTGCTGAGACAGAATTCGGTTGACGGCAGCGTTTCTTCCTTTAGACTAACCATCGGCGCGGAAGACGCGCCTACCCCGCCTGCCTGCAAGAAACAACTCGCTTGCCGAGGTTCAGATCTAGGCTACCTTCACTGCTTTGGCTGTTGCTCAATGCAGGGCTGGATCGGCGGTGTCAGACCATATCCTCCTGGGAGCCAAGCGTTAACGCGTTTGGACGGCATTCGTTACCTTGGCTTGGAATCGGTCGGACGCCCCCGTCTGACGATATTGCGATTGAACGCTTCCGCGGGCTGAACTCGTGAACGTTCGGATCGTTCCAACCGAGAAGATGTTACTTGCCAGTTCCCCGTGGGAGTTGTTGTCCAACACCATCGTTATCGGGAAACATAGCGTGAGCGTTTTATCTTCACTTCGACGACCACACTTCGTCGCGTTCTCCATCATGTCCATGTTGATATGGACCGTTGTTACGTCGAACTCTTTCGGTGATGAGGCCGTCGTGGCCAAAGACACGGTTGAGCTGAAGCCGGTGAGTTACCACCGGGATCTGCTGCCGATCTTTCGTGCGAACTGTTTGGGCTGTCACCAAGGAGCCAAACAGCGCGGCGAATATGTGATGACGCAGTTTGATCGCTTGCTCGCCGGTGGCGAGACAGGTGAACAGGCGATCGTTCCCGGCAACCCTGATGCCAGCCATCTGGTCACGCAGATCACGCCCGTCGCTGGCCACGCAGAGATGCCGGACGAGCCATCCAAGCCACTCTCGCAAGTCGATGTCGAGTTGGTCCGCCGCTGGATCATTGAGGGTGCGATCGATGACTCGCCTGTCGCGTCTGAGCTTTTTGATGCATCGAATCCGCCGATTTATCACAACCCCCCGACGATCACTTCGATGGACGTTTCGTCCGACGGCAACTTGATCGCCGCCGCGGGCTATCATGAGGTGTTCTTGATCGATGCCAAAACGGGCAAGCGACTACATCGATTGATCGGAGCAAGTCCGCGAATCAACAGCGTCCGCTTTTCCCCGGATGCCAAACGACTTGCCGTCGCCGGTGGCACGCCCTCAATCGCTGGTGAGATACAAGTTTGGAATCTACAAACGGCGGAACTCGAGCTTTCGAAATCGATAACGTACGACACGCTTTCAGGCGTACGTTGGTCGCCAGACGGATTGCAGCTTTCCTTCGGCGCGGGTGACAACTCTGTTCGTGCGATTGACGCCAACAGCGGCGAACAAGTGCTCTTTCAAGGTGCTCACGAAGACTGGGTTTTGGACACCGTCTACACCGTCGACGGAAAGAATCTGGTCTCGATCGCTCGTGATATGTCATGCAAATTGACCGATGTGGAGACGGAGCGATTCATTGACAACATCACTTCAATCACGCCGGGTGCATTGTCAGGCGGATTGAACAGCGTCGAGCGACATCCGGAGCGAGACGAAGTGATGTTGGGTGGTGCCGATGGAGTCGCAAAGATCTACCGCGTCTTTCGTCAAACGGCGCGTAAGATCGGCGACGATGCCAACCTGATTCGTCAAATGCCAGCGATGGCAGGACGAATTTTCTCCGTCGCCATCAGTCCCGACGGAACACGTCTTGCGGCCGCGGCAACGCTCGACGGTCAAAGTGAAGTGCGAGTCTGGAACTATGACTTCAATGGCACGATGTCTGATGAGATCAATTTGTTGTCGAGCAAGCGAATCAACGAGCTGTCTGCCGCAGAGAAAAAGAAGCTTGACGATTATCAGAATTCGCCGGTCGTTCAGATATGGCGAGCCGAGATCGGTGACGCGGCGATCTACAGCATTCGGTTTGCTCCTGATCAGTCGCTGATCGTTGCCGGCGACGACGGAGTGATTCGTCGTTACGAAGCCGATGGGCAGCCCGGAAAATCGATCGAGCCCATCGATCCTGCGTCGATTGTGAACGATGCCAAGACTTCACTCGCCTTTGACCCCGTGCTATGGAACCGCGATCGCATGGCGTCATCGATAGAAACGATCACCGAAAATATTCCTGAAGCGGATCAAGTGGTGAAGCTCAATGTGCTACCCGGTGAAATCCTCTTGGACGGACCGACGACTTACGCTCAGGTGCTCGTGTCGGGAATCCTTGTTGACGGTTCGTCCGTTGACCTGACGCGATCGGTCCAGTGGAAGCTTCCAAGCTTTGTGACCGCTACCCCCAGCGGATCCATACGCCCGATCACCAATGGCAAAGGCGAACTGTCGATTGCGTTTGGAAATCATTTTTCATCCGTTCCGATTTCCGCGACAGGATTAGGCAGCACAAACCCGAGCACAGGGTTCGAAGTTGACTTCATTCGAGACGTGAATCCCGTCCTGAGCCGCTTGGGATGCAACCAAGGAACTTGTCACGGGGCTCAGGCGGGCAAGAACGGTTTCAAGCTTTCGCTTCGTGGTTATGACCCGATCTTTGATGTTCGCGCATTGACCGATGATCATGCCGCACGGCGAATCAATTCATCCGATCCGGATGAATCGCTGATGCTTCACAAACCGCTTGGCATCGCGCCGCACCAAGGTGGAAACTTGATGACGACGAATGATCCTTCGTTTGCGATTCTGCGAAGTTGGATTGCCGACGGATGCAAGCTTCGGCTCGATACACCTCGCGTAAATCGTCTTGAAGTGATGCCGACCAATCCCGTCGTGAACCAAATCGGCTGGCGACAACAAGTTCGAGTTGTGGCTCATTACGAAGACGGCCGCAGTCGTGATGTCACCGCCGAAGCATTTATCACCAGCGGCAATACGGATGTTGCGGAAGCAAGTGCCGAAGGTTTACTGACCGCGGTTCGGCGCGGTGAAGCTCCGATCTTAGCTCGGTACGAAGGCAGCTATGCGGCGACAACGATGACCGTGATGGGCAAACGCGATGATTTTGAGTGGTCCGATCCGCAGGTCTGGAATCCGATTGATGACTTCGTGGCGAAAAAATGGCAACGGATGAAAATCATTCCGAGTGAACTTTGTACGGATGAAGAATTTATTCGCCGAGTCTATCTCGACTTGACCGGATTGCCTCCCTCGAGCGAAGCGACGCGTGAGTTTCTTGCGGACGATACCGATACGCGCCGCAAACGTGCACGCGTGGTGGATGACTTGATCGCATCCAATGAATTCATCGAGTTCTGGACTAATAAGTGGGCTGACTTGCTACAGGTAAATCGAAAGTTCCTCGGCGTCGAAGGCAGCGCCGCGTATCGGTCATGGATTCGTGATTCGGTGGCGAGCAACCAGCCTTACGATGAATTTGCGAATGAGATTCTGACCGCGATGGGCTCGAACAAAGAGAACCCACAGGCGTCTTATTTCAAGGTGCTGCGGGCTCCGGAAGAGACGATGGAGAATACGACGCATCTGTTCTTGGGGATTCGATTCAATTGCAACAAATGCCATGACCATCCGTTCGAGCGATGGACCCAAGACCAATACTACGAGACCGCGGCATTCTTTAGTCGAACTTCGTTGCGAGCCGATCCGGCGAGCGATAAGAAAACCATCGGAGGCTCAGCGGTCGATGGTGCGAAACCTCTTTACGAAGAAGTTTACGAAGCCGACGCGGGTGAAACCAAACACCCCAGGACGTCGAAAGAAGTCGCACCGAAATTCCCCTACGAAGTCGCCCATGAGTCCAAAGAGAATAGCAACCGCCGAGAGCAGTTGTCATCTTGGATGACGAGCCCGGAAAACCCGTATTTCGCGAGAAGCTATGTCAATCGCGTTTGGGGCTACCTCACGGGCGTCGGATTGATCGAGCCGATTGACGACATCCGCGCGGGCAATCCGCCGACGAACCCTGAATTGCTTGATTACTTGACGCAGACGTTTGTTGAAAGCAGTTTCGATCGCCAAGAGTTGGCGCGAATGATCTGCAACAGCCGAACGTATCAGTTGTCGGTAAAAACCAATTCGTGGAATGAAGACGACACGCAAAATTACTCGCACGCGACCCCTCGGCGTCTCAGCGCGGAAGTGTTGTTCGATACCGTTCACTTCTCCACCGGTTCGGTGCCAAACATCCCGGGGATTCCTCGGGGAACACGCGCCGCCGAATTGCCCGACGCCGGCGCGAAAACCGATGACGGATTCTTGCAAAACCTGGGACGACCGGTTCGCGAGAGTGCGTGCGAATGCGAACGGAGCAGCGATTTGCAACTTGGGCCCGTGATGGCGCTCGTGAGCGGTCCGACCGTGGGTCAAGCGATCGCCGATACCGGCAACGACATCCATCGCGTCGTTAAGTCGATTGCCGATGACGATCGATTGGTGGAAGAAATTTTCCTTCGAACCCTATCGCGAGCACCGACGAGCGTGGAAGTGGAAGCGTTCGCGGAACTACGAAAAGAGATTGGCGAAAACCATCAATCGCTCCAACAGTCGCTTCAAGATCGCGAAGCGTGGTGGATGGAAGAACTGCCCAAGCGAGAAGTCGCGAGAATGGAATTGATCCAACGAGCCGAAGAGCAATTGGCGTCCGCTGTTGAGACGGCAAAGCCAGAACAGGATCGTTTGATGAAAGAACGCGAGGAGAAAATTGCCACCGCGACAGCGAAACTTGCCGAAACGAAGTCCAAGGGTCTGGAGAGATTGGCGGCGTGGGAAAAGAATCAAACCGACGCCACCGAATGGTTCCCGCTGGTGCCCAGTGGAATGACGTCGACAAATAAAGACACGCTGAGTCTGCTTGAAGACAGGTCGATTGTCGTCAGCGGGAGCGGGGATGAAGGCACCTACGACTTGTCCTTCAATACCTCGCTGCAAAACATCACCGGCATCCGAATCGAAGCCTTGCCACTCGATCTTGCCGCTGGACGAGGCCCAGGACTTTCGGACAACTTCAACTTTGTGCTCACTGAGCTAGAAGTCGCCGTTGCTGAAACGAAAAACCCGAAGCAGCAAACCGCCGTCGCGTTAGCCGGAGGTTTGGCCGATTTCAGTCAAGATAGTTTTGCCCCCGCGCAGGCCATTGATGGTCAAAATCGTGATCAAAAAGGCTGGGCGATTTCAGGCTCAACGCTCCATCCGCACTGGGCTGTGTTTCAAACCAAAGCACCGATTGCATGGGATGGCGAAAAGAATTTAGTCGTTAAGCTGCATCAGTTTCATACCGCGGCCAAGCATCGTATAGGGCGTTTCCGAATCAGCTTCACAACCGACAAGGCAAAAACGCTTCCCTTGGGACTGGCTGAACCTTATCTCGCCGCGATTTCGCTGCCTGCGGACAAGCGTATCGAAGCAAGTACGAAGCTGCTGACCGATTATTTCGCTTCGGTCGATTCCGCCATCAAAACGGACCAGGACGCATTGGCCACCGCAAACGCGGCGGTGCCAGCGGATCCAAATGTCGTCACTGCACAAACTCGCGTTGAACGCGTGAAGCAGCCCCTCGTGGTCGATGCCCAGTTGGATCGTTTGCGAACCGATGTCGCTCAAAGCGAACTGCAGGTCAAGAATGAGAGAATAACCGCCGCCGAAGATTTGGTCTGGGCGCTGATTAACAGCCCCGGATTTTTGTTCAATCGATAGTCGTCCGCTCTACTGTTTTGAATCCCACCCCATTCCACTGGACTCCATCATGCTTTCGATCAAAGGCCCACTCGCGAAAGACCTCTGCGATCGTCACTTGGCACCGACGCGGCGCGATGTCCTACGGATCGGTGGCAGCGGTCTGTTCGGATTGTCGCTTGGTTCGATGTTGCGATTGCAGGCTCATGCGGATGAGTCGATCAATTCCAAGTTGCCGACCGGTGGTCCTGGTTGGGGAAAAGCGAAGAGCATTATCTTGGTTTACCTTCAGGGAGGACCCAGTCATCTTGATCTCTGGGACCCGAAGGACAACGTGCCTGATAATGTGAAGAGCATTTTCAAACCGATCAGCACCAAGATTCCGGGCATCCAGTTCACGGAGAATCTTCCCAAGCTGAGTCAGATCAATGATCGCTTCACAATGATTCGGTCGATGTCATACACGCCCAACGGTTTGTTCAATCACACCGCGGCGATCTATCAGATGATGACGGGCTACACGACCGATAAAGTCAGCCCGTCGGGCCAGTTGGAGCCGCCAACGCCGAAGGACTTTCCCAACTTCGGCAGCAACATCGTTCGCCTTCGCCCCATCGATGAACCGATGTTGCCGTTTGTGATGTTGCCTCGACCGTTGCAAGAATCGAATGTCGTCGGCAAGGGAGGAACCGCAGGCTTCCTTGGCAAGTCGTTTGATCCTTACACGCTGTATCCCGACGGCGACGACATGATGATGGATAAGATGAGCCGCATCAAAGTCGACGATCTGAAGATGCGACCGGAGGTGTTTAGCGTGCGTTTGCAACGCCGGGCCAAACTGCGTGATTTGCTGAACAAGCAAATGCCGGACATCAATAAGGCGATCGAGTCTTATGAATTGGATGAATACTATGATCGTGCCTTATCGCTTGTCGTATCGGGACGGGCTCGCGACGCGTTTGACCTCGGTGCCGAATCGGATGATCTCAAGGATCGCTATGGTCGCAACACGTTTGGGCAAAGCTGTCTCCTTGCACGTCGCCTTGTCGAAGCAGGCACTCGCGTCGTCGAAGTCATTTGGCCGAAAGTGGCCAACAGCGACAATCATTCTTGGGATCACCACATCGGATTGTCCGAGCGAATGAAAAACCGCTCAGCACCGATGCTGGATTCAGGTCTCACGACGTTGATCGAAGACCTTGATGAGCGTGGCATGTTGGAAGATACGCTGGTCGTTGCCGTCGGCGAATTTGGACGCAGCCCACAGCGTGGTGTCAGCACAAGCGGGAACAACAACAGCGACGACGGGCGAGATCATTGGCCATACTGCTACACCGCCGTGATGGCCGGTGCCGGCGTTCGACGCGGATACGTCCACGGCAAGAGCGACAAGACCGCGTCCGCGCCGCTGGAGGACGCCGTTCACCCCAACGAATTGCTGGCTTCGATCTATCACAACTTCGGTATCCATCCCGAAACCATTGTTTATAACCACCTCAACCAACCACGCGAGCTAGTAAAAGCCGAAGCGATCACGAAGTTCTTCGCCTAGTGCTTTGTCAGGGATGAAAACTAGGGTCGCGTCGAATTGAAAAATCGGCGCTCATCCACAGAACCAAATTAAATCCACGGAGGGTTTTGTGATGAGTGAAGAAGAAGTATATCGTTCGTTTGACGGATTCGGAACGGAAAGACGGTGCGGAGGTGATGGGCAAACTTAAGGGCTCTTCTCGGATTTTAGTGGCATCTGTCCAGAATGGTGGATTTTTGCAGGCATCCGCTCGTGCGTCCAATGATTTGGGAGCAGACGTTGAAACGTGGTACTCTCGTAAGTGCCGGGAAAAACCGACTCAAGCTCTGCGGGGACGCAACTTGGGAAGGGATATTCCGGTCGATAGCGCGCCAATAGCGCGTCAATGGTGCGGGCAGTCTCGACGAACGTTGCTCCGCCGAGACTGCTTTTTGGACTCCCATTGGACGCAGGAGTAGATGCCTCAAAAAATCCCCCATTCTGGACAGATACCACTAAAATCCGAGAAGAACCTTTGAGGAAGATCTTGGCTGTCTGCCAGTTCGAGGGGCAAGTCATAATGATCGCGAGCATCCACTTGGGAACATAAGAACAGAATTGCATCCGGATTGGAGTTGATCAAGGCGCGGCACAGTTCGTTGCTGTGTACTCGAAGCGGAGTGTGCGTCACCCCGAGAGGCTTACTTTTGTTGCTTGCATGCGATATTCTGCGATTGCAAATGGCAATATTTTCATTCGGGCAAGACTCGATCCAGGCTTGCGAACTGCTCGGATGAAGCCATCCACAAAGTCATGGTAGAGCAGAAAAAATGGGCTGTGTGAAAAAAAAGACCATTGAACCCGCGGTAGATGGATGGCACCAAATATCGCGACTCTGCTTGTCGATTAATCGGAATTGATTACATTCTGCGAAGAATGCCAACTAACCATGATATCAGTGCATCAACAACTCACAGCGATTTAGTGCGATGACATCGAATGACCAACTGCAGGCGTTTCAAGAGGATGGTTATGTCCTGATCGCTGGCTTGTTCGACGCCGTGGAGATGGATGGGGTGCTGAGATATTCCAAAGGTGATCGAGGGCTTGATGCGGACACGATTACTCGAAAGGACGCCACTGGCGGCGAGAGTCGTTTGGCGCTGCGTAACACGCTCGACGCGGACTCGATGTACTCTGCGATCGTGCGTTCGCGGCGAATAGCTGACACGATGGAAGCGTTTATCGGTGCCGAAATTTATCACTACCACCACAAAATGATGCTCAAGGAACCGCGCGTCGGCGGAGCTTGGGAATGGCATCAGGATTACGGCTATTGGTACAACTTTGGCTGCCTCTACCCTGATATGGGCAGCGCTCTGATTGCCGTCGATAGGGCCACGAAGGAAAACGGCTGTTTGCAGGTCTTGAAAGGCTCACACAAGATCGGTCGTGTCGATCACGGCATGGCCGGACAACAGGTTGGCGCTGATATGGTTCGGGTCCAACAGGCACTCCAACATCACGAATTAGTGTACTGTGAAATGAATCCCGGCGACGTGCTGTTTTTTCACGCCAACCTGCTTCATTGCAGCGACAAGAACGAAAGCGAAAATCCGCGTTGGTCGTTGATCTGCTGTTACAACGCGCGTCACAACGACCCGTTCATTTTGGGGAAACATGCTAGCTATGAACCGCTGGAACGATGGAACGATGATCGTGTCCGGCAACGATTGATTTCTTAAAGGCGTCTCCTGTGGTTCGCATCAGCTTACTCGGAACCGGATTGATCGGTTCGTTTTATACTCAGTCGCTACATAGTGGTCGAGGTCGCGATCACGTCGATGTTGTTTATTCGCGAACTACTGATAAGGCCAAGGCGTTTGCCGAAAAATGGAACGTCGGTCGCTGGACAACCAGTCTCGAAGACGCCGTCAACGATGAATCCACGGACGCCGTGATTATCGCCTTGCCCAATGATTTACACGAAGAAACTGTCATGGCGGCAGCTAAGGCGGGCAAAGCTGTACTTTGTACAAAGCCCCTGGGTCGCACTGCCGCCGAAGCACTGCGGATGCTGCATGCTGTCGAACAGGCCGGAGTGTTCCATGGCTATTTGGAAGACCTCGTTTACACTCCCAAAACGCTTAAAGGGTTGCAGACCGTTCGCAGCGGCAACCTTGGCAAAATCCTCTGGGTTCGATCTCGCGAAACTCATCCTGGTCCGCACAGCGATTGGTTTTGGGACAAGCAACGCGCCGGTGGTGGTGCGATCGTTGACATGGGTTGTCACTGCATCGAAATCGCTCGTTCATTTATTGGCAAAGAGATCCGACCAGTCGAAGTTGTCTGTTGGGGCGACACGCAAGTCCATCCGATCGAGACGGAAGATCATGCGATCGGAATGGTTCGCTATGAAAACGGAGCGATCGGTCAATTTGAGGTCAGTTGGGTTTTTCGTGGAGGTATGGATTTACGAGACGAAGTCGTTGGCACTTCAGGAACGCTATGGCTTAATCACTGGCTACGCACCGGCATGGAAATGTTCACGGCTGGAAACGTGTGCGACTATGTCTCCGAAAAATCGGAAAGCAGCGCCGGCTGGTTGTTTCCGGTCGGAGATGAAGTCGCTGCACTCGGGTACACCGATATGTTCACGGACATGCTTGATGCGATCGACCAACATCGCCAGCCTACAGAAACTTTTTATGATGGATACATCGTCAACGCCATCATTGACGCAGCCTATCGTTCCATCGAATCGAAACGCTGGGAAACGATCGATCTGCCGATTTGGCGGGGCCAAACTGCTGTCGCGAACGTCGCAATCGTTCGCCAGTTCGATGACAAACACGACTTGTTGAAGGAAGAACTCATGCCCGATGGACATACCAAGCTGATCCTCCGTCACAAGCAAACTGGCAAAGTAAGTCAGCGAGCGGTCGATCTTCATCCATCCTGATCGCTCTTTCGGCGACGGTTTCGTAGCTTCAAACAGCCGTCAGAGCATAACCGTCGCAAGCCGCTGTTCAACACGCTGTTCAACACGCTGTTCAACACGCTGTTCAACACGCTGTTTAACACGCTGTTTGAGCGCAATAAAGTAATGCTCAGCGTCCTCGCGTTCAGCGGTTCGCGCGTAACGAATCAGTGGGTCCAGCAACCACAGCTCGGACCCTAACTTTTGCACCGGATTCTTTGTAAATGCAATCTTTTATCTTCGTAAGATGCTGCAATCGAAGCCCATTCCTTGCTAGCCTAATTTGCCGCAAATGCTTTGTCCCCGGTAGTTTCCACCCTGGCTGGCAACAGGGTGAGTTCCAAAACCTCCGGCAGTAACGAGTGGTTGGACGTCGACGTGGATCTGACAAAGTTTGCGGGACAGAACATTCAACTTTCCATCGAGAATCCCCCAACGGTTGGAACAACGAATGGGCCTATTGGAATCGTGTCGTGATCTTGAGCGAGTGATCAATAAACAGGTATCTCGACATCGCCGATAACGAATTCTTTGGGATTTGATTTGCGGATCAAACAGCATCATTGCGACACTTCCACCGCTGAACTACTTCGCTGGCGGACTGCGGCGGTGTTGGCCTGGAGCAGGCTGTCATTTACCCGGACAGCCTGAAGTCGAAGTCCGCGAACGTCGTCCGCATAGACCGCGGGCCGCACTTCGTCCGGAGGCCCAGTCACGATCACATTGTGCAAGCTGATTCGCTCGGCATGGCATATGTAGAACGCTGACGTGGGCAGACGAAAGCCAGACGTGAGCCGGTTTTCAGGATAGCCGCCGGTATTCTCCGGCGCATCCTCAGGAAACTCCTTTAGCCTCTCGGACGTGATAGTGATGGGCGTCACGATGTCTAGATTCGACAATTGGATATCGCTGACCGGACTGTCGTCGAGGCCGGCAATGATGCTTGGGATGACGCTGCGGCAATGGACGGTGACGTTATCAATGCTTAAGTTCCGCATCACTGACGGCATTTGATTACGCCCACGAAAACGTCTTCCTACGCGGATGAACAGGGGGCTCAGGATGTCGGTCATCACGATGTCGGAGAAACGGACATTCTCCACGAGGTCGCCATCAGCAATGATCACCGTCGGAAGCACGAAGCGGAGCGCGATCAGATTTTGAAAATGGAGTTTCGGACATTCTTGGATCAATTCATTTCGATCCCTTGCCAGATTCTGGGCCACGGCGGTCGAGTGATTGATCGGCTGCTTGGGTATCGTGATTTGACGCCGGCATTCTTCCGCTTGTGCGGTCGCCTGAACCTTTAGGGTATAAACGCTGACTGGGAAACGTGTCAGCCCAAGAGTTTGAAGATCGCCTTCAGACGTCCCGCCGCCAGCCACCATCGAACCTTTCAAAGCCACAACTTCAAACACATACCAGATCGACCTGGCTGATCGTCATAGGGCGAGAGGCTCCCCGCTGCGCCATCCGAATCTCCCGCATTACAACCAAGCGTTCGCTTTTTTGGTTCTTCTTGGATTTTAGTGGCAAGGGTGAGGTTCGATTTCGGTCTTTCGACCTCGGAACAGGGCAGTGGATTTTTGCAGGCATCCGCTCCTGCGTCCAATGATTTGGCAGCAGACGTTGCAACGTGGTACTCTCGTAAGAGCCGGGAAAAACCGACTCAAGCTCTGCGGGGACGCAACTTGGGAAGGGATATTCCGGTCGATAGCGCGCCAATAGCGCGCCAATGGTGCGGGCAGTCTCGACG
>Ga0105050_10005236_pt1 | contig 16767 bp, 18 predicted proteins | sample FRY01_FD_78088 | JGI IMG/M metagenome (GOLD analysis project Ga0105050, IMG submission 78088) | Freshwater microbial communities from Lake Fryxell liftoff mats and glacier meltwater in Antarctica - FRY-01 | ecosystem: Environmental > Aquatic > Freshwater > Ice > Glacier meltwater ... | reverse complement strand
CTGGCGAGGGTTGGTAAAGCGGGTGAGGTCGCCCGGTTCCGCGATCACCGTCGCGGCGGCCACAAGGGCCAATCCGCGGAGCGCTTGCAGTGCATGAACAACCGGCACCAGCGCCCAGTTTAGCGGCATGGCCGCAAGCATGACTTCGATCTGCGCGGTCAACCGATCGCGGTGGGCGGTTGCGGCTTCGATTGTTGCAAGGCAGTCTTCCGGCACGATGTGGTGGGCCGGTTGCTCGAACCGCAACCCGGCCAGCCAGCGCCGATGCATCAGCGTCCAGGCGGAACGATCATAATGGCAGCCATGGCGCAACAGAAAGCCCGAGAGTTGCTGTCGGGCCTGCCGCAGGCCCCTCCGTGCCAACAAGAGTGAGACATGGTCACCTTCCCGAGCGGGCGGCCTCGCGGCGGCGCCTGTGTGAAGCAATCGCAGCCTGGGCAGACCATCCGGGGCCGCTCGATGCGGTTCATGACAGCGCGGGCGAGGACGTATTCCGGTTCTCCGGTCACATCTTCGCCGGGTCGGCGCAGTTTGCCGCTGCAATGGGCGCACTCCGCGCGCCCGGGTGTGAGTTAGCCCGGCACCGATCCAGATGGACCGTCGCCAGGCGCACTCCGCGCGCCGGGGCGTGAGTTCGATATCCATGCACGGAATGTAATCCGGAATTGGCTTTCGCCTCGGCTTGTCGGCCGGGGGATCCTCGGGCAGGCTCAGCTTTGCCGTCATCGCGGCGATGGCGATCCCGGACAAGCAAGTCTTTGCGGGAATCCAGAAGTTGCAAAACCTGCGGCTTCATCCCACTGTCAAAGGCCGCAATGTCCGCAGAGGCAGCCGCCACTTGCATCCGGAAAAACGATTCCCGCGGATCGTTTTCCGATCCTTTTCGCCCTTCCGGCGGCATTGCCAAACGGGCCGGAATCAGCGCAATCTTGCCGTCCTTGGTGGAGCGCCAGACAAACCGGCCCTTCTCCAACCGCTTCGAGAGTTGCCATTGGAACGCCATTGGTCCGAGCGGTAATGGCGGCGCATTCGCCCCTGGCTTCACGCAGCTTTCCGGATCAGGATGCCTTCGTTGTCAGGACACCCACAACCAACATCCAGATGCAGATCCAGTGTGAACGTCATGCTACGCCATAGGCCACCGACCGTGCGATAATGCGTTTGGCCCAGGGGCGGTGGGTGGCAGGTTCTGCCATCGCGCCGACCTGTCGAAAAACGGCTCCCGAGTCGCCGGACAGCATTTCATGTGCAGCCACAAGATCCTGCGGCGTCACCGTAAAAGCACTTTCGATCACTGCGATCTGACTGGGATGGATTGCTGTCTTTGCGATGAAACCGAATGCCGCGTCACGGCGGCATTCGGCGATCAGCGTGACGGGGTCGTCCAACCGCTCGAACACCGGCGCGGTCAGTGCGTGGCCGCGTGATCCAAGCTGACACATCAACTGTGACAGGCCCCACATCAGCGGGCCTTCGTAAAGCGTGTGGCCGCGGTCGCGCCGCAGCCCCATCAGCCCCAGCAGATCATTGCCGCCTACCCGCAAGGCGATCAGGCGGCCCTTGTCCTGCTCCTCCAGCATGTCGGCGAAATCGCTGAGGGCGACCGGGTCCAGCACCCAGGGGTTTTCCAGCGTCGGCATCAGCCGCAGGTCGGCGTCCTGTGCCAGCCGCCACCACGGCTCCACCTCCTCGATCCGCAGTTTCGGCACGACAAGCCCATCAACCATGCCGATCCCGGGCAAAGCCGCGATGGACATCGCCATGACCAGATTGCGCGGTCGCACAAACAGCAGCGGGCCGGAATCGCCGCCACGCCGCCGGGGCCAGACGCCAGGGCGCGAATGCAGCGGCTCAATGTGAGCAGAGCCGATCGCGGCAGCGGCAAGGGCCGCCAGCAAGTCGCGCAGCGCCAGCATGCCGCGCTCGATGTCGTTGATGTGCAGCGCATCCTCCAGACACAGCACGACAGAACGCAGACCGGGATATTTCTGGCCCGTCACAACGGCTTGCACGGCGGGATGCACGACGGGCACATACATCGTGGCACCCATTGCCATCGGCTCGATCCGCTGTTGCGAGTCGTCGCGGCGGTCGACGGATTTGGAAGCGATGCTGTGGTTGAACACGGATGTGGCCTCAGGGTCAGGGGTTCGGGGTCAGTCGAGCGACGGGGAATCTGGCGGAGAAACAGCATTTCGGGCGGCACCGGTTGCCTGCCTGATCAGCGTTATAGCACGGTAGGGATACAACCCGCCGCCGCAATGTTCGACGATGACGCCCGCCGTTCGGGCAAGGTGCAGCAGCCCTGAAAGATCAATGTCATCAACGGCTCCTGTCACCAGAATCCGTTCCGGTGCGCGGCGCAGCACCGCGCGGGTCGCTTCGGCAATGCCGGGCTTGATCCGGTTTCGGTTGGTCACAGCGAAGATGCGTGCCACGCCATCCACAGCAGACGCCGCGCCATCGCGGGTCTGGCGGCGCGATTCGGTCAGGTCGGAAATGGGCAGTGCTGCGGGCAGGGCGGCCAGCATCGGCACGGTGATCCGGTCCACATAGGCACGCGACACATCATGCGGAGCCAGGGCCGTCCAGTGGATAGCGGCGTGAAAGGCACCCGGCGGCACCAGTCGGGCATTAAGGATGGATCGGCTGATCAGCCCCGACACCGTGCTGCCAAGGATGCCCGAAGGGATCAGCCAGTCGTCAAAGCTGGCCGATAGCCACGCGCGTCCCGCGGGGTCGGCCTGCACCACCAGGCGCGGCGCAACACCCGGTCTTCGGTTGCCAAGGCTGCGTTCAAGCTCGTCCGAAATTGCGCCCTTGCCGGTCCAGCCATCGACGAACACCAACCCCGCCGCAGGACGCCGGGCAAGAATGTGGTCCAGCGCCACGTTGTCCAGCCCCCGGTCGCGGATGATCGACATCCCGAAATGCGTCACGTCGCGGCCAAGTGCATGCAGCCCGCGCCGCAACAGCACACCCAAAGGCACGCCCGCCCGCACGAGACTGGCCAGCGTGATCGGGCCTGCGATGCGGGCGTCGAGGCTGCGCACCAGGGCCGCCGCCTCGGCTGCCATGCGGGCGCAGTGGCGGCTGACGGAGGCTTCAAAGATTGCCATGTATTCCGGGCTTGGCGCGACTTCGGGTGTTATCATCTCGGAGTAATGCCGTGCGCCGGTCTGGATCAGACCTTCCTTGCGCTGTGGATCAACATGCAGGGCGACAGCGGCTTCGGCAGTGACGGGCGTCAGCAGGAATGTCACATCCGCCGCCGCATAACTGCCGTGAAAGGCGGTGTTGCTGCCCGTCATTCAGGGTTCCGCGAGAAAAGCCGGTCAAGCTGGGATCCGGTCGGCGTCATCCAGACATCGCAGAGCCGCATGAAATCCAGATCGCTGGAGCTGTCGCCAAAACCTACTGCGAATACCTCCCTCGCCTTGCGCATCCGGCGCAGCAGAAAGGCGGTTGCGGCGGCTTTCGACAGGCAGGGCGGTATCAGCGCCAGGTTGTTGCCATTGATGTGGCGCACCCAGGTGTCCGTCCCGGTATTGACGGCAGCATACAGCGCGGGGGCCAGATCATGCAGCGCAGTCTCCGGCGTGCCGGGCTCGACCTTGACGACGTGGTAGACCCCGCCACAGCCCGCTTCCTCGACAAGCCAGGTGCGGATGCCCATGCCCAGGCGCGCGGCCTCTGCCTGCGCCAATGCAGGCAGCGCGTTCAGCGCAATACGGTGAGCGGCAAGCGCATCAACGATGACAGCCTGCCACTCGGTATCCGCTGTACCATCCGCATCCAGGATCACGGCGCCATTCGCCACAATGGCAGGGCCACGGAACGGCAGGCCCACTCTGCCGAACGCCTCGGACCCGCGGGCGGTTACCGGCACGATCTCGGCTGCGTTCAGCCATCCGAACAAAGCGATCTGGGCCGGTGTCTGATAGGAATGGTGTCCGTTGACCGCCTGTGCCGCCCGGACAGAGCGCGCAAGCAGTGCGCCCGGCACTTTGCGCGCCGTTTGGAACAGGGTGTCATCAAGATCGGTGAACACCACGATCGGCATAGCGGTTTCGGGGGCGGCGGAAGGTGGCAGCATCACGACAGGGCTCCGGTCAAGGGGTTGGTTTCAGCGTCCGGCACGCTCCGGGGTGCGAAGAACCGTGTGGCGGGCGCGGCTCCCGCAACCTTTGCCGCAATCATGTGACGGTCGTGCAATACCCCACACACCACCAGGTCGGGGGCCAGCGCCCGCAACAGCCGCGGGTCGGGCGTATCGGCCGCCGTATCGACGCAGAGTATGATCCGCGAAACTTGCGCCGGATCGACGTTGTAAAGGTAATTGGTGATGCACAGCCCTTCGTGGTCGGCAAAAACATAACCGCTCGCGATGGCATGGCCGGCCAGGATGGGCGAGCGTGTCGTCGCGCTAAACAGCACGGTGTGACCCGCCCGTTCCAGCGCCTCGGCCAGCAGGAAGGGTTCCCAAACATGCTCGCCGCTGCCGAGGACCAGAATTGTGCCCGGGGTGCCACCCAGGCTGTTCAGCAGACCGTCGGGAATGGCAGCAACGGACCGCACGGACCGCCCAAGCCGGGCGTCATCCGCGCGCCGGATCGGCAGCAGCGACGCGCGGCGCGGCAGATCGGCATCAGGCAGCGCGCGCTGTGGCGCGCCGGCGCGGGCGTGCCACGCAAACCCGCCGCGCAGCAGGGACGACGCGGTCTGTACGATGTCCGGCCCGGCCGCCACAGGCAGCACCGAAAGCCCTTGCCGATGCGACCAGTCGGTCAGAACCGCCGTATGCACATGGATCAGATCCGGCAGTCCGCTGCCCGCTTTACCGCCCGGCGGTGCCATCAGTGCCGCGGCAAGGTTGCGAAACGTGTTGCCCGTACTTGCCTCGTCATCCACCATCACAAGCGATCTTGCGCGCGCCACCTTATCACGGTCGTGGGCGTGCTGCGGCTCGTGCAGCAGGTGGTGCGAAGCGTGGCTGTGCTCCTCGCGGAAGGCGGCCATCAGCGGTGCCTCCAGCCGGGCGCGGGTGGTGGCAAGATACACAACGTCATCGCGCCCGGTGCGCGTGATATACGCGTCATGCACCCCCGCCCCAAGACCGACGGCGGTTTCTGCCATGCCGGTCATCAGCACGGGGCCGGGCAGATCGTCGGGGACGCCTTCGGCCAATGCGGTAAACGCCGCCCGCATCCGCGACGGTGCCACAGGAATGTGCCGTCCCAGCACGCGCGACACGAACAGAAATGCCCGGCGCGGGTTTATGCGTTCGGCAAAGCCGAACAGGGCGGTGCCGCTGCCGGGGTCGCCATCATGCGCCAACTCAAGCCGTCCGGCTTCAAGCACGCAATGCAACCTGTGTGGAAGGTCTTGGTCGGTCACGTCGATATCCTCGGGTCTTGGAGCGCGCGGTATGGCGGGCATCGGGTCTTTCTCATAAAACAGTCCGGTTTCGCCATGGGGAAAGGTCTGCCGCACCAAATTCCCAAAGTCATAGCTGGCAGTTGACGCATCGCGCTCCCGTTACTAGATGATTGCCACGAGGAGAGACTTTCAACACAGTGTGAAATAAGGCATCATGCCGTCACGCCTACAGGTTAAAAGTTTCGTGACAAACAGTTTTTACAGGAAGGGGGGGGCATGGCAGTCTCATTGTCAAAGGGGCAGACGGTCAGTCTTGAAAAGGGCGGCGTCGGCATCAGCAAGCTGCATCTGGGTCTTGGTTGGGACCCCATAAAGAAAAAGGGGTTTCTGTCGGGGTTGCTGGGCGGCGGGTCGGGCGACATTGATCTGGATGCATCCTGCATCGTGTTCAACAGCGCGAAACTGCCGGTGGACATGATCTGGTTTCGCAATCTCAAGTCTTCGAACGGCGCAGTTCACCACAAGGGCGACAACCTGACCGGCGCGGGTGACGGCGATGACGAGGTGATAAAGGTCGATGTGGCCGCCTTGCCCGCCGACGCGCAGCATCTGGTGTTCCTGGTGAATTCGTTCCGCGGCCAAACCTTCGATGAGGTGGACAACGCCTTTTGCCGCGTGCTGGATGATGGCAGCCGGCAAGAGCTGTGCCGTTACACCCTGTCGGAAAAGGGTCGTCATACCGGAGTGGTTATGGGCATCCTGTCGCGCAGCGGAACGAAATGGTCGTTCAAGGCTGTCGGCGCGCCCGCGAACGGCCGCACGGCGGAAGAAATGACAGCCGCCGCCGCTCTGCACCTTTAAAGCCTGAACCTGCAACGCCCGGATCGCAGGTCGGCGATGACGGGCCGATTTTTGGATTGATAAGGAAGGTTGACAGAATGCAGCTTGCCAAAGGTGCCAATACTGCGCTGCCCACCGGCCCGTTGCAGGTAAAGGTGCTCTGGTCTTCCCTCGGTGCAGCTATCGAGGATGTCGACGTCAGCGCTTTTCTGCTGGCCGCCGACGGTCGTGTTACCGGCGATGCGGGAATGGTGTTTTACGGTCAGCCCGCTTCGGTGGACGGCGCGGTCAAGATCGACAGCCTGTCGCAGAACGCCAGCACGGTCCTGTCGGTTGATCCGGCGCGCCTAGCCCCCGGCATTGTCCGCATCGCCTTTACCGCCACGCTGACGGCCAAAGGCGTGCGGCCGTTTTCAGATGTCGGCCAGCTGCGCCTTGTGGTGCAAAGCGCGGGCGCACAAGTGGTGGAATTCGTGCTGGATACCGCAACGGCCGGCGAAGCTGCGATGATTTTGGGCGAGATTTACGAACGCGGTGGTGCGTGGAAATTCCGTGCCGTGGGGCAGGGGTTCAACGGCGGCTTGCAGCCCCTGGCCGAACATTACGGCATCACGGTTGCGGCACCCGAACCTGCACCCACCGCGCCGCCACCCCCGGCGGCGTCCAAACCACCCACGGTGAACCTCAGCAAAATTTCACTGACCAAAGCCAGCCCGACGATCAGCCTGCAAAAGAAGAATGGCACCCTGGGCGAGATCACGGTGAACCTGAACTGGAATCAGGGCGAGGCCAAGAAAGGCTTTTTCGGCACCACCAAGAAAAACGGCGTCGATCTTGATCTGTGCTGCCTTTACGAACTGGCCGACGGCACCCGTTTCGCCGTGCAGGCGCTTGGCGGCAACTTCGGCCATTTCGCCACAGCGCCGTATATCGAACTTGCGGGAGATGACCGCACCGGCGCTGTGTCTGGTGGCGAATGGATGCGGATCAACGGCGGCGAATGGGCAAAGATCCGGCGGATCATGATCTTTGCGATGATCTATGAAGGTGTGCCCAACTGGTCGGCAACGGACGGTCTGGTCACGCTCTTCGCGCCGGGCAACCCCGATGTCGAGGTGCGGATGGAGGGCACCTCCAGCGAGCGGCTCTGCGCCGTTGCCCTGCTGGAAAACGTGGGAGGCGATCTGCGCATCACCCGCGAGAACCGCTATTTCAAAGGGGCACAAGAGATGGACGGGCATTACGGATTCAATCTGTCCTGGACGGCCGGGCGCAAATGAAGCGCCCTGCCCGCTCCACGGCATTAAAGACCTGGAAGGACGACGATCATGATGAACTGGCTGAAAAGCAGTGCGACCAACGTGCGTGCGCGCATGGCAGAGGAAATGACCAAATACCGCAACCGTGATTTCATGGAAGCGGTCGTGGCCGGCTGTGCGATTGTCGCGGCAGCGGATGGCACGATCTCTGCTGAGGAAAAGCAGAAGATGATCGGCTACATTCAGGCTTCGGACGAGTTGAAGGTGTTCAAGATCGACGACGTGATCCAATCCTTCAACGATAGCGTCGGCAAGTTCGATTTCGACGCGGGGATCGGCCGTGCCGAAGCGCTGCGCAAGATCGCCAAGATCAAGGGCAAGGCAGGGGCTGACCGGCTGCTGGTGCGGGTGTGCTGCGCCATCGGGTCGGCGGACGGCGATTTTGACGCGAAGGAACGCGATGCCGTAAGCCTGATCTGTACCGAACTTGGGCTTGCCCCTGCGGAATTCGACCTCTGAGGCCCTTTTTGTGCCGGATCTGCGCGGCAGGTCCGGCCTGATTTCCCACACCACTGTAACAGGAGACTCTCATGGCTGTATCTCTGTCAAAAGGCGGCAACGTATCGTTGTCCAAAGAAGCGCCGGGCCTGAAGGCGATCATCGTCGGCCTCGGCTGGGATGTGCGCGCCACCGATGGCACGGGCTTTGACCTTGACGCGTCGGTGTTCATTTTGGGCGAAAGCGGCAAAGTGCGCTCGGACGCCGATTTCATCTTCTACAACAACGCCAAATCGGCGGACGGTTCGGTGGAACACACCGGCGACAACCGCACGGGTGCCGGCGATGGCGACGACGAACAGGTCAAGATCAACCTTGAAACGGTGCCTGCCGACGTCAAGCGGTTGGTGTTCGCAGTCACGATCCATGATGGCGAGGCCCGCAAGCAAAGCTTTGGTCAGGTGCAGAACGCATCCATACGCGTTCTTGACCAAAACGGTGAAAAGGAACTGACGCGCTATGACCTGTCGGAAGATTTCTCGACCGAAACCGCACTGATCTTTGGCGAGTTGTACCGCAATAACGCGGAATGGAAGTTCAAGGCGGTCGGTCAGGGCTTTGCCGGCGGTCTTTCCGCCCTTGCCGCAGCACACGGCATCAATCTGGGTTGATCCAGCCATGCACCGCGCGGGACATGCCCGCGCGGTGCAGATTTCATCGGTCCGGTTTCAGGTCAGAAGATGTTCGTAATGCGCAGGCTTCCGGTTTATCTCCTGATCGACACGTCCGTTTCAAGCGCGGCGAACCGATCGAGGCGGTGAACAATGGCTTGCAAACCATGCTTGCCAAGGTGCGCAAAGACCCGCATGCTTTGGAAAATGTGCATATTTCGATCATCATCTGTGACCGCGAGGTGCGGGTGATCTGTGGCCTAACGGCGCTTGAAACCTTCAGCCTGCCGCCGCTTCGCGCGCCGGACAGTGGCCCCACTCATCTGGGCGAGGCGCTGTTGCAGGTGATCAGCGCTGCCGCGACCGGCATCCGTCGCTCCGGCCCGGACCAGAAGGGCGATTGGGCGCCGCTGCTGTTTGTGATGACCGATGGCAAGCCCTCGGACACGCAGGCGTTTGACCTGGCTTGAGCCGGGATCAAGGCCGTGGGTTTTGCCACTACCGTCGGCTGTGCAGCCGGACCAAAGGCGGAGCGTGCTGCGCTGGAAAGGTTCTGCGACCACGTGGCACTACTGGATACGATGGACGGGACCGGCTTTGCGCAGTTCTTCCGCTGGGTGTCGGACGCGATTGCCGTCGGCAGCCGCAGCCAGTCGGGCGCGGTCAAGCCCGTGGTGCTGCCGGAACCACCGAGCGATATCCGGCTGGTAATCTGACACCGCCGCCGGAACGGCACGGCCCGTGCCAGCCGTCGCATCCGGCACGCTGACGGTGTGCCCATTGTGCCGGGCGACAGTGTGGCGCGCAAAGAGGGTCAGCAAATCCTGCTCGCGCGTGGAAATGGTGGGCGGCTCGTGCAAGTGCAGATTGCCAACCATGAATGCACTGCCGCATCGGGCTGAAGTCGCTTTCCGCCGTTGTGAAGCCGATGTATCTGGAAGGCGCAACCCTTTGATGCAGGAAGCTGATCTTGGCGAATGTCTGGTATAACTACGGCCTGTCCAATGTGCATGATGCCGTGGTCATGGCTTCGGAAAACAAACTGCCCGGTCTGCGCCTGATCGGGTCGCATCAAGACCGCTACGCCCCGGTGTTGCAGGTGGCCGATGCGGCATTTGTGGAGCCGAACTTTGCCACCGGTACGGCGGACGGTGCGGCGGCCTATGTGGCCTACTGTCTGGACGTCTGCCGGACGCGGTCGGTCGATCTGTTTGTGGTGCAGGGCGGGAGGCGGGCGTTGGCCGATCATGTCGAGGATTTCCGCGCGGCAGGGACGCAGCTTATGGTGCCGGGCAACACGGCGACGCTGCGTCTGCTGGATGACAAAGCCCGCTTTTATGACGCTGCATTGCCGCTGGGCCTGCCGATGCCCTGGACAGCCGAGGTTCATGACGCCGATGGTTTCGATGCGGCCATCGCCTGTCTCGCCAAACGGGGTACGGACATGTGCGTGAAGCCGCCAAAGGGGATCTTCGGCGCGGGATTCTGGCGGCTGGATGATGCGTTGCCACTGTTTGAATCGCTGATGTGGCCCGATCTGCACGCGATTTCGACCGCGAAGATGCGCGCTGCTTTTGAACTCACAGTCAACAAGCGTCTGCTTGTGATGGAATATCTGCCCGGTGTGGAGTGGAGCGTGGATTGTCTGTGTGACGCGGGCCGCATGCTGGCCGGCATTTCGCGCCGCAAACTGGGCCGCGCGCAACTGATCGAGGTGGAAGGCCCGATGATTGATCTGGCGCGGCAGACCATTGCCGCGTTTGGGCTGTCGGGCCTGATCAACGTGCAGTTCAAGGCGGCCGGCCCGAACGACACCGACCCGCGCCTGCTGGAGGTGAATGCCCGGATGAGCGGTGGTTGCCTTTACACCCGTGCCAGCGGCGTGAACCTGCCCTGGTGGCAGGTAGCCATAGCTCTTGGTGCGCGCACCGCCGATCAAATTCCAACACCCGTCGGCGGTGCTCTTGTCGGATCAATCATGGTGGCGCAGCACATCGCCGAAAGTTTTGCCGATCCGGTCCTTTAGGCCCGGCATCCGGCATACTGACACAGGATAACCCGGCCAGGCTCTGGCAGGTCGCTGATAACACCGTCGGGACCAGGACCGCAGCAAAGTCGGGATTTGCCGCTGATCTGCGCCCGGTTTTCAAGCTTTGCAATTGGAAACGGGCCGGCGAAAGCCCGCTTCCAATGCCACAGGGATCAGACGTTGCGATAGGGCCGTCCGGCCTTGACCATCGTTTCGTTATACGTGCGGAAGATGGCGACGACCTTGGCTTTGGTCTCGCTTTCGGCTGCGATCTCATCCCAGAACTTCTGCGCGGCTTCCTCGACGGTTGCCCATTCTTCGTCCGGGATCGAGGTCAGTTTGGTATCGGCGCCTTCGACCCGCAAGCGGGCTTCGCCTGCCCAATACCAATGCTGGCGATAGTAGTGCGACTGCTCGAAGCAGACCCGCATCAGCTCTTGCAGGTGCGGCGGGACGGCATCCCAGCGTTCCATATTGGCGAAGAAGTGGCCGATCCACGCGCCCGAGATGTTGTTGGTCAGGAAGTTCGGTGCAAGTTTCGCCCAGGAGGCTGTGTAAACCTCGGTGATGCCGGACCACGCAACGCCATCAAGCTCGCCGGTTTGCAGCGCGATTTCGATGTCCTCCCACGGCAGGGTGACGGGTACGACGCCGAACTGTGCAAGGAAGCGGCCGGCGGTCGGGAAGGTAAAGACGCGCTTGCCCTTCAGGTCGGCCAGCGTGGTCACGGGGTCTTTCATCGAAAAGTGGCAGGGGTCCCAGCTTCCGGCCGAGATGTGCCTGACGCCGACCTTGGCGTATTCTTCCTTCCAGATTTCATCGAGGCCGTAGTGATTGAACAGCGCGGGCACATCGAGGGAATAGCGCAGGGCCAGCGGGAAATAACCGCCGAACACGGTGACTTCGGTGGGCGAGGCCATCGAGTCGTCATCCGACTGCACCGCGTCTATCGTGCCGTTCTGCATCGCGCGGAACAGTTCCGACGTGGGCACCAGCTGATCTGCGTAGAAAAGCTCGATCTCCATCTGACCCTGCGCGATCAGGTTGAAGGCGTCGATGGCGGGCTTTACCACCTCTGCGCCAAGCGCGGACCCGGCATAGGTCTGCATCCGCCATTTGATCGGCGCTTGTGCCAGGGCGGCAGGCGCGGCGAGGGTCGCGGCGGCTGCGCCGATCGCGCCGGTGGTCATAAACTTGCGTCTGGTGGTCATTGAGTGTCTCCATGTTGAAGGGGGCGCCCCATAGCTGGGGTCTTGTTACAAGGTCACAGCAGTTTTTCGGGTAGCCAAAGCGCGATCTGAGGGAAAATCATCACCAGGATCAATGTCAAAAGCATAACGAGAACGAAGGGAAAAACCGAACGGTAGATCAGCGGCAAAGTGAAGTCGGGCGGGGCCATTGCCCGCATGAGGAACAGGTTATAGCCAAAGGGCGGCGTCAGATAGGCAATCTGGCAAGTGATGGTGTAAAGCACGCCATACCAGATCAGATCAAAGCCAAGCGCCTGAGCAAGCCCGACATAGATCGGGGCGACAATGACCAGCATGGCGGTGTCGTCGAGGAACATCCCCATCACAAGAAAGCTGAGCTGCATCAGGATCAGCACTTCCCACGCGCCCAGCCCCAGATCGCGAAGAAAGAAATTTTCGATCGCCCGGCCCGCGCCCAGCCCGTCAAACACCGCGCCAAATGACAAAGCGGCCATGATGATCAACATGAACATCACGGTGATCGCAAGTGTGCTTCGTGTTGCTGTTTCAAAGACCTCGCGGGTAAAACGGCCCTTGATGACCGCGGCCGCCACAGCGGTCAGCGCGCCGATCACCGAAGCCTCGGTCAGGCTGGTCCAGCCTTTGACAAACGGGATCATCATCGACGCGAAGATGACGATCGGCAGCAGGGCCGCGCGCAACAGGCGGATGCGTTCACCCCAGGTGATCGCCGCGCGATCCTCGGCGGACATCGCGGGGGCAAGGGCAGGGTTCAACGAGCAGCGCACTGCGATATAGATCACAAACAGCACCGCCATCAGCAAGCCGGGCATCACGCCCGCCAGCCACAACTGGCTTACCGGTTGCCGGGCGATCTGCGCGAACAGAACCATCACCACGGAAGGCGGAATCAGAATGCCAAGGCTCGATCCACCCTGAATAACGCCCGAAATCATCAGCTTGTCATAGTTGCGCTTCAGCAGCTCCGGCAGTGCAATCGTCGCCCCAATGGCCATTCCCGCCACCGACAACCCGTTCATCGCCGAGATCATGACCATCAGCATGATCGTGCCAATCGCAAGGCCACCCGGCAGGGGGCCGAACCAGACGTAAAACATCTTGTAAAGGTCTTCGGCCAGGCGGCTTTCCGACATCACATAGCCCATGAACACGAACATCGGCAGCGTCAGCAGGGCGTTCCACTTCATCAGCTTCATGATCGAGGAATAGCCCATGTCGGACCCCCCCGGACCCCAGAGCGCAATAGCTGCGACCACGGCGACAAAGCCAATGGCACCGAACACTCGCTGCCCGGTCAGCATCATCAGCAGCATCGTCGAAAACATCAGAACGGCAATCAACTCGTAGGACATCAGATTTCCTTACCGCGCCAGACCGCGACGTCGCGGATCAGATGCGCCACCGCTTGCAGGATCATCAAGACAAAACTGATGCAGATCACTGTCTTGATCGGCCAAAGATAGGGCCGCCATCCCGAGGGTGCGCGCTCGGCGGTCTCGAACGAATAGACTGTGCTGCCCAAGGCACCGTAAAGCATGACGCCCAGATAAAAAATCAGCACAAAAACCGTGACTGCATCCCATGCCGCCTTTTGCCGCGGGCCTTGGCGCGCATAAAGCAGGTCCATCCGCACGTTGGTATTAAGCTGGAATGTATAGGGGGCGCCCAGAAGGTAATAGGCCACAAGGATGAACTGGGCCATTTCCAACGTCCAGATCGCGGGCAGCTGGATGATCTTGGTGATCGAAGACCACAACAGGACGGCCATCATCGCAAACAGCAGATACATCGCAAATCGGCCGACACGGTAGTTGAGCGCCTCGATATATCTGACGTAGGAGCGGGACCATCTTGGCATCGTGGCTTTTCTACTTTTGATCGGGGCATCGCCCTTGCACGCAGGCGTTGTACGGAACGACCGTGACGCGAAAGGGCGGAGTGTTCGGGCTTCCACCGACACAAGTTCTTCTGATCTTGGGTTTCGAGTCAAGATACTTTCTTGTGCGGCGGCTCTGTAACAATCTTTTCTGCCTTTTCTGCTGGTGAAGCTGCGGGACGCTGTCAAACAGGCTTTCTTGCGCATTGGAACACCCTGAACTGTTGCAGGTTCGTGGACACAGGATAAGCTCGGATCAAAAACAGGTCTGTCGCACACATCAGCCGGGGGTTGGTTTTGCCTTTCCTTGAACAACATCATCCCACGCGTCGGGTCTGTGGGTGCCATGGAGTGTAAATCGGTTCCTGTGGCCAACGGGCACACGATCCAGACATTCAACCTGCATGGCAAGCAGGCTGTCGATAGGTGGTATTTCAAGGCCGATCACTTTTCCGAATTCATGCAGGTGGGGCAACCGCACGCAAGCCCCCAAGGCATTTCTCCGGCAACGGGCGATGGCCTGACGACAAACCGGCGGCGGCCGATCCTGATGCTGTCGGCAGACATTCTGCCTGGGCTGAATGACACGATCATGCCCACTGGTCGGTGCAATACGCACCGCAAGCGGAGTTCATCTGCCCATGTTCGCCCCGTGATGCATTTGCTTTGTCGCAGAATATACTTTCACAGAAGCCGTGCCACGCCGTGACTGGGCTATTCCGGCCTCCCTGTTGGGGCGATCAAGACGGCGGGCGACGTTCTGAAGCTCGACAATTGTTTCGGATTTGCCGGTCGGCCCGGCCCGCCCGTTTGTTCCGATAGGCCACGAACTGCTGTTCCCGTCATACGCGTGTCATACCGGACGGATAGTAAGTCGATTCATTCGAATGACTTCAGAGGTGCGGGACCATGGCGCGGGACAACTGGAAACTGATCCGCGACCGGCTTTCGGCAGATATTTCTGACGGTCAACTGGAGCCCGGGTCGCAATTGCCAACGGAATCGCAGATGTGCCAGTCGTTTCGATCTGGCCGCCATTCGGTGCGTCGTGCGGTCGCGGCATTGGCGGTCGAGGGCAAGCTGCGGGTGGAGCAGGGTCGCGGCACCTTTGTGCAGGCCGCACCGCTGATCAGCTATCACATCGGGCGGCGCACCCGGTTCCGTCAGAACCTGTTGGAGCAGGGGGTTTTGCCCGCCGGAGAGCAGCTTGCCGATGATGTCGTGCCTGCCCCTGCGCAAGTGGCTGCAACCCTTGGTCTGACCGAGGGCAGCGCCGTGCACCGCCTGCTGCGCCGGGGCCTTGCCGACGGCGTGCCGATCAGCATCGGGTTGTCCTATCATTGTGCGACGCGCTTTCCCGACCTTGCCGCGCGGCGCAGTGCCGGGGAGTCGGTGACCGATATCTACCGCAGCCACGGCATCGCCGATTACTTCCGTAAGCGCACCATCGTCTTTGCCCGACGCCCTGACGCCGAAGAGGCGGGTCTTTTGATGCAGCACCCCGATCAGCCGGTGATGGTGCTGCAAAAGACCGACGTGGACGGTGAGGGCCAGCCCATCGGCTATTCCGAGGCGGTCTGGGCCGGGGATCGGGTGCAGTTTTCCTTCGACAGTCAGGACGAGGGCGCAGACGCCCCGGAAAGTGCCGCCAATGTTTGATCAAGGACATGATCCCGCCCAGCCCTTTGACCATGCACGCCTGCTGGATGTGCTGGCCCGCGCCGATACGTCCCGCCTGATCGCGCTGGCCGAGGGTCTGCTGCCGTCGCTTGGTGCGGTCGAGGTGGTGCAAAGCCGCACCGGCCTTGTCATGCTGCCGATGCGAGACACCGTGCAGGGCACCGACTTTCATCTGGGCGAGGTGCTGGTGGCCGAGGCGCATATCCGTGCATCGGGCACCGAAGGTTACGGCATGGTGGTGGGCCGCGATATGGACCGCGCGATGGCGATGGCGGTGGTCGATGCCGCCGCCAGCCTTGGGCAGACGCCGCAAATCCGCGCTTTCGTACACCTTGAGTCGAGCGTGCTTGCTGCCGCCGACAAAGCCCGCCTGTGCGAGATCGAGGCCACCCGCGTTGATATGGAGACATTCTGATGTCGCTGCTTGCCGCCGTTCCTGTGCCCGATGCCTTCGAGGCACGCACCAACGCCACGTTCGAGGCGCTGATGTGGGCTCTGTCGCGCCCCGGCAGCGTGCAAAGCCTGCCAGAGCCGGGCATGCAAGGCATTGCCGAAGCGCTGTTGGACCGCGAATGCAGGGCTTTCTGCGACCAGCCTGCGCTGGCGAACAAGGTCGCGTCATTCGGGGTCGCATTGGTGCCTGTGGCGTTGGCGGATCATTGTTTCCTGTCGCTTGATGGCGCCGAAGCATTTGATCTTCTGGCGCAAGTGCAGGTGGGATCGGCGCTTTACCCCGATGCCGGTGCCACGGTAGTGGCTGAAGCCCGCTTTGGCACCGGCCAACGGCTGCGCCTGACCGGGCCGGGGATCGAGACCTTTACCGATATTGCCCTTGACGGGCTTGCCTTCGGGCTCTGGGCGCTGCGGGCCAAGCTTTGCCGCTATCCAGCGGGGTTTGATCTGTTCCTGATCTGCGGGGCACAGGTGATCGGCCTGCCCCGCTCTGCCACAATCGAGGTGTTCTGATGGCTTACGTTGCAACCCGTGGCGGCGAACGCGCCATTGACCAGTCAGAGCGGCTGTACCGTGCGGAACTGGGCCAGATCGACGCCGCCCGCGTGGCCGAGGTGCGCCGCGCCCTGCCGATGCTGATCGACCGGGTGATGGGCGAAGCGTCGCTTTACGAGCCCGACCTTGCTGCACTTGCCCTCGCGCAAGCCGGGGGCGATCTTTATGAGGCGGTGCTGCTGCTGCGCGCCTGGCGCACCACGCAGCCGCGCCTGACCATTGCCGAGCCGGTGCTGCAAGACCAGCTTTTCACCCACCGGCGGATTTCGGCGGCGTTCAAGGATATTCCGGGCGG
>Ga0105050_10005234_pt1 | contig 16771 bp, 38 predicted proteins | sample FRY01_FD_78088 | JGI IMG/M metagenome (GOLD analysis project Ga0105050, IMG submission 78088) | Freshwater microbial communities from Lake Fryxell liftoff mats and glacier meltwater in Antarctica - FRY-01 | ecosystem: Environmental > Aquatic > Freshwater > Ice > Glacier meltwater ... | reverse complement strand
AAGCCGAGCAAACGGGGAACCCCTTACCAGTTCGCTCTAACACTGGAGATGTCAGTGCTGTTAGATAGTTTTGCAGTTAAACCATAACATTACAAGGCAACTTGCACTATCTCAACCGTGGGTGTACTTTTTAGTTATTAACAATTATTGAAGGGAATAGGTTATGAGTGAAATTTCCATTAACGATTACGAGATTGATGAACAAGATGAGTCCAAAGAATCTTTCCGAATTGTAGATGATTCAGGCGCAGTTTGGGCAATGCGTAAATTAAGCGAAGTAAACACCACAATAGAAACTAATAAAAAAATTGCTGAGTCCGAGCGAGATCGCATTGACAGTTGGTTAGAAAAAGTAAACGCAAAGCGGGCTTTGAGTGCCAATTACTTTATTGGAATTTTAGAGGATTACGCCAGACGCCAACGCTCTGAAGAGGGACGCAAGTCTATTAAGTTGCCACACGGAGTAGTAACGTCACGCATTAGTAGCGCAAAAATCAAGGTCGAAGATGTGGAACTGTTCCTTAAGTGGGCTGAAACCAATAGTCTTGAGGACTTAATCCGTGTTAAGAAAGAACCCGCCGTATCGAATTTCAAAACTGTACTTGAGATTTCGGGCGACAAAGTGATACACACTCCAACGGGTGAAATTGTTGAGGGCGTAATTGTCACACCAGAATCAATCAACTTCTCAGTAGAACCAGAATAGGAAACACCATGTCAGAAACCCCAACCATCGTCCAATCGTTAGCCAAAGTTATGGAGGACGTTCGCGCCGTAGGAAAGAAAGACGTAAACACTGCTCAGAATTTTAGATTCCGTGGAGTCGATGCGGTCGTAAACGCAGTTGCTCCAGCATTACGCAAACATCTAGTCATTGTTGTACCAACGGTGTTGGAACACGAATACGGTTCAGTTGAAATTGGCAAAAACCGTACTCCAATGAGCCACGTTGTTCTAAAAGTTTCCTACAGATTTATCGGACAATCTGGAGATTCAGTTGAAGCGGTAGTTCTAGCGGAGGCTATGGATTCAGGTGACAAAGCAATAGCGAAGGCTATGTCGGTTGCCTTTCGAACGGCGTTATTGCAAACACTTGCCCTACCTACGGACGAGGCTGACCCCGACACGAGTTCGTATGAGCGTAGTGAACCAAAACCATCTGCTACATTAAGCGACTACAACGCCTTGCACGCTGGACTCCTTGAAGCCGAAACTAAAGAATCCTTGACATCATTAGCACAAAAAGTCAATGAGTTCACTTTCTCTGAGGAGGAAAAGAAGTCGCTTCGCGTTGTTTACACTCAACGCTTTAGCGAACTTGAAAGTTAGGACTTCAATGGCAATAGTCAGGGCAAAACGCCCAGTTAATCACTTCACAATTATCAGTAATGAGGTTCTGCGTGATAGCAGACTTTCATTCAAGGCACGCGGTTTACTCGCTTGCATCCTTTCTCGCCCAGATAACTGGCGAACCACTGCCGATTCTCTGGCTAAGGAATCCAAAGAGGGACGGACAGCAATTCTGTCGGGGCTACAAGAATTAAAAGACATCGGATACATGATTCAAACTAAGCACCGAGATGAAAAAGGAAAGTGGGCTTGGGAGTCAACCGTGTACGACAAACCCATTATTTTAGAGCCTGAAATAGGTAGTCCATTATCAGGTTTCCCGACTACGGACGCTGGGTTTACGGATAACCTGACTATATTAGAAGACTATATTAAGAAGAGCGAAGAAGAAAAGTTACTACTCCCTGCGGTCGTAGTAACTACTCAACCTACGGTTGGCGGAGCGAACAAAATCGTTGCCGAATACTTTGATAGTTGGCGCGAACTTCACGGTGAGGAACCACTTAAAAATCAGGTTGGTCAACTTGCCAGACTTGCAAAGTCTCTACTCGCTGAGGGAGCAGACTATGAAACCTTAATTCGTTCGGCAAGAAAATGCGCTGAAACAGGTCACGCAAGGCTGGATTCGAGTTATGCGTGGATTAAGGCTAATAAAACTAGGGGCGCTGTTGACTCCAAGCGGGTTACGGGGATAAATGAGAGCCTAGAACTGATTAGGTCGCTAGAAGCGCAAGAAGATGAATCCGAGAACGAAATAATTTGGGAGTTGACCAGTGAAGAAGAGTGAAATTGCTAAAATTTTAACGATTGCATCGGCGTTGGACAATTGGGTGACAGTTGATGAACCGCGGATTCTTGCGTGGGAGTTAGCCCTTATTCCAGCCGTAACGTATGAGTTCGCCGTAGACGCTCTAGGACGCCACTACAGCCATTCTGCGAAGTCAATAATGCCTGTACACATAAATGACCCGTGGCGGGCACAGAGAGCCGATTTATTGGCAAGAATGAGCATTACAACTGCTATCCAACCTAGAGAATTTAATCCACCAACTGAGGAATACGTCAAAATGAGAGAATTCCTTTCCCAGTTTGGGCGCAAATATGTCTAAATCTGAGGGCGTAGACGCCTACACAAGGTTGCAAGTTCTAACCCGTGCATACTTTACCTGCGAGCGTTGCGGGTCAGCCCAAGAGCCGTGGAGCGTTCATCATCGGACACCGAGAGGTATGGGGGGTAGTCGAAAGAAAGAAATCAACCAGCCCCAAAATCTTTTGTTACTTTGTGGAACGGGAACGTCAGGATGTCACGGCTGGATTGAAAGTTACCGTGAGCGTGGGTATCTAGACGGATACCTAGTAAAGCGTGGGTTCAAGCCAGAAGAGATACCAATTGTTGATTCAAGAGGGAAAGTGTTTTTGATTTTGCCAGATGGAACAAAGGAGCGGGTAGATGTTTAAAAGTGAAAAGCGCGTGCGCTTAGAGATTGCCGAGGCGCTTAGAGAAGTTTCTTATGACATTTTGCTGTCATCAAGAGATTGGAGTCCAGAAAAAATTGCAATTATCAGTGATTGCTTTGGAATCTCAATAAAAGTTACCGAAGGATACAAACCCGTGCCATTAGCACAATGGCAACTTAGTGATTGGAATGAATGATGGTTAAAAAATTAACAGGGATGAAATGGCTTCGCGCTCACATGGAGCAAGAGGGTTGGAAATCACTGGAAGAAGTTGGCGACAGATGCCACCTAAACCGAGGAAACCTATACAGGTATTTCATTTTTGAGACACGACCAAGCATTGACATGATTCCAGTTCTTTGTGACGGATTAAAAATCACAGTTCCAGAGTTGCTTCGCGTCTTAGAGGTTGAAAAAACAAAGGTGCAGGTAAGAGAAATTAAAAAGATGGTCGGAGTCAGACGCCTTTCGTTGGTGACAAGATGACAACCGCTAATGGCTGGGCTAATACGGGTTTCATTATTAACGGTCTTGAGAAAACCAGAGACAAGGCTCAAGAAGCAATTAACCGAGTTCGAATGTTGCACCGACCAAAGTTTTCAAGTGGAACACCAAATAACCCTTGCAACAAATGTGCAGAAATCTATCCGTGTACAACAATAAACGCTTTAAAAGGAGCACCTTTTGGTAATAGTTGAGTTAAAACCTTGGGAATACGAGTGGGCTTCACACGTTGGAATAAGAAGATTTATTGAAAACTGGGAAAAATCTAACGCCAAACATTACGATGAAAAGCGAATGGAAGATAACAGGACTGCTCAAGTCGCCGCTTGCATTGCAGAGATAGCAGTTGCAAAACACGTCAATAGATTTTGGTCTGGGACAGTTTGGAAAGCACAAAACCATGAACAGAATAAAAATCGAGCAGATGTTGGCTTAAACATTGAGGTCAAAAGACTTAGGACTAGGCAAGAAGCACCCGTTAGAAGACATCAACTTAAAAAGGGATTGATTTTATGGGTAGCAAAACCAATAGCCCCAGAATTCAGAGTTGTTGAACTTTATGGGTACATAAACTACGACCAAGCATGGGAAATTGGACAGCCTTCAGATTATGACCCTGAAAACACAAGATTAGTGTCAATAAAACATTTATCTCATGCGGTTTGTTGTGGTGTTGACGCACCAATACTTGAGTTGCTTAATACAACTTAGGTTGCTAAACTGTGGTTTATGTCTAAGACTGGAAAGCGCATAAGTTACACCTTATGTCTTTCCCAGAAGCCATGGACTACCAATGCTGAACGCGCTGGGAATAGATGGCAACGGGCAGAACTAGTAAAGACTTGGAGGAACGCCTTCAAGTTTCTCGCCATACAACAGAAAATACCTATGCTCACAGATGTAACTATCACCGCACAGCCTTACCAGAAACTTGGTCGGTTGCAAGATGTTGGTGCTTGTAATCCAGCAGTTAAAGCGGCGATAGATGGGTTAGTGGACGCAGGAGTTATGCAAGATGATTCACCAGAGTTCCTCAACGCAATAACATTCCTACAACCAATAAGAGCACAAAACGCATTAACTTTAGAGATTACAGGAATAAAGCAATGATAATCGTCCCGAAAAAGAGAGATAAAACGGTGAATTCCTATTTAGAGGAAGTCCGAGTTTTAACTGCTCTCATAAATGAGAACAAAAAGAACACTACGGATTTGCAAGCACGGCGTACAGCCAGAGTTATTAGTTTGCGTGAAAACGAAGTTACTTATAGCGAGATAGCCAAGGCGATGGGTACTACCTATCAGAACGTCTCAAAAACAATCAAAGATGCTAGAAATAAAAAGGTTAGCAAAAAGAAAGTAAAGGAGAAACGATGACAACGCCAACCATAAATCTGGCACAAGTGTTAGCGTGCCGTGACGGAATTGAACAGGTAGACTCGGAAATTGCTGTAGTAGCAGTTGATTGGTTTGCCCGTTGGTTACGCACCCGTTCCGAAATGGCATTGCTAATGGGAAACCCTGATGTAGCAGAGGCTCTTTCCAAAACTGCGTTCGCACTTACCGAAACGGAATAAAAAATGGTAGCCAACATTAGGCTAACCGATTCCGAAGTAGTTTCAACCTCACTTCTCTCTACGCACCCCGAAAACGCTAGACGGGGGGACATAGACAAAATCGCAGAGTCTCTAAATCATCATGGGCAGTACAAACCAATTGTGGTGAACAGGCGAAACAATTTAATCCTTGCAGGAAACCACACATTCCTAGCGGCGAGGAAACTGAAGTGGCGTAGCATTGCCGTTGTTTGGGTAGACGTAGACGCAAACACCGAGCGCAAAATTATGATTGCAGATAATCGCACAAGTGACTTGAGTTCATACAACGAACCAGCCCTGAAGTTTATGCTAGAGGATTTACCCGACCTAGAGGGAACAGGATTCAACCTAGACGATTTAGAAATGCTTGATGAGTTGCTCAACCAACCGTTTGAAGCCGATAAGTTTACGAACACCCCACCACAATCAGATGATGACGAATACAAACTCAACCTATTTACGTTCAAGGCAACCATTGAAGCGGTTATGTATGAGGCGTGGAGAGATGACATTCTCGCTGAGGCAGGACAATCCAAACCACGAGCAGTTCAAATTATTAAAGACCGTCTGAAAGTTCCACAGCCTGAACCAAAGATACGCAAAGACCCGTCAACATTACTTTCCCCACCTGACGCACTCAAGACAACATTGGTCAGCATAGATGAGTTGCAAACCTATCCCCACAATCCAAGAGAAGGTGACATTGGTGCAATAGCCGAATCACTTTCAACACTGGGGCAGTATCGTCCAATCGTGGCACGCAAGGACGGGATAATCCTTGCAGGAAATCACACCTACCAAGCGGCTAAGGCATTGGGCTGGGAAAAGATAGCCGTAACCTACATAACTTGCACAGACGATGAGGCGTCACGCATTGTTCTAGTGGACAACCGCACTTCAGATTATGGCTCATACGATGTAGACGCGCTAAAGCGTTTGATTACTTCGTTGCCTGACTGGAAAGGTACGGGGTATGAACCCTCAGATGTTTCTGAGTTGCTAGGGGGTGGAGCACCAAAGGCTTCCCCTAACACTACGAGTACGACTAATTGCCGTGTCGGTGATTTCTCATTTCGGTCAGACAAACCAACGATGGCTAGATGGAGTGCTGGAATTACGCTGGCAGATGTAGCCGAGAGATTAGGAATACCTGACTTCTCGCTTACCGCTCACGAGTTTGGCGCTGACCAATCACGGGTGAACACGTCCCAGTGGAAAAAACTTCGGCAACAAATCCTAATTAGAGACGATTACAAATGTCACTATTGTCACCTAACAGCCAACGAGATTGACCACTTAACGAGTTACGCAAATGGCGGTACAGATGACCCAGATAATTTAGTGGCAACTTGCACACCTTGTAATCGAGCCAAAGGTGCAAACAATGAATGGTGAGCGTGAACCAAGTTACCTAATGGATTCCGTAGAGCGGTTAAGGCTTATCGAGATTATTGCCAGTATGAAGAGCAATAACGGCAACGTCAAGCAATGGGCTAAAGAACTTGAAGAAGCCATTGGAATAGAGGAAATCGTAGTAACCAATGGAGTCATAGTATCTAAACTAGAGTTGTGCTAGACTTTTAGGTAACGAAAGGGGTAGAGATGCAACATTACACCGACCAGTATTTAAACAATGTAATCCTTGCCTTAACGCAAGACTGGCAAACCATGAACAGCGCGATAGAGCGTATTCGGGAACGTCATGCGTCGTATTTAAATCTTGGTTGCGGTAATAGTTGTTGCCCACCGAGAGACATTCCACAATGTGTTTGGTGTGAAACTAATTACCCTTGCCGAGTTATCAAAGACCTAGACGTAGAGGAAATAAAGTGACCCACAAACAAAAAATGACCCAAGATTACATCAGAGCAATTCTGGAGCAACTATTTACGGAGAATGGTAAACGGCTTTCTCAGGCTGAAAAGATGATGGATGTAATCCAATCGCTTTCTGACCTAACAGCGGAACTTGAAAAAAGAGTAGCCAAGTTGGAGGAAACAAAATGAGTAATTACATTGCAACAAACCTCATTGGTGTATTTGCAGTTGGGATACTTGTCGGGGGATTTATCGGAGCGCTTTTTATGCGCTATATGACGATAGTAGCGCAAGAGTGCACTAAAAAAGATAACGCGACTGGAACACCAATTGCCTCACTCGTGGCGCGTGAGATGAAACTTAAATACAAGTTAGAACCACTTAGCGATTGGACACCTAAAAAGCCAAAGCGTAAAACAGTTAAGGAGATAAAGTAATGGAAATAGACGGTCTGGGCGGTTGGATACTAATGATGTTATTTTGGGGAACACTCTGGGCGATTTATTGCTGGATAGAAACAGCATTAGCCCGTAGACGCTTTAGGCGTAGAGAAGCAATCAGCGGAAATCTAAGATGATTACCAACCAGTATCCGTGGGCAGTTTTTAACGAGGATAAATACGAGGACATTAAAATGACTAAAGAAAACCCCTATACACCAAATCCAGATTGCGAAAAATGCACTAAAGATAACACCGCCTGTATTTCCCACTACATGCTTGCTGGTGGTTACAATGATTGAAAACACACAGGAGAGGAATGAGGAATTAGAGTACATGACCGAAGATGAGGCGAGAATGAGTAACAAGAGTGGGAAGTGTGAGGACGAGCCAGAGTTCCCACTCGCCATGCCAGTTGAAACAACAAACGAACTATGCTGACCACTTGTACATTGTGTACACAACTGTACGGAAATCCAGCGTGAGTACCACGTTGCCAAAATTCAGGAAGCGAAACCTGAATCTTTCGAGGAACTGCTACGGCTTGCACGGGAAGAATACGATAGCCTGAAATGGTGGAAAAAAATCGTGTGGCGCTGGATTTAAATGACTGAACCAAAGAAAACCCCTGCCAAGAAAGTCGTACCAAAAGTCGTACCAAAGAAACCTGTACAGGAAAAGTCTAAGGTAATAAAGAGGGTTAAAACTGGCGGGCGAGTTACGCTACTAACTCCAGAGCGTCAAGAGACTATTCTAGAGGCGTTAAAAACTGGGTGCTACGTTGAAACAGCGTGCTTATACGCAGGGGTGGCGACTCCAACAGTCTACAATTGGTTCGACCGTGGCAGACGAGAACGAGAGCGTTTAGCGCTATCGGAACACGGCACAACACTTGCAACCGAGGTTATCTACTTAGACTTTTTAGAAGCAGTAGAAAAAGCCCGCGCTGAGGCGGAGTTAAGAGCGGTAGCACAGATACAAAAAGCGGCAAGTCTGGGAACGTGGCAAGCGTCTGCGTGGTATCTGGAACGCTCATCGCCTAAGAGGTGGGGACGCAAAGATTACTCTGAAATCACAGGTGAAGACGGTGGGGCTATCCGTATTGAGGTATCAACAGACGAGTTGGAACGTAAGATTATGGAAATTGCCTCTAAGCGTAATGATGAAATTGTAGTTATAGACTAAACTACGGTTATGAGTTTAATTGACCTATTGGTTAAGGCTGACCCGAAAGAGCGAGCGCAAATCTATGCGTCCCTAAGTGCTGAAGAGCGCGGTGCACTAAACACAATCCTTGAGGACGAAATCAGTAACCCGTGGGCGAGGTTCGAGAAAAGCCCTGTCGGTTTTATCCAAGATGGAATAGGTGAAGTCCTATGGTCACGGCAAAGGGAAATTGCTCAAGCGTTAATTGACCACCAAAGAGTTGCAGTACCCGCCTGTCACGGACCTGGGAAATCCCATCTAGCCGCGAGACTTGTTGCTTGGTGGGTATCCTCACACCCGATTGGTACATCTCTAGCGATAACAATTGCCCCGACTTCTCGACAAGTTCGAAACATTATCTGGCCTCACATTCGGCGCACAGCCTACCAAGCGGGGTTAGACGGTGAAGTTCTAACACAGACTTGGAAGCGTGGGGTTGAAACAGTTGCCTATGGTTTCTCTCCAGCCGACCATGATGAGTCTGCGGTTCAGGGTATCCACATGCCTAACCTGCTAATCGTGGTAGATGAAGCGGGTGGTATCGGTCAGACAATCGGACAATCCTTGGAAGCACTTATGACGGGTGGCAATACCAGATTGCTATTACTGGGAAACCCGCCAACAGATGAAGAGGATTCTTGGTTTGAGCGTGCTTGCAATTCGCCGTTATACAAGACACTTCCCATTAGCGCTTATGACACCCCAAACTTTACAGGTGAGGAAACAGGGGACTGTAGGTCTTGCCCGCCTAGCGTACCTAGTCACAAAGTCGGAACACACTTAGTTGACCAAAGATGGGTAGATGACGTAGTTGCTGAATTCGGTGAAGGCTCTGCGTTCGTTGAAGCGAGAGTCTATGCAAGATTTCCTAGGTCATCGGTCAATAAAGTTATTCCATTCTCGTGGTGTGAGATGGCTACCACAAATGAAAATCACGCTAAGTCTGACATTGTTCGACTAGGTGTTGACGTTGCCTCAGACGGTGGAGATGAGTTTGTTATCGCAAAGATGGACGGGTTCGCGGTATCGGTAATCCATAAATCAAGTGGGGCGCAAAACCAAAATGCAATAGATGTTTCCTCGGTAGTTGCAGAGCACATTAAAAAGGCGGTCAAGATTCATACCGAGCGCGGAGTTGAACAACCTGTCCACGTCAAGATTGACTCTATCGGTGTGGGCTGGGGTGTGGTATCTATCCTGCAAAAGTGGAAAGAAGAACAGAATTGGAACGCCAAAATAATCGGGGTCAATGTAGCGGAGCGTGCTAATGACGCGGACAAGTTCAAAAACCAACGCGCTGAAATGTGGTGGAACGGTAGGCAGATGCTACAACCTGACGCAGACAATCGCCAAGAGGTTAGGTTAGATGTTGAGCGCTCTACAATGGCGCAGTTATCCGCACCAACTTTCAAATCAGATTCTGCTGGTCGGATTCAGATTGAAGCGAAGGCAGAAATGAAACGCCGTGGAGTCACGTCTCCTGATAGAGCCGAAGCCGTATTGTTAGCAATGTACGAACCCGCTAAGGGACGCGAACCCTTACCCGTAGTTCCAGTATCACTGGGACAAAGTAATGAATGGAGAATCTAGTGATTAACTTTAAGGGCATTGTGGAAATGTTCAAACACGATTCTACGGATTATGATTACCAAAAGGCGACACAAGAGTTAGAGTACGAAGACAAGATGACTGAGATTGAATCCCGCATTGAAGCCCTGACAAGAAAACTAAGAGGTGATAACAATGGGCAAGGATGATTGAGTGTGACTCCTGTGGTCGCGAATTCAATCCAATAGCAACACGTTGGTTATGTCCAAATTGTAAATTCAAAGCAAACTGCTGTGAGGGCGAACCTCAGTAGGTGTGTTTGCGTTGCGCGTGTCGTTGGTATTGCCTAAAATAAAAACTACCAACGGAAATAGGAATTCGGAATGTCACACAATGTCTGAAATAGATTTGGTTTACAAGGTCGCGCAACTTATTTCGTTATTGGTCGCGTTACTCGTGGGATTCTTTGGAGTTTGGCGCAGAGTAGATAGGCGACAGACACAATCCGAGATACAAACCGTACGAGTAATAGATAAACTTGACCGTATCGAGTCACAGTTTGGTGCGAATGGCGGTGGAATGAGAGAAGCCATAAATTCAATGTCCTGCAAGATAGATAAAATTGAAACACGCACCAATATTATTGATGTCAAGTTAGCGTCTCTCGGTGGTAAGTTTGACGAACACACTCACGAATCGGAGAAGGTAAGATGAATAAATTTGGTATCTGGCTCGCAGACAGTCCGCTAGGTGGAACATTTAAGGCAGCGCTAGGCGCTGTACTCGTATGGGTATTGGCTAACACTGAAACTCTTGGCTTGCCCGCAGTAGTAATTGTTGCGCTAGGTGCAGGACTTCCAGTATTGATTAACTACTTGAACACCAGCGATGAGCGTTACGGCGGAGTTCGTGAAGACCTATACGATGTCGAGTACACGGATAACGTCTAATGTATCCACTCAAAGGAACTTTCAGGGTCACTCAAGGCTATGGAGTTCCATCTAAGCGATACTCTTCTGGTTACCACGATGGCGTTGACTTTGCTTGTCCTGTAGGTACTCCAGTCTATGCAGCGCGTAGAGGAATCATTGCCCGTAATCAGTGGGGTAAGAGTTACGGAGTACACATAGTGCAACGTAGGACATTTCCTTTTGGAACTAAGCATCACCTAGTATATGCTCACCTATCTCAGGTACTTACCCTGTCTGGAATGAAAGTTAAAAAGGGACAACTAATTGGTTTATCAGGTAATACTGGACAAAGTACGGGTCCTCATCTTCACTTCGGTGAACGTACTGGTGCTACCTTCAGGGGTACTAAGTCAGTTAATCCACAAGGTAGTTTGAACGCATGATGATAGATAAAGTAGCATCGAACGTAGACAAGCAATCCATTCCACCTAACAAGGTTACTAGAGTCGTCATCAATGGTAGAAACTCTTGGAAGGCTGGAGTTCGTAGCAAACGCTACACTTGGGAAACTACTGTACAAATCGAACTGCCTGCATCTAACATGCCAGAGGGTGAGCCTGCATCTAACATGCCAAACATTATCCGCTTTCGCTGGTGTCGTTACCCTAGTAGCACTAAAGCCGATTACACGGGGCATTTCAGTTATCCCGTTCATGCTGGGATGGCAGGTAGAGAGATTTGGGTGACACTTGCACACTCATTTATATCTGGCGGAACGATGCCAGTTGGTTTATTTATTGAACATGATGGTGCAGTACCTATCGTCCTAGACGGGCGCCAAGTAAAGGCAAACTGATGAGCCTAAATCGGGCAGTGACACAGTGACAATAGTGACAATGGTACTAAATTTTGTACGATAGCGGCAAGGGGATGGAAGGTTTCGACTGAATGTAAAACCGCAAGTCGGTCTATTTCAGGACTAGAGTTCGAGTCTCTACATCTCCACAAAAATAACTATTGACTACAGTGAGGTATTACCCTAAACTGATTTTGGGAAGTTCGAGAAAGAAAAACCCACCCCTACTTAGGCACTGGAAATTCCAGAAATAAGTAGCGGTGGGTTTCTTTATGCGACTAACTTTTTGATTCTTTTGTATTCTTTCGGTGTGACGTTCACGGCAGGGAAAGCCTCTGGCTCAGTCTTGCGAAGTTCCCTAAGTGCTACTCCGCCATTGTCATGACCTTCTTCGATAAAGGCTACGAAACCTCCGTCACTTGCAGTGTGTATCCAGCCCCTACGAGCGTTACCGTTCACATCGTTCTCGGTGTTTATTTTGATTAACATTTTACTCCTTAGTTTTTGGTTTGTTTATTCGGGTGCGTAGTCGCAGTCCGCTTCGTCTAAGCAACCGCCACAACATTCGCCACAGATGTAAACGACTGGGGGTGCGTCATAGGTTTCCATAAAGTGTGAACCTTTTGACGTGCAGTAAAAACATTTGGTGTTTCTACCGTTGGGTAGTGTTGGTAAAACTGCTTCGCTTGTCGAGTAGTAAGTCATTTGCTTTTCACTTCCCTTCGCTGATGTATTGAGCGAGCCCAGACATAGCCCGTTTATCCGAACCACATTTCTTACAAAACTTTTCGCCCTGCACTTCTGCGGTAGTCATAGACGTACCCTTGAATCCGCAGACCGTGTACCAACTACCAACTTGGTCAACCGCACCCGTCCGAATTTTCAGGACGTGGGCAGTCTCGGTCGAGAACGCAATTGCGAACCGTGCGAAGTTTTCTTTTTGACTAAGCATTATGCACCTCAACTAAATCATCGGTGGCAAGCAACAACTCCGCCCTTACAAGCGCGATTGGAAACCAACGCATTTGCCGTGGGTACATTATGTAGGCTCGCTTATTACCGTTCTTATCAATGATGAATTTAATAGTTTTCATTTTCATCCCTTCCCTTTCACAATTATCATACCCAACCACGGTTGAGTTAAACCTTGTGACATTCACATTCACATTTGATTGTCTGACCAGCCTGAGTACCCATTGAGAATACGACTTCAGCAGGACAGTCAGCGTGGTATTGGATTTCCTCAACTCCAGAACACCAACCAAATTTATTGCAAGCCTTCCAGTCTTTCGACCTTGGACGCGGTGACATTCCCATTTCTAAAACTCCTGACTTCATTATGCGACCTCTCTTTGAGCCAATGCGCTCAAGACCTCTTGAATAATTTTTACTTTCTTGATAGCCATTTCTTGAAACACGGCTTCAGCAACTTCGTAAGCCCGCTCACTCGCTTCCGAGATTTCAAACCAAACCATCTGAACCACCTCTCTATAATGATTATACCACAATCTCGGTTGTGCTCTAACCATTTGAAACCCCAGTGTCTAAAGGGTTCTTGAGTGGTAAATCTACAACCGAGATTGTGGTACAATATTAGTAGAGGGGTGATAAGCCATGGCTACAAAGCGACAAGTCCTAAGCGCGATAGAAAAGTTAGGTGCGCAGTTTAATTATGCTCCTAACAGATTTGATGAATACGAAGTAGTCGCACCTGAGGGTAAAAGTTGGAACGCGACTCTGTGTTCAGTTCTTTGCTACACAGATATGTGGGATACACCGAAACCAGAAGTCTGGGCAGAAATCCTTGAGGATGTAAATGCTGGATTGATTTCGACAAACGAGATAGAGGATTAAATGAAACTAGCAACACCGAGAGCGTTGGCTTCACAACCAAAACGACTAAGCACTACCGCCGATGAGCGCGTGTACAAAGTTGGTGATACAACCATTGATATCCAGACGGCTGACTATGTAATGATGTTTGGCGGCAAGGGTTCAGGCAACAATGGCTACCGAGCAATAGTTCGAGTTACCTGTTTAGAGAATGGCAAGCAACGCCTACGCGGTCAAAGATTGCCTGATGTTAAAACTATCGAGCAAGCCAAACTGTCGGCTGAGCGATTTACTGGGCTTGCGCTTAGGTGGCATGCACACAAGGGCATCCGCAGTGGGAATCTTTTTACCGCGTACGCAAGCAATTGCCAAGACCTAATGCCAATTCCGAAAAAGAGAGTGGTGAAGAATTAAGTGAAAACATGCAAAGTATGTAAGCCAGTGTTTTACAAACATGAAGACGGCTGGGATGTATTCAAGAAATCTGATTGCTACTACATTGATCAGTACAAGACTTGGTTTCCATCTTGGTTTGATTCTTGCGTAATTGAGGATGCACCAACAAAGGCTGATGCCATGAAGCAATTACAAGTGATGCACATTCTAGGGATGTGTTTTGTAGCATGAGCGACATAGGTTCAGGGTTCAGTTCGTACACGTTCGCTATGAGTGTTACCTGCCCGAATGATAAGTGTGAGTTTGACGGGCTGGCTGATGTATTAGTAGATGACTGGAAAGAGTATTGGTTCGATTGCGCCGAGTGCGATTACGATGACAGGCTCACGGATGACGTCCCATTCTAAACTAAAGTCAGAGTCGTACTTAAAACGGTACGGCTTTGCCACCAGAAAGGAAACAAAATGAAAACTGATTCGAGTAAGCCAAAAGACCAACATTGGAGTTTGTACAAAAAGCAAAGCAAACAGTTGCATTACAAATTGTTGGCTACCCAAAAACTTTTAACCGCGGTTATGGAAATCCATTCCGAGCGCTCAGGAATGTGTTATGAATGTTCGCAAGCGTATCCCTGCGTTACTGTCTCTAGAATCCGAGGAACAAAATGATGCAAGGAACTATCGTAAGGCAAAGTATTATCATCGTTGACATTGACGGCACTGTCGCTCATAGCCTTGATAGGGAATGGCACGAGTTCGACAAGGTAATGTCTGATACCCCTGACCACATAGTTATTGGAATAGTTAGCAACCTTGTAATGTTTGAGAACTTTGAAATTATCTTTGTGACAGGTCGCTCCGAGGACTGTAGAGCAGTTACCGAAGAATGGCTTGAGGCTCACTGCCCGCCATACAGGAAACTCTTAATGCGTGCGTCCAAGGATTACAGGGCAGATTCAATCGTGAAGCGCGAACTATACGAGGCACACATCAAAGACCACTTCCATGTTTACTGCGTGTTTGATGACCGTAACCAAGTTGTAGAAATGTGGCGCGAAGAAGGTCTAAAGTGTTTCCAAGTCGCAGTAGGTGATTTTTAGATTCCTTCCTACAGTCACGGAAGTAAAATAAGGGAGGCTAAGCCCTGAGCATGGCAACTGGAAAAGGCTCACTTCAATACCAGACAATAGGAATACAATCAGGTAAGTTCTAGATAAACCCCTAGGAGCGAAATGATGGCGAGACCAAAGTATGACGACCCAGTGATTGAGTACGTTCGATTACGGATTTTGGAAATCTACAAAACCGAATTTACGGACGTTGACCCATTGTTCATAATCCACCACACACGCGAAGCAATTGCTATGCAGATTAAGTTAGAGCACAGCCTGTACGCCACTTCAAAAGAAGCCAATGACGCCTACAAACGTTCGGCAAAAATCGCATTGGGGGGAGTGTTGAAAGAGGATGATTAGTGCAAACAATGTGCGGCGCGACCACATTTGCCCATACTGCGAATCAACATTTTCAGAAGTCTTAGACTTACTAGCACACATAAAAGAAGTACATAAAAAATGAGTGACAAGTCAGACAACCCATTAAATGAAATGTTCGATGCCCCAGAGGGAAGCCTAATCGAGGCGTCTGTAATGCTACACGAATGGTTTCTTTCATTAGTAGATAGCGGATTTACCGAAGACCAAGCGATAACACTTATTAGTAATTTTTCTAGAAAAGGCTAATCATGACACAAGTAGATTTGATAAAGGGCAACTGCATTAACGTAATGAAAGCCTTACCCGATAACAGCGTTGATTCGATAGTGACCGACCCCCCTTATGAGTTGGGATTCATGGGTAAATCTTGGGACTCAACTGGAATTGCCTTTAATGTTGAGGTGTGGGAACAATGCTTGCGAGTTCTAAAACACGGCGGACACCTAATCGCTTTTAGTGGTTCAAGAACTTATCACCGCATGGCAGTTGCGATTGAAGATGCAGGGTTTCAAATCAGAGACCAGATTATGTGGGTGTACGGTTCAGGATTCCCTAAGTCGCTAAATGTCTCAAAGGCCATTGGCAAGGAAGCAGGTCATTCTGGCAGGGTTATTGGAACTGAAACAGTTGATGTGGGTATGCAAGGTGGGAAGATGCACTCAGGCAGACCACAGAAATTAGAGGAACGAGAGATCAGAGAATCATCCATTGAAGCAAAACAATGGGACGGCTGGGGTACAGCACTAAAGCCAGCACACGAGCCAATGGTTCTAGCGCGCAAGCCTTTGTCAGAATCCACAGTTGCCAAGAATGTATTGAAGTATGGAACAGGTGCGCTGAATATTGACGGGTCACGAGTTGGGAACGAAACCATCACTACATCAGGTGGTCGCTCCGTTTCCATAACAGGTGACGAGAGAATAGGTAAAGCACTTGGAATGTACGGCGAACATAAACCATTAAATATTGAACATCAAGGTCGCTGGCCTGCAAACTTCATTCATGACGGTAGTAATGAAGTAATCGAATTACTTGGTGAACCTGCCAGATTCTTTTACTGCTCTAAGACTTCAAAGAAAGATAGGAATGAGGGACTTGATAACATTACGCCTAAAGAGATTGGTTCTAAAGGCAACGGACTAGCTCGAACTTGTGCAGTGTGTGGTGCATCAACCCTACAAGGTTGCGAGTGCCCTAATCGCACTTATGTAAACCCAACAGCAAAGAACCATCACCCAACAGTTAAACCAACCGACCTAATGCGCTATCTAGTTAAGTTGGTAACGCCACCAAACGGAATAGTCCTAGATCCTTTTATGGGTTCAGGTTCAACGGGTAAGGGTGCAGTCATTGAGGGCTTT
>Ga0105050_10005232_pt1 | contig 16774 bp, 4 predicted proteins | sample FRY01_FD_78088 | JGI IMG/M metagenome (GOLD analysis project Ga0105050, IMG submission 78088) | Freshwater microbial communities from Lake Fryxell liftoff mats and glacier meltwater in Antarctica - FRY-01 | ecosystem: Environmental > Aquatic > Freshwater > Ice > Glacier meltwater ... | reverse complement strand
TGTTGTGTGCGGAAGCACTGAAATGCATGAACGTCACCCAGTGCACACCAGCAGGCACCGAAATCCGCTCTTGCGAAACAACTTGCGCAACTGCAGTGCATTCGTCTCCGTCCGCTACAAACCCAATTCTGCATCGGCAAGTAGACCTATCCGCCAACGATTCTGCGTTTGCTTGACAGTCCGTACACACACCCGCACCACGCAGGGAAAATGTTCCTGCTCGACAGGGGAAACACGCCGACACCCGGGCTCGCGCTTCTTGTGACTTGCCTGCAGAACACTGAGTACATGACCAAGTGAATTGTTCGAAATACGACCCCGGCTCACACGTGCACTCCGTACGGAACCAGTTGGATCTACCAAATTCACCGCACGGCGAGCAAAGTGCCGCCCCAATGCCCGAAACACTCTGTTCGCCACACACAGTGCACGGGTGACTTCCTGCATTCGATTTGTATGTACCAGGCTGGCAATTCTCACACTCTTCTGTGGCGAATGTTTTACCAGGCAGGCAAGGCAGCACTAGTTTCAAAATGCTGACGGTGCATCCCGGGCCCACCGTAGAGAAGGACACTGATTCTCCGACCTCAACGGTGACATCGAGCGCAACCTCGCAAGAGGCAGACGCTGTCACTTGAATTGCATCTATTATGCTCGTTATTCTCTTTGTCGAGTGCGGCGACGAAAATTGCACAGCAGAGTGCCATTTCCACTCTTCAGGACAGGTACTGTCGTTCGCACTGCACGATATTCTGAAAAGTACGGGCAGAATACGCAAAATCTCTGGAACGTCTCCGATCTCATGAATTTGATTTATCCCTCGCGTGGTGTAATTCGCTACAGCACTGCGCATGTGCGCTTCGCGCAAGGACTGTGTAGTTGTAGCGGCGTGAACCACCCCGTTGATACTGAATTCAAATGTCAAATTCGCATGGTTTGCGATTTCCTCTTTCGAGGCCAGAACATGCAGATTATAAAACCATATTTTGCTGTTGGGCGTGCACGCTGTTTCCAAGTGCTTATTGTACACGTGCTGGTTGGTCCACGACCACAGCGTGGTAGTGGGAGAGTTAAATGCCCACGTCTTTTGGTCCTGTGCACTAGAAACGGGAAAATTCGAGCGGCCACAGCCCTGCATTTCTGGGGTGTCGAATCCCCTGATGCTGAATTGGCCGTTTTTCACATCGCGCCCAGGGTTTTTGATTTTAATCACTGCCACCGTGCTAGCGTTGATAGCATGAGTAAAAGGCACCCAAAATCCGAACTGGAAGGTGTGCATGTCCATCGACGTTTCGTTTTCACACGCGCTGTCGATGTCCAGTAGCTGACAAGCGTTGCATTCGTCCGCGGGCCAGGGTATTGCAGTTTGTATGTCTTGGTTTGTACTGTTCGGCTTGCTCAACATGCACCGACACTCCTGTGTCGTTGTACATTGTGTCGAAGAATAAAGCACACAGTTGAGCAGTAACAAAGACAGACAGTATATTTTGGAAAACATCTATGAGCACAAACGATATGCTGAACCTATATATACCCGACAATTTGTAAGACATGCAAAAAACACAATCAAGAACTTTTCGGCGACTCCACTTTCACGCTGTAATGCGGTTGTTATCGAGTCGATTCTAAAACAAACACACAGAGCCAGATTGCATCCGGGGAATTGCGCAAGTGCCACCCCGTTGTTACGCGATGGTGCTTCAATGTGACCAGACATTTTGAAGGCGTTTTGTATTTTTTAAAAGAGCGTAAACATTGCGTGAACCCGCATTGAACTCACTTTATGTCGCATTTCCGACAGAGACACATGCGTTTACACTAGTTAAAAAGTACTCGTACACTAATCACATCACGGGCTTCGTGTTCAATGAAGCCCCAAAAAACTTCCTTATCTTACTATTAACACATGTCAACGGACAGTGGTCGTATGCGCATACCACGGAGAGTGTACATCTCGCGTCATGCTGATGTCATGGCATCTGAACTGTAGTTGTATCAGATGCCGGAGAGCAGAAAGGCTATCCGCGACGTAAAACCCGAAATATTCATGAGATCCTCTGGTGGAAAGTGCGATGAAGATAGAACTAGATGGTCCGGATGCGTTTGTTGCGTAGTCGAATGGACCTCGTATTTCAAAATACGCCAAACGGGTAAAAGTGCTGTATTTTGGTACGATGGGCGGGTCGTTACTATCAAAGAGAGCCGGGTCTTTCCATGCTGTAATACAGATGATGGCGGCGTCCTCAAAGCGCATACTGTCCACATTATCGCCGAGAAAGGGACACATTTCTGCCATCAAAGCGTTTTCGATCGGAATAAAAATCTGGTCACTCAGGATGTATGAAGTATTAGATTGAGTCACATCTTCCCAACACAAAAGTCCGAGCGGCGGGACATACGAAAGACGAAGCGTCCGCTGGATACAGCCGCAAATCTGATAGAGTAATTCGCATCCACTGTCGCGATATGCTGTGAGTAGCCCATTAAAAACACCATTGGGCAAGGCGTTGATGTGGAAACGCTGCTGATCGTCGAGCAATGTAATAATGTTAGCGTACTTTCCGAATCCACCAACGGCGCACTTGACGATCGTTGCTGTCGTTCTTTGCATTTAGTGTGCAATTAGAGTACGCTTGGGGCACGAGAACACGAGCTTGTGTTTAAATAGGTCTACACACACGAAACAGCGAGCTTTGCGTTACAGTTCAAACACGAACGCATATTAACATAGAATGCATTCAGTCCTGTGTAGCATGTCTGCAGCCAGCACTCTTGTGGGACAATGTTAGATGGTGTGGAAAGTTTCGTCCATCCAACCTGGGCCGTGCAGGGAACAACAACCAAACAAACGCTGCACCGTTTGGGCTACAGGCGTTTGCGGTAAACGTTGTCTTAATTGCGATGTTCCTGTTAGAATGGGACGAATATTGTAAAGGCAATTTACGGTTTTAACATAATCAAAACCATCTTATGGCATAATATTGAAGCCGCTCTCGGTCGCATTTTTTTGTAAGAGCACACGCGACTGCACATGGAAAAGGTATGTGTCCTCTGGTCGCACAAGAGGGTTGGCGTTGAACGGAATCCAAAAACGACCCATGGTGTGAATTGTAACATATGTCAAAACTACATCGTTATGACCGCGGCGGCCCCTCCGTTGCACCTGCACTCGATCGCCAATGAACCAGTCTCGACGGAAGCCGCTGTCTAAGATGTTGCGTATTGGTGTACCAATCTCGTGCGGCAAAGAAACTGCGTTTGCAGTATTTATTATTCTATCACACGATCCCGATCCTGCGATGGTCTTATAGTGTTGCGCTGGACACTGCCGGCAGGGTCCGCCGTCAGGACCGGTAAGTCCGCTTGTACCCGATTGCTCTCCCTTGCATTTACAATGTCTCAAATCTGAACTGGCCGGTGCCGCGCGTGTTTCATGTGGACATGCAATGCATTCTAGACCCCTCGCAATCGGATTATACGTATTTTCTTGACATGCCACACAGGTGGCGTTAGTGACTACGAATCCAGGGGGGCACGTCACGCAGTTGACAAAGTCGCGCGGTTGCAATTCGAGTCGGAGCAAGAGTTCCGCAGACGTGATGTCTCCCGCGAGATGCGATACGGTGATTATCTGACCTGGCTTATATGGTGCTGTGACAATGACTGCGTAGCCACACCTATGCGACGCAGGTATATGTAGTTCCGGAAGAGCCACACCTGCTAGGGTGACGAAGATGGAATTTTCCCATCTGTAATTTTGTGCGACAACGGAGACTTGGTTGAATTCTGATGAAAGGGTGTGATGAAAATATACTCTGGTAATGACAGGGGGGTGTCCGCGGAGTGCTGTGGTGGAGTTGCCGCGGAAAGACGTGAGCAGACGTTGCTGGTGTTTTGCGAACAGCAGTTGACTGCTGGGAGATGCAGACGGCATGTGCCTGTGATTGAATACAGAGGTCGTCACCCTGATCAGCCGTGGTTCTCGATACAGAATAACAGGCGGACCAAATGCATCTGCATTATTCACAACAATCCCTGGTGTCGCTGGTGTCACTGGCGTGGGTCTTACGGGTTCAATGGGTGTGTCTGGCGCACTCATTCGCACCCACACGCACATGCCGCCATCCGTCGAAATGGTGCCTCTAGTCCAAGTGTTTCCATTCGTTGGATTCCACGGAGCCGATATTTCTTGGTATAAAATTCGATCCCCAGCGTTTGAGTTGACAGGTGCTGTCTGAAAATTTCTGAGCCCAATTGTTGGGTCTTGCTGATTTTCAAAGCCTGTCCCTGTTTGAAAACGCCAGATAGCGGTATACGGACTTGTAGGACTTATTGAGGATCGTAAGACTTGACGCGGCGAGTGAATGCCGTAGCGGGATCCAATTGCAGCGTGCTTGGTGCAATATAACCAATGTTGGAAATTCCAGGTGCTGAAGCAAAACTCGTCAAATTCGCCAAAAGGAATACTCCACTCCCTTGCATATTCATAGGGAGTTCCTTGAGTGATGGTTCCGGCGAGATTATCGTTTGCCGAATACCATACATCGCTCGTAGGTGGCAAGAACCGGACCAAACGCCAGCCGTCCTTGCCGGTTTTTTCGCTAACCAGTCTTGTGTCGTGCACTATGGGTACTCTCAGCATGGGTGGCATCTCGCGTGCATACACAAGTCCCTTCCCGAGCATTCCACTTTCACACGTGCAACGTGAACTTGCACTTTGTGCTGCGGTGTTAGCAGGGCACACTGTACACAGATCTCGACCTGGTATACCTTTGCTACTACCGACAGGACATGCTATACACGGCCCGTTATCAGGGCCAGTCCAACCTACATTGCATTGGCACGCGGTACTCGCCGGCACTGAGACTGTGTTGACCTGACACTGCAAACACAGTTTTGCATTTGAGTGTGGATTGTAAGTACCAGCAGGGCATGGAGAACAAGGCCCTCCGGGTGGGCCAAAGTAGCCCTCATTACACATGCAAGCTATGTGTGTGACATGACCAAATCCCGCTACACGAGAATTACTTGGGCACGCTGTGCATACACTGGCTCCTATATTCGAATTGTACGTGTTCGCTTCACAAATTCTGCACCACGTTGGATTACTGTTCCGCACCCAAACACCCATACCACTGTCGATATCTGTCAGCACTTTCCGGTCCCTCTCCATTTCGAGCCCAGGCCCCCATATATTAACACCCTCCTGGTACGCTATTGTGTCCATGTTGCCATTTGTGAACGTCATTGAAATTAAAGGACGACCCGCGCCCGCTGCTCCCTCCGTGACTTGTATAACAGGCCTGTGTGCATGGTTGAGAATTGACGAAGCGATAACGTTTCTGTGGTTATCGTGATAACTCGATTGTCCCATTATACTCGATCGTGGCACCCGTATCCAAAACGCTAAATTATATGTACCAAATAACAACTCATCGTGTGTTCCAAACGGGACCGTCCAGTCTGCTGTGCCGTATGCTTCACCCACAGTAATAGTGCCCATAAGCCGATCACACATTCTATACCACGAGTCTCTTGCGGGTCTGGGTGGCATAAATCGCACCAAACGCCAGCCGCCGACCCCTGTCTTCTGCTCTGCCAGCGTGGCACGTGTATCGGGCACATCTGTGTCTAGATTGCGACTATATCCTCGATCACAATGACAATCGTCCTGGGTGGTGCTTTGTTCCGGCGAACTCGAAAAAGAACTGCAGGATGTGCACCCGTGCGATCCTGCGGAATCCTTGTATTTCCCCACAGCACATCCTGTACACAGCATACCATCCGGTCCTGTGAATCCATTGTCGCACTTGCACGACTGGATTTGGGTACTTGCTCTCGACGACACTGCATTTTCAGGACACCACTTACACGGTGCTGTCCCAGATGCGTCTTTGTACTTACCGATATCGCATGCTGAGCAAATTTCACCACTGGGTCCATAGAATCCAGGCAAACAATGACAATCCGTTTTCTTGGTACTACCTGTTAACGCAAACGAGTCTGGGAAGCAAAAAACACACAGTGCAGACCCACTTGTCTGCTTATACTTTCCCGCATCGCACGCTACGCACGGTCCCCACATATCCGGACCCGTGTATCCTGCATTACAGCGACACGCTGTTCTTACCTGTGCTTGTAGTTTGTTAGCGTGCTCGGGACATGTGTTCTCCGGCCCGCATGTTCCTGTGGTCGGTCCCATGTATCCGCTTACACACGCACAATCCGACATTGCTTTGCTGCCTGGGGACGATGCCCGGTGTATTCCGCATAACAAACAAGGTGCCGGTCCCGTAAAATCCTTGTACTTGCCACTTCCGCAAGCTTCGCACGCCGTTGACAACCCACGCGTGTATCCTGTATTACATCCACACTCATTTGCGCCCGACAGAGAAAATTGGGCAGTCGGGCAAATTGCACATGTTGCCTGTCCCGTGCTGGCTTTGAACTTGCCGGGGGAACATGCAATACAACTGCCAACACCAGCAATCGGTCGATTGTATCCAGTGTTGCACGTACACGCAGTTATGCCTCGGCCTCCGGTCGACGTGGACATAGACCCAACTGGACAAGACTGACATGTAAGAGCAAATCCATTCTGAAAGGAGTTGACAGGACACGGTTGCACATTTGCCCCAGACGCTGTCAATTCATATCCTGCGGCTACGCTACAAAGTCGTGGACAGGTTGTGCCATTGGTCTGCGTAATTCCGCAAATCGCGTTCGGATCTCGTTGCAGGAATGCTGTTGTTATTTCAGCCCGACTCAATACACGATCGTATACTCTGTAGTCGTCGAATCGCACGTCAGCTCCTTCGGCGAGTAAATTATGATTATATATTTTAGTTGTCACAGGAAATGCTACTTTGAATCCAACGGGAATCGATATCATGCTCCCGTTCACATAAATCGTCCATCTCTGCATGGGCGCATCGATGATCCACGCGATGTGGTACCACGTTTTCTCCTGGAACCCGTTCGTAAGACTCGTTCTGAAATCAGCTTCAATTCCCCAGTGGTAAAATAAGAATCTCAATTGGAGACCGATTCCCTCGACTCTGAAAAAGCACTGATCCGCCCACTGCATCGACACTATTCTGGCCATTCCACCACTAAACCTGAAATAAAACATAATTGTGGTCCTGCTGCCCAGAAACAAATGATGAAGCCTGACTGTTTCATGCCCATTCATAGTAGAAAAACTGGCATCGCCTTCTATGAAATTGGCGCGATCCAATAGATCCCGAAATTTGGGGGTGTGTACACTATAACGGAAAGTACCGTGTCTCTGATTTACGCTGCTGTCATGAAGTATTCCCACAGAGTAATGCCCCGGATTGAATCCTGGTTGCCACGCAGGTGGATCTGTGTTGAATTTGTGCCATACAAGCAAGCCATGTGTAGTAGGAACATACTCGGGTATGGACACACATGCGAAACATTCTGCATCCCCTGCCCGATTATTGAATTCATTATTTGAGCATGCACGACACTCCAGTGCGACCGAATTCCATGCCCACGATATTTGACAGACGTTGCAATCCGGGAAAGCATTTGTCGCGTCAAACGCAGGGTGTAGCGAGTGAAATTGACTTGGACATCTCACACACGGAGTTGAACCACGCGTAGGTTTGTATGTTCCTAGTGCGCATTTAGTGCAAACCCCGCTGTCTGCACCAGAAAACCCAATGTTGCATCCACATCCGTTTTTCCCGCGAGAGGGGTCTAGTGTCTCAGAATTTGACGGACACGTCTGGCATTCACCGGATCCGTCTTGCGTTACCAATTTGTATGAGCCGACAGAACATTCTCGGCATCGCCCGTCGCTGGAACGGACAAAGTTAGTATTGCACAGGCACTGTGTCGAAGCAACAGCTCTGAGGGATCCTGCGTTGTTCCAGTTAATTTCACCGTTGCAATCGCGCGCGACACTACAATCGGCGCTGGGCGATAGTAATGCTTCTACCGTAGCGGGGGTGAACGCACAATTTGCGAGTTTCAACACAAATGTCAGATCGTTCAAACGTACTGAAATCCACCACTCATCTCCGTTTTTGTACAAATATCGCTCGTTGGGAGCAGCCTTGTAATATACAGTTGAATTGTTGGATACAAAATGTGTATTCACATATATTCCTCCCCCCAAATCGGCGCCAAAACACTGGAAACCCGAAACATGTACTTCCGGCTCACGTACCTCCGTGCTTCCCGCACCGCACGCACAATTCGCATCACTGCCCTTCACACAGACACAAGCATCCAAGCTGCCTCCGCCGTTCGGAGCAATGCGTCCGGGTGGACAGGGTGTACACGCCTGGCTATTCGCTATGGCACTGTACGTGTTTTTGGGGCAGACAGAGCAAGCTAGCGCATTGGTGCCGAAGAATCCCGGCGCGCAACCACAATCGTTTTGATTGTTGCTTCCCGCTATGGAGATTGTATTAGGCGGACATTCTTGACAAACGTTATTCTGCGTGGCACCCACGGCGCTTGAAAACTTCCCGACGGCGCAGTCGGAACAAAGCACAGCACCGCGCGTATTCTTGTATTTACCAGCTGTACACGAGACACAGGGGCCCGCATTAGGACCCGTCCATCCAAATTCGCATACACAGTTTGTATTTGAAGTACTGTTTGTCGGCGAATACGACGATGCCGGACACGTTTGACATATGTGCGAGCCTTGCGTCGATTTGTACGAATTGACGCCGCACAGCGCACAAGGCCCCCCAGTTGGACCTGTGGACCCCGGGTTGCATGTGCAAGTATTAATGTCAGCGTTTTGCATGGCCCGTGGGCAATTAAAACACCCGCTGTTCGATATAGTAATTTTGTATTTACCCGACGGACACTGTTCACATATTCCACTCAACATCTGATGGTTAACGTCACATTTACAGGCATTGGATATTGTGACCGAGGCGACTGGCTCGAATACAGGCGCTCCAGTGGTAGTTGAAGGGTTCGGATGGCATTTTACATACGCAGTATTACTGACAATGGATGTGACCTCTGCGTGCGCATTACTTTCTGTGTGCCATCTTATGTCGTATACACCACTGTTGGTATTGAGAAACGGAGGTTGTGTCGAAACATACCACGTCGATTGCGCACCATTCATCGTGGGGACTCTGTATAAGTATTTCGTGGTTTGATGGTCGAATTGGGCCACTTTTACATATACAAGCGATCCTTGGAAAGACGATCTACTGTCGACATAAGTTCCACTTGCGAGATGCGCCGTGTCGCCGCACACAATCAGCTCGACAACAAATGTATTCTCCTCCGCCGACCCGACTCCGCAAATCGCCGAGCCGTTCGGGAGCCGCATTGATAGTAGTAGCGTCCATAGAACAAAACGAGAATGAAAACTTCGACACGTCATTCTGGTCTTGACGCAGTCGTGATGTCACGGAACTTTGCACTCTTTATATATCAAAACCAATATAAATATTGTTGGAGCGCCACACAAGCATACTTTTTACCGCGTATGGGGGAGCACAAGCGTGAGACACGGGCTTTCTGGGATTAAATTGGTGTGTACAAAACAAAAAATGCGCTTCACAGCGCTGTAGCAAACCCGCTTTCCGTCGCGTTCTTTTGCATGAGAATTGCCGATGCGACCTTGAACATGTACTTATCGTTTGTTCGCACTAGAGGGTTGGCGTTTGGCGGAAACCAGACGCCGATATTCGAAAGACCTCTGACGTTGTACGTCAACACCAGGTCATTGTATCCACGACGTCCGCTCCTATGCAAACGAACGCTATTGCCAACAGTCCAATTTCCTCGGAAACCATGGTCTAGGATGCTTCGGAGTGCAGTACCAACGGCATGTGGAAGCGAGACCGCGTTACTGGTATTCGTTATTCGATCGCACGAACTTGATCCTACTACCGTCTTGTAGAAGTTTGGAGGACACGCACGACACACGCCACCATCAGGACCCGTTAGTCCACTCGTACCGAATTCCTGCCCCCTGCATTTGCAATGTGTCAAATCCGAGCTTCGTGGTGGTGCACGCGTTTCCGCCGGACATGAAATACAAACCAGGCCCTGTGGGTGTGGATTATAAGTATTTTCTTCACACTGTATGCATAGTCCGGTCACATTGGAGACAATAAATCCAAGAGGACACGGTATGCAGTCTGATTTGTCACGCGCTTCCTGTTCCACTTGGAGAGACAGTTGCGAGGGAACAACGTTGTCGCCTGATTTGTGCACTACCGTGATTACTGCTCCCGGCAGGAAGGTTGTTGTGACAAATTTCATACGCGTGCATCTATTGGATTCTGTATTCCCAGGTAGCGCCAACTGAACTCCGTTTATGTCGACATGAAGAAGACTCTCGTCTCTGTAGTTATTGGACCAGACCGAGACTTTGTTGTATCCAGATGGTAATGCGTATGTAAAGGTGACCATTTGGGTTACGGGTGGATGACCTCGTAGATATTGTCGAGACGGCAATGTGTGGTTTTGCCCGTATGCAGACGAATGATGTTGGCGAGAATGTGATGAATGTATGTCCATCACAAACGAGGGTCGCAAACTGTCCAGCGGTATTTCATGTGTAAGCACCACTCCAATGCCAAGTAAACCTAATTCGCATCTACAGCGAATATTGCCGGGGGAGAAAGATGTTGTGTTCATAAGACACGTTCGACAAGGACCTGCACCGGGCACTCCTTTATATGTGCCAACAGGACATAATGTACACGGACCGTGATTGGGGCCTGTCCGACCGGCACCACACTCACACACTGAGCTTCCCGGTGATGAGGTCATATTGACTGCGCACGACTGGCACGTTGTGGCACCTTTTTGTGTGTTAAACGTACCAATAGGACACGCCACGCAAGGACCCCCGCTTGGACCATAATAACCCGCATTACATATGCATGCTATGCGATTGGAGTTCCCAACTCCCGGTGCTTCCGAGTTGTCTGCACACTTTGTGCAGATATTGGATCCCATTATCGAATTGTATGTATTGGGTTGGCAAATTCTGCACCATGCTGGGTGGCTGTGTCTTGCCCACACACCCAAGCCACCGACGGACAATGTTCTACCAGCGTCTTCATACACACTCTCCATGTATATCCGGTCAGGACCACGATCCCAGCCTCCATCCGTAAACTGGAAAAATGGTCGACCACCCCCTCTGTCATGATCTGTAATACGTATCGATGCGCGATGCCAGTACGGTTTGAATGAGGTTCCAAAGGCATCCTGTTGATTGTTGCCCCATCCTGAATGATAACCCCCCGTTGAATATTTCGGCACATGCATCCAGACGTCCAAGTTGAAATTGCCCATCAACACTTCGTTATGCTCGCCAAATGGAATGGTCCAGTCTTCTGTCTTGTTATACGCTTCACCCACTTTGATATTGCCATGGAGTAAATCACACATTCTATACCACGAGGCGCGACCCACTCTTTGTGGCATAAATCGCACCAAACGCCAGCCACCAACGCCTGTTTTTTGTCGCGCCAGGTCTGAATTTGTGTTTGGCACATCGTCGTCCTTGTTACGACTGTATCCTGCCGTACAAAAGCAATCGTCCTCGCTCTTACTGCCTTCCTGGGAAACAGAAAATGTTTGACAAGAAATGCATGCACTCGATCCTACAACAGCCTTGTATTTCCCAGCAGGGCATGCTATGCATTCTTGTCCGTTTGTCCCAGTAAATCCAAGATCGCACACACATTCTTCGCGACTGCGTGCTGGAACGAAAGAAATTGCGTTGGCGGGGCACGTCGTACACGCATGTGAGCCAATCGTATCTTTGTACGTCCCTATGGCACACATTGTGCAAAACCCACCGACAGGTTGATGAAATCCGACGGCACACTTACACGCATCTCTATTCGAACTTCCTAACGCCGAAGAGGCGTCTGGGGGGCAGAAACCACAAGCCGCGGATCCCAACGACTCTTTGAATTTCCCAGCCTCACAAATTTCGCATGGGCCCCACATGTTGGGTCCTGTGTATCCTGGCCTACAACGACACGATGTACGCGAATTCAGTTCGGGTTTGTGGGCATTTAGAGGACAGGTTGAATTAGACTCACACGACCCCGTGTCTGGACCCATGAATCCTTCGTTACACTTGCAATCTGACACTTGCCGGCTGCCCGTGGCAGAATTACGCCGTACACCACACGAAACACACGGGCCTGATCCTGTCGTGTTCTTGTACTTTCCAGCTTCACATGCCTGGCACGGTCCTAGTTGCAGGTCGCCTGTAAATCCTGCATCGCATCCACAAACGTCCGCTCCTGCGTTCGAGAACTGTCCTGCGGCACAGGGTGCACAGACGCCCTGGCCAGATACGGATTTAAATGTGCCAGCAGGACACGGCTTACACGAGCTGATCCCAGGAGTTGTCCGACTATAGCCTGGCGCACAGACACACGCGGATATATCTTTGCTTCCACTTATGTTTATCGAAGAACCAAGAGGACATGATTGGCAATTGAGAGCGAATCCGTTATGGTATGTATTAACCGGACAAAGTTGCACGTTTGCTCCCGAGGCTGTTAGTTCGTAGCCGGCACTGACACTACAGAGCCTCGGGCACGTTGTGCCGCTGCTGACGGTCAGCCCGCATATGGCATTTACGTCGCGTTGACGAAATGCGTTCCGGACTTCATATTGCGAGAGAGCGCGACTGTAGAAGCGGAGATCGTCCATTTTGTGTCGAGCGTCTTTTATTTGATAGTCTCGAAATGCAGACAGGACAGGTGGTACAAAGCCCAGTGGTATTAATGTACGCTCCCCATCAAAGTATATCGTCCATCTTGCTCGTGCTCGTTCGACGATCCAAGCGAAATGATACCACCTGTTGGGCTGCAGTCCGTCGTTGGGTACACTGGTATAGAGTGATAAAGGTAAATAGATGCCTGTGAAATGCAACTGGTTACCTACGCGATTTATTCTGATGTCGACACCATTCCTCTCCTGCATGTACAGAAAGCGCCCATCCCCACCTGGGTAAAATTTAAAGTGCGTCAAAATCGACGCGTCGCCTCCCAAATTAACAGAGTTCAACGTCGTGCCGTGCGAGCTAATTCCCAGACAAGCATCACCTTCTACAAAATCAACGTAATCCAGCGGATCGGGGTCTCGATGAAACACATTGAAGCTGATAATTCCGTTTTTCTGGTTAATGCTGCTGTCAATAACACCATTACCCCACCCGTAAGCGCCACCCTTATCGAATTTGAACCATGATTGCAGATTTTGCTGCAGCGGAAAATATTGTGGCGTCGCCACGCATTTGAAGCACACACTGTCGCCTGGCTGATTGTTGAATTCGTTGCTCGCGCACTGAATACACTGTTGCATGGCGTGATTCCATATGAATCCAACTTCACACGTGTTGCAATTGGGTATCTGTAACGATATATTGAATGCACTGTGTAGTAGGTGTAACACATCAGGACATTTCACACACGGGGCAGGACCACGCTCGAATTTGTGCGTTCCAAGAGCGCACTTGGTGCACACACCGTCGTTTGGGCCAGAAAATCCCGCGTTGCATCCACAGCCGTCTGTTCCGTTTGAAGGGTCTAGGGTACCCGAATTCGCAGAGCATGGGCTGCAGGCGCTGGACCCCGTCGCCGTGACCAGTTTATAAAACCCAGCAGCACACTGTGTGCAGATCCCGTACATGTTTCGCACAAAGTTAGTGTTGCACACGCATTTTGAGACGTTGGCCACATTGGTTTGACCTGGGTTGTTCCATCGAACGTCGCCGTTGCATAGCATGACGTCGCGACAACCGAATTCTACGGACGGCAACTGTTCCACTCTATCGGGGGTAAATGCGCATCCTCCGAATTTCATCTCGAATGCCAAATCGTTGAACTTCGTGGAAATCCACCACTCCGTGTCTCTCTTGAACAAAAACCGCGGCTTCGGCGCGCTCGAGTAGTAGACTAGCGAGTTTTCGTGCAACAACCCTGTGCTAACATACACCCCATTTCCAATGTCTTGGCCAAAACAGGCAAAGGTGTCCAGGGTCAATTCATATTGGTAGACGTTCATACTTCCAGCCGCACACCCGCACTGTGAATCGTGTCCTCTCATACACACGCAGGCATCAATACTTGTTCCACCCAATATAGCAGATTTCCCAAACGGGCATTGTGTGCAAGACGAGCTCCCCCGATCGGTGCTGTATGTGTCCATTCCACACTTTACACATGCGTCTCCATTCGCGCCGTAGGATCCGGGGTCGCATTTACACGCAGACTGATTATTGCTTCCAGCGGGCGAGCTTGAATTGTTCGTACAATCGCGGCAAACGTTTAATGTCGTAGCACCAGTAGCATTGGAGAACTTTCCTACTGCACAATCCGCGCACGACTCACTTCCTCGTGCACTTTTGTATTTTCCTGCGGCACACATTGCACAAACAGCTCCGTGCGGTCCGTCATAACCACTATTGCACGTGCAATTGGTAAGCGTGTTGGAGTTTACGGGTGAATTGGTATGCAACGGACATGCCACACATTGAGCAATTCCGCCAGCACTGTTGAATGTACCGGCAACACACGGCGCACACTCTTCCCCAATACCACCCGTAGAGCCGGGCAGACAAGTGCATGTCCTGATATCTGTGTACAATTTGCCAGCGGGACAACCTGAGCACGAGGAATTCGATATTTTTGTTTTAAAGCGATTAACGATGCATTGTCGGCATGCACCATTGAACAACTCGTAATTCGCGTCACACTTGCACTGTGTATCCAGTATAGTCGATATGGAAATTGGAACTCCGGGCGGGGTCCCAATTCCACCAGCCGCCGGCGCGCACTTTACAAAAATTGTCGCCCCCGTAATTAATGATACGGTTCGATTGGTGCCCGACACTTGAAAACGGGCATCGTACGTGCCTGCGATGGTGTTTGACAGTTGAGAACGGAAAGACGAAATGTACCACATTAGTGTCTCTGGGTCCGCGGCGGTAGCAGGTGTTACTTCCAGGTATAAATATTTCTCCGGAGCCCGATTTGTGTCATATTTAACGTAAATATTCGCAAACTTGTTGCTTTCGTCACTATCTACGTAAGTGCCTATAGCCGTATTTTCGTGACTGCAAAACATGCCAAACGTCATTTTCCACGTGCTGCCAGGAGCCAGCCCAACGCCGCAGGTGCTTGAAACACCAGATACACTCGAGAACAAGAGCAATGCGTGTATAATTTTCCACCACCACACGGCGCTTGCCATCGCAGATTTCGGAAGTGAGATACAATCGTTTCGGTTTATTTATATACAAACACCTCCACCATAAGTAAATCGTAGCGACGCGAAACTATGTTTATTGTGTCGCCGCTGTTACTTGAAGATATAAATATTTCTCCGGAGACCCGTCTGCGTCATATTTGACGTAAATGTTTGCAAATGCGCTTCCTTCACCACCATCTACGTAAGTGCCTGTAACCTTACTCTCGTCAGTGCAAACTATACCAAGCGCCACTTTTCCACGTGCTGTCAGGAGCAAGCCCGCCAGCGCTGATGCTGGAAACATCAGATACACCCGAAAACAGGAGCAATGCGTGTATACATTTCCACCACCGGACAGCGCATGCTTTCGCAGACTTTGATAGTGCGATACAATCGTTTTCGGGGTGTTCATATACAATCGTATTCACCATCAGCAAATCGTAGTGCCACGCCAGTATGAACACAAAAACCATTGCAACCAATTATACAATACGCAGAGCCAGTCCGCTCTCTGATGCATTTTGCTGGAAAAGTATCGGTCTTCGCACGAAGAAGCGATACGTGTCATCGATGCGCAACAAGGGATTGACGTTGAAAGGCGCCCAGTAGTTTCCACGAATCAAAGTGTGGACATATGTCAAAACGACGTCATTCGGCCCCCGACTGCCACTTCTGTGCACACGAATCTGGTCGCCTAATTCCCACTCTTCTCGAAAGCTCGACGCTAGGATGATTCGCAGAGGCGTGTCGACTGCATGCGGAAATGTTACTGTGCTGTTCGATTTCACCATTTCGTCACAACTGCCAGACCGTAGCAATGTGCCCTTGGAGTAGCCTGCCAGACACGCGTCGCACGGTCCTCCATCCGGGCCGAAAAGCCCTGTATCGCCATCTTCTACTCCGCGACACTTGCAATCAGTTTGCTGTACACTCTCGCTCGGCGAACGTGTGTTGTTCGGGCATGAAATACATTCAACGCCCAATGGCGCAGGATTGTACGTGTTGATGCCACATGGCACGCAATCTCCGTGTGTTGGCGAAATAATGTGTCCCCTTGGACACGGCACGCAATCCACTAAATCACCCTCTGGATGCGGTAGTCCACTCGGAACCGCTCTTTCGTGCGCCCACACAAGACCACGACCATACATGCCTCTAACACACACACAATGCGAGCTTCCCTCGGACGCCGAAGTTGTATTTACTGGGCACAGCGTGCATGCGTGTGCACCAGCAACGCCCTTTGCAGTACCTGCACGACAACTCGTACATATGGCATTGTCAGGACCTGTGAAGCCAGCTTTACATAGGCACACGATGCTGCCCTTTGTAGATGTAGTATTCTCCGGACACGCTACACATGACTGCAAGGCCCCGGTCGTTCTGTATGTATGATCTGGACACGGTACACATATGTCGCCATTCGTGCCGGCATAGCCTGCTATGCAAATACATGCAGATTTACTAGTGCTTCCAGCGAGCGCTCTGGAATTCTCAGGGCACTTGATGCATACGCCTTCCCCGATCTTGTCGGTAT